>OHJR01000105.1_pt1 | contig 28598 bp, 26 predicted proteins | sample 1568641 | NCBI WGS metagenome assembly OHJR01 (sample SAMEA3879607, study PRJEB24766) | human gut metagenome | biome: human-associated habitat; feature: feces | place: USA | collected 1985/1987 | reverse complement strand
CAGGCGATGCCTTCCTGATTAAAATTAAGATTTTAATCAGGAAATAGTATCAGAACCCCAGTTCTTCCCCCACCAGCACGAACTTGATCCGTCCGGCAGGCCGGCAATTCCGGGTAATGAGAATCTGGTTGCAGATGCACTCCGGACTCTTGCAGTTGCCGCAGGCTCCGGTGGTGGTGCAGGGGGTCTTCCCGCAGAACCGCTGCTGATTCATGGGTGCGGCCACCGTTCTGGCTCGAACCATGGCATCGTCCAGGGTGTCACAGACCTTGTTCATGCCCGCGATCACAATGACGGAATCCGGGCCGTAGGCCATAGCGGCCACCCGGTTTCCATTGCCGTCCACGCTCACCATCTGACCGTCCAGGCTCAGGCCGTTGGCCCCGCACAGAAACACATCCGCCGTCAGGCAGCGTTTCATAGCCCGGGTCTTTCCCTCGGGAGTCGGCTCGTCATTCCGGTCAATGGCCTGGTAATTTCCCGCCTTGACGGCATCGATGAGGCCGATCTGCTGGGCGGACAGGCAGCCGCCCCAGCCAACGGTGGATCCTTCGGGAATCAACGCCAGGGCCTTTTCCAATGCTTGGGTTTTATCCTGGCAGTAGTAGGCCTCAAAACCCCGGCTCTGGAGATTTTTCACCAATACCTGTGAACGCTTATCATAATAATTCTGCTTCGGTGCTGCCATACCTGTCCTCCCTTAAAAAATGTGTTCGGCTGCTTCTATGATTTCGCGGATGTCCTCATCCCTATGGGCATCGCTCAGGAACATGGCCTCAAACTGGCTGGGGGCAGCGTAAATTCCCCGCTCCAGAAGCCCCAGATACCACTGGCGGAACCGATTCAGATCAGAACTTCTGGCACCTTCGTAGCCGGTCACCGGCTTGTCAGTAAAGAACACCGTAAGCAAAGAGCCTACCCGGTTCACCTGGGCAGGAACCCGGGAGAGTGCCTTCTGCAATCCCGCCTGGAGCATGGCCCCCTGCCGCTCCAGCCGGTCATAAATCTCCGGATGGGCATCCAGAATCTTCAGCTGGGTCAGTCCCGCCGCCATGGCCACGGGATTGCCGGACAGCGTGCCCGCCTGATAGACCGGCCCTAAAGGCGCAACCATTTCCATCAGCTTCCGGCTGCCGCCGTAGGCTCCTACGGGCATACCACCGCCGATGATTTTGCCGTAGGTCACCAGATCCGCTCTGACACCGAAGTACGCCTGAGCGCCGCCGGGAGCCAGCCGGAAGCCGGCAATAACCTCATCGAAAATCAGCAGGCTGCCGTATTGGTCACACAGGGCTCGCAGACCCTGCAAAAAGCCCGGCATCGGCGGCACCACACCCATGTTGGCCGCCACCGGCTCCACGATGACCGCGGCAACCTGACCGGGATTGGCACGGAGCAACGCTTCTACGCTTTCCAGATCGTTATAGGAAGCCGTCAGGGTATCTCCGGCAATTTCCGCGGGCACACCGGCAGAGTCCGGCGAACCGCCGGTAAGCGCACCGGAACCGGCCTTTACCAGCATGGAATCGGAATGGCCATGGTAACAGCCCGCGAACTTGATGATCTTGCTCCTGCCGGTAGCTCCCCGGGCAAGCCGCAGGGCGGACATTACCGCCTCGGTGCCGGAATTGACCATCCGCACCATTTCCACCCCGGTCATCCGGCACACCAGCTGGGCCATTTCCACCTCGGCGGCGGTGGGCGCGCCGAAGCTCAGACCCTTGCCGATGGCTTCCGCCACCGCCTGCTCCACATTTTCCTGGCAATGTCCCAGAATCAGCGGCCCCCAGGAGCAAATCAGGTCGATGTATTCCTTGCCGTCCACATCCCACACATGGCTTCCAAGCCCCTTTTCCAGGAATCTGGGGTAGGTACCCACACTCCGGCAGGCGCGAACCGGAGAATTCACCCCTCCGGGCATCACCTGTTGGGCGGCTTCAAACAGCTGCTGCGAACGTGTCATTTAACCCAACTCCCCCTGCTTCATGGCCTGCGCCAGCTCCTTGGCAAAATAAGTAATCAGGATATCCGCTCCCGCCCGGAAAATAGACAGTGCGCTTTCGCACATCACCCGGTGCTCGTCGATGAGCCCGGCCTTTCCGGCGGCCTTGATCATGGCATACTCCCCGCTGACGGAGTAGGCCGCCATGGGCAGGTCAAAGGCATCCGAGCACTCCCGGATCACATCCAGGTAGCTCAGGGCAGGCTTGACCATGAGAATGTCCGCACCCTCTTCCACGTCCAGAGCGCACTCCTTCAGTGCCTCCCGACGGTTGTGGGGATCCATCTGATAGCCCCGGCGATCGCCGAAGGCAGGAGCAGAGCCAGCCGCGTCCCGGAAGGGGCCGTAGAAGGCAGAGGCATACTTGGCGGAATAGGACATAATGGGAACATTGGTAAAGCCGTTGTCGTCCAGCACTTCCCGGATGGCTCCAATTCTGCCGTCCATCATGTCCGACGGTGCCACCATGTCCGCACCGGCCTGAACATGAGAAAGGGCAGTCTTTGCCAGCACCTCCAGGGTCTTGTCGTTGTCTACCTCATGGTCATGGAGAATTCCGCAGTGGCCATGGTCGGTGTACTCGCACATGCACACATCGGTAATCACATAGCATTGGGGAAACTTTTCCTTGATGGCTCGAATGCCCTGCTGTACCACCCCGTTGGGATCCCAGGCAGAGGAGCCGCAGGCATCCTTATGGGCGGGGATGCCGAAAAGCAGCACCCGGCTGACCCCGGCGTTCAGACATTCCTCAATTTCCTCACAGACCCGATCCGGGGAATACCGCCACTGTCCCTCCAGAGACGGAATCGGTTCCTTGATGTTCTCCCCTTCCACAAGAAACAGGGGATAAATCAGGCTGTCCGGGGAAACCCGGGTCTCCCGCACCATGCGCCGTAGGGTATCACTGGTCCGCAGACGGCGGGGACGAATGGTAAGCTCCATATTAAATCGCTCCTTTGATACATTCTATGAAAGAATCCATCGTGGCTTTTTCGGCAACGCGACAGTGAATTCCGTATTTTTCCGCTTCTTTTGCAGTTTGTTTTCCAATGCAGCAGCCGGTGATCTTGGAAAAGTCCACCCCTGGCAGGCTCTGGACAAAGCCCCGAACCGTGGAAGCACTGGTGAAGGTCACAAGAGCGCCTGCCTGCACAAGCTCCCTTGCCCGGTCGCTGTTGGGCGCCTCATACACAGTATCGTAGCAGGCCACGTCCTCAAAGGCAATGCCCCGGCTGGCGAGCATCTTCGGCACCGCATCGCTTCCCTTGCTCGCCCGGCACAGCAGCACCGGCCCTTCCACCTGGGAAAGCGCCTGAGCCAGATGTTCGGAATCATAGGTTTCCGGCACCAGGTCTGCAAACACCCCGTATTTTTCTGCCGCCTCTGCGGTTTTCGGGCCGATGGCCGCAACTTTCACACCGGCAAGCGCCCGGGCATCCTTGCGCATTCGGCGAAGACGCTCAAAGAAAATGCTCGGCCCGGCAGGACTGGTAAACACCAGCCAGCGGTAGCGGGACAGGTTTTCCATGGCTTCATCCAGCTGGGGATTCTCCCTGCGCTCCGCAGTGCGGATGCAGGGATAGGCCGTCACATCAGCCCCCAGAGCCAGAAGCCTTTCCCAGAGGCTTCCGCTTCTCTCGGCAGGCCGGGTGACCAGAACATCACGTCCCTTCAGGGGCAGGCTGTCAAACCAGTCGAAGCGGTCGGAAAGCGCGCATACCTTTCCCACCACAATAATGGCAGGGCTGACAATTTCCGCCGCCTTTGCCGCCTCCGGCAAGGAGGCCACCGTGGCAATCACCTTCCGCTGCCTGGGAAGCGTTCCCCGCTCAATGACGGCGGCAGGCATATCCGCCGCCATTCCCGCCGCCAGCAGGCCATTGCAGATCATGGGCAGGGCGGTAACGCCCATGAGAAACACCAGAGTTCCCCCGGTGCGCCGGAGGGCGTCAAAATCGATTTTCAGCTCTGTCCCTGCCTTGGCATGGCCGGTGATAATGTGCACCGAGGAACAGAAGTCCCGATGGGTCACGGGAATCCCCGCATAGGCCGGCACGGACAGCGCCGAGGTCACTCCGGGCACCTCCTGAAAGGAAATGCCGTTTTCTTTCAGAAGTTCCAGCTCCTCGCCGCCTCGCCCGAACAGGAAAGGGTCGCCGCCCTTCAGCCGCACAACCTTTTTGCCTTCCAGAGCCTTTTCCAGCAAAATCCGGTTGATTTCCTCCTGGGGCACCGGGTGATAGCTGGCCTGCTTGCCTACGTCAATTTTCTCGGCAGCTTCCGGAATCAGGCTCAGAATTTCCGAGCCTACCAGCCGGTCGTAGACCACTACCTCCGCCCGGCGCAGAACCTCCAGTCCTTTCCGGGTGAGCAGCCCCGGGTCGCCGGGGCCTGCGCCTACCAGAATGACGCTTCCTGTTTTCATTGGCCTTCCCCCTCTCTCAGTTGGTTCGCAAGTGCCTGCCCCAGCTGCTCTGCCTGTTCCCGAGGGCCGCTGAGGGCGCCCTTGCGCTGTACCGATTCATCCGCACTGACATAAAAGCCCGTTAATGTCAGCGTTTCTCCGTCTACCACAGCGTGAGCCGCCACCGGAGAGGTGCATCCCCCGTCCAAGGCGCGCACAAAGGCTCGCTCCGCCAAAGCGCAGCAGGTGCTGTCCTCATCCCGAACCAACCGAAGGCAGTCGGTATCCATATCCTTTCGGGTCTGCACCACCAAAATACCCTGACCGGCGGCGGGCAGAATTTCCTCGGCAGAAAAATACCGGCAAATCCGATGCTCCAGCCCCAGCCGCTTCAGCCCTGCCGCCGCCAGCACCAGCGCGGAATATTCTCCCCCGTCCAGCTTGGCAAGCCGGGTCTGCACGTTTCCCCGGACGGAGGCAATGCGCATATCCGGGTACAGCGCCCGCAATTGCAGCTGCCTGCGCCGGGATGAGCAGCCGATTGGCTTATCTTTGTCCAGCTCCTTTGCGCCCTCCGGCAGAACCAGCACATCCCTGGGGTCTTCCCGTCTGGAAAAAGCTGCCAGGGGCAGATCCTCCGGCACCTCCATGGGCATATCCTTCAGAGAGTGGACCGTAAAATCCGCCCGTCCGTCCCGAAGAGCCTGATCCAGCTCCCGGACGAACAGTCCCTTTCCGCCAATTTTGTCCAGGGTTTTGTCTAAAATTTTATCGCCGGTGGTTTTCATGGTCACAAGCACCAATTCCGTCTGAGGCTCTGCCTGGACGATTTTGTCCATGACCAACCGGCTTTGAATGACAGCCAGGCGGCTTTCCCGACTGCCGATGCGTATTTTCATTCCAATTCCTCCAGCGCCCGGCGAATGGCTTTTGCCGCCCGGGCTGTTCTGTGGTGATCCTTCCCATCGGAGACCACACCGGCGATGACATTTTCCCCGGTGCAGACCGCCGGGAAATAGAAGGTGCACTCCTCTTCGCAGTCCGCCACGGACACGGGGATTCCCAGTTGTCCGGCCTCCTGCCCCACCGCATGATTGACCTGCCGGTCATCTGTCGCCGCAATGGCAAGGCAGGCTCCCTGCAAATCTCCGGGAACATAGGCTCTCGGATGCCAGGTAAGCCCCTGGGGGCTGCATTTCAGTTCCGGGGCTATCACCTCGATCTGGCAGCCAAAAAGCCGCAAAGAAGCAATTCGCCGGGCGGCAATGGTTCCCCCGCCAACGAGTACCACCCGTTTCCCGGTCAGATCGATAAACATCGGGAAACGGGGGGGCTTTTGGGCGACGGTCTGCCGCTTCTGCCACTGGCAGAACCGCTCCAACTCCTGCTCGGCAATGGCGTGCATGGCTTCCAGCTCCTCCGGCGTGCCTGGGCCCTGGGAGCCCAGGGAATCCGTATCGTAGTAGGTCACAAACTCCGCGCATTCCGGCGCAATATCCCGGGGCACCGCCAAATCCACCAGCACCCGGGGCTTCCTGGCGACTGCCGCCAGGGCGTCATAGGTTATGGTATGGTGGGGGCTGGTGGTGGCGGACACCACCGCGTCCAGCCCCGCCATGGCCTGCATTCTGTCTTCATAGTTCACGGTGCCGCAGCCTGGGGGAACCGTCGTTTCCCCGTGGCGGTAGGTACGCAGCGTCACCCAGACAGCGGCTCCGCTTTGCCGCAGCAGCCGGGCTGCCAATTGTCCCATCTGGCCGTTTCCGATCACGAGAATCCGTTTGCCTTCCAGGCCGCCCAGCTCCCGCGCCAGAATATCCCGGCACCGGCTTCCCATGGACGCATCCCCCCGGGCTACGGTTACTTCCGTCCGGGCCCGCTTGCCCGCGGTCACCGCATCCCGGAACAGGGCCGCCAGCGTAGCGTCGGCAGTTTTTGCCTCCAATGCCAGCTCCATGGCCTTTCGCACCTGGGTGATAATCTGATCCTCCCCCAGAATCTGGGAGTGAAGACCGCAGGTCACCTCCATCAGATGTCGGGCGGCATCCACCCCGCACCGGGTAGTAAAATAAGGCTCCATATCCGCCTCCGGGACACCGGCTCTCCGGCACAGAAGCCGCCAGGGCGTTTCCCCTTCCCCGTTCAGATACAGCTCCGTTCGGTTGCAGGTGGACAGCAGCACGCAGCCCGTAATCCCACTTTGGGTGTGCAGCCAGCGCAGCGTCTCCATTGCCCCTTCGGGAGAAAAGGCCAACCTCTGCCGCTGATCCAAAGGCGCGGCGTGGCATTCCAGGCCGGACATCATCAGCATTCTTCCGACTCTCCCTTCACGATCACCAGGGAAAAATAGCCCGAAGGCTCCTTCAGATCGGCAAAATGGGGATATACCCGCTCATTTTCCATACCGCAGTTTTCCACCATGGCAGCACCTTCCAGCAGCCCCCGCTTTTTCAGCTCGGATTGCAGATCCACAATGGAGCGTCCGGCCTTCATGAAAACCTTGCTGCCGGGCACATCCATCAGTGCCTCCTGGTCATGGGAAGCCGGAATGATCATCAGAGGCTCCCGTCCCAGACACAGCGACCGATTCAGCCGAGCCGCCGCCGCGCAGAAGGAGGGGATTCCCGGAACCACCTCCACATCGCAGCCCCGCTCCATCACCTTCCGATGAATGTACATATAGGTAGAATAGATGGCAGGGTCACCCAGGGTCAGGAAAACCACCTGCTTCCCCGCGTCCAGCAATCCGGCAATTTCCTCCGCCGCCTGTTCATGGGCTTTGTCCATCACCGCCCGATCCCGAACCATAGGCGTCTTGACGAAGCGGATTTCCTTGTCCTTCAGATAGTCCTTGGCAATATTCAGAGCCACCTTGTCGCCGGTGCCCGCATCCGGCACCAGCACTACGTCCGCCTCCCGGAGCACCCGGACAGCCTTCACCGTCAGAAGCTCCGGGTCTCCGGGGCCAACACCCACACCCCAGAGCTTCCCGCCCTGAGACAGCTCCTCCACCGCCTGACGGCAGTGCTCGGCGAACAGTTCCCGGATAGCCGGACATTCTCCCAGTCCCCGAAGAATGCAGGAAACCCGATACCCCACCGCCTCCAGACGGCTGGCCCAGGAATCCTTGGCTCCCGCCATGTCGTTTCTGGCGTGGTCACCGGCCACCAGCATAAATGGTGCCAGCCGAATTTTCCGGATTTCCGGCCGCTTTTCCAGCCGAGCTATCACATTTTCCAGCGTGGGATAGCCCTCCACCGTAGCAAGATATACCCGGTCAGAGTGCTCCCGGAGTACCTGCTCCATCTGGGCATAGGCAGAATTGGCAAAGTGCTCCGTTCCGTGACCCATAAGCACCAGTGCTTCATTCTCTTCCACCGGCGGCAGCCATTCCAGCAGAGCCTTCGCCGTCTTTTCATAGTCCTCCTGCGCGTGAAGCAGGGGCATTCCCACGGCAATGCGCAGCCGCAGCCGGAAAGGCGCCAGCTGAGAAAGCATCTTCTCATATTCCTCCCCGTGCATCACATGGGTGGACTGGACGGCCACATGGGTATAGCCCTCGGCCTCCAGACGCTTCATGGCCTGGGTCACGGTATCAATTTCCACCGCGTCCCGCTTTTGGAGCTTTCGGATAATCATTCCGCTGGTGAAGGCCCGGCGCACCTCCCAGTCCGGGAAGGTTTTCCCCAGCATTTCCTCTGTGGCAGCGATGGTGCGCTGAAGGGTATCCGGATAGGAAGTGCCGAAAGAAACAGCAAGAATCGCCTTTTTCATACTATTTTCTCCTGTTGTATCTTCAAAATGGATGCCGTCAAGGCAAAAGCCCAAACGGCATAATATTCTATTTTATTTTATCCTTTTTTTCGCCTTCTGTCAATGGCCATTCCCCTGCGGGCAAAACCGCCGTCCCCGGCATAGACTGCAATGGAGGTATCAGTCTATGAAAAAGCCCTTATTTACCGGGGTGTGCACCGCCCTGGTCACACCCTTTCTCGGAAATGCCGTCAACTACCCCCTGCTGGAACTGCTCCTTGGCAGGCAGATTGCGGCAGGAATTGAGGCCGTAGTGCTCTGCGGCACCACCGGCGAATCCCCTACCCTTTCCGACTGCGAAAAGCTGGAGATTTTCCGCCGGTGCGCCCGCTATGCCGGCGGCCGCTGCAAGATCATTGCCGGCACCGGCTCCAACGACACCCAGCACGCCGTGGCTCTGAGCGCGGCAGCGGAAGCAGCCGGAGCGGATGCGTTGTTGGTGGTAAGCCCCTATTACAACAAAGCCACTGCCGATGGGCTTCTGAGCCACTATAGCGCCATTGCGGGAGCCGTACATATTCCGGTGATTGTCTATAACGTGCCCAGCCGGACAGGGGTGGACATTCCCGTCAGCGTCTATCGGGAGTTATCTAAGATTCCCAACATTGCCGGGGTGAAGGAAGCCAGCACGGATATGGGCAAAATCAGCAAAATCCGGGCAATTTGCCCGGACGACTTTTCTCTTTGGAGCGGAAACGATGACCTGACCGCCCCCATTCTGGCTCTCGGCGGCCAGGGGGTCATTTCCGTTTTGTCCAACGTCCTGCCAGAGCAGACCCAAGCCCTGACCCGGGCGGCTCTGGACGGGGATTTCGACACCGCCGCGGATTTGCAGTTGCGTCTGCTGCCCCTGACGGAGGCTCTGTTCCGGGAGGTGAATCCCATCCCCGTCAAGGCCGCCATGAAGCTCGTTGGCTATGACTGCGGCACCTGCCGCCTGCCCTTGACCCCCGCTTCCTCCGAAACCATTGCTAAACTGCAAGAAATCCTCCTTAGCTAAAGCCCGCCATACGCGCAAGCACCTAAGTAGAAGAATGTCATTGCGAACCAGCGTGGTGCTCCGCGCAGCGAATCAAAATCTCAATGACTGCCGGTGGCAGTCATACCGTAATTTATCGATGTCACTGGTGTGGCAATCCCCCGGTTCTTCCGAAAACCACGAGCGACCTCATCCGCCCGACCGGCACCTTTACATTATGGAGCAATTGCCACTGGCAATTGTTGGATTTGAATTCGCTGCGCGGAGCACCACCCTCTCAGGGGAAGGCTTGAGACGCGGATTGCCACACCAGTCTGAGGACTGGTTCGCAATGACAATTGAATCGTTACCTATAGGATTCTATGCTTTCTTAACCTTCCGGTTATGCCAGCACCGCCTTATGGAACACCTTCTTGCCCTTGCGGAGCTTCACGCCTTCCTTGAGCATTTCCTCGGTGACGGCAAACTGGGCGGAGGGCACCTTCTCGTCGTTCACCAGAACGCCGCCCTGCTCCACCAGCTGCCGGGCCTGCTTGTTGGAGGGCGCCAGACCGCAGGCCACCATCAGGTTCAGAATACCGATCTTGCCGTCTGTCAGCTTGTCGGCCGTGATTTCGGTGGTGGGCATATTGGCATCATCGCCGCCGCCCACGAACAGAGCCTTGGCCGCAGCCTGCGCCTTGTTCGCCTCTTCCTCGCCGTGCACCAGCTTGGTCAGTTCAAAGGCAAGAATCTCTTTGGCGGTGTTCAGCTGAGCATCCTTCCAGTCCGCCATGGCGTTGATCTGCTCCAGAGGCAGGAAGGTCAGCATCCTGATACACTTGAGCACGTCCGCGTCCTCCACATTCCGCCAGTACTGGTAGAACTCGAAGGGAGAGGTCTTATTGGGATCCAGCCACACCGCGCCCTTGGCGGTCTTGCCCATCTTCTTGCCCTCGGAGTTGAGAAGCAGGGTGATGGTCATGGCGTGGGCATCCTTGCCCAGCTTCCGGCGAATGAGCTCGGTACCGCCCAGCATATTGCTCCACTGGTCGTTGCCGCCGAACTGCATATTGCAGCCGTAGTGCTGGTACAGGTAGTAGAAGTCGTAGGACTGCATGGGCATGTAGTTGAACTCCAGGAAGCTCAGGCCCTTCTCCATCCGCTGCTTGAAGCACTCTGCCCGGAGCATGTTGTTCACGGAGAAGCAAGCGCCGATGTCCCGGATGAAATCGATGTAGTTCAGGTTCAGCAGCCAATCGGCGTTGTTGACCATCATGGCCTTGCCCTCGCCAAACTCAATGAACCGCTCCATCTGCTTTTTGAAGCAGGCGCAGTTGTGGTCGATGGTCTCCTTGGTCATCATGGAGCGCATGTCCGTCCGGCCGGAGGGGTCGCCGATCATGGCCGTGCCGCCGCCGATGAGGGCAATGGGTCGGTTGCCGGCCATTTGCAGCCGCTTCATCAGGCACAGTGCCATGAAGTGACCTACATGCAGGGAATCGGCAGTGGGGTCAAAGCCGATATAGAACACGGCCTTGCCGTTGTCGATCATTTCCCGAATTTCTTCCTCATTAGTCACCTGGGCAATAAGACCCCGGGCAACCAGCTCGTCGTACAGTTTCATTTTCAAAACCTCCAAAAATAATCAACGCCCTCTGTCAAAACGACAGAGGGCGAAAAATTCGCGGTACCACCTCAGTTTAGAGAATCCTTGCGGCATTCTCCCTCACGCCGTCCAGTAACGGCCTTCGCGCTATCGGGCGTACCCGTCCTTCCCTACCTAAGGCAACCCCGCACAATTGTATCTGCGAGCCGCAGCCAATCTTTTGTCTCACTTCCGCAGTTTTGAAAACGGGAAATACACACGGTATGTCGCCATTTTCAAAACTTTGAATTGAACCAAAATCTTCGGCTGGGGCTTCTTGCTAAATTGCGCGGTATTGCCTTTCTTCAGAAAGGCCACTCCGGGAGGTATTTCAGCAGCCGGAATTCACTGCCTCGCACCAAACGGCAGCTCTCTGACAATCCCCTGGATACCTACTTCTTCCCATCCATGTGTTGGTGCTATCCTAACAAAGAAGTCCGGGTTTGTCAAGAGGATTTTTCAGCCCCGGAGCATTTCTTCCGCGCTTTTCAGGGTGGTTTCCGTAATGTTCGCGCCGCCGATAATCCGGGCCAGTTCCCGCTTCCGCCCCTCCAAATCCAAAGGCGTGACGGAGGTATAGGTACGCCCGTCCCGTTCGGACTTGGCAATGAGCAGATGGGTGTTGGCCAGAGCCGCCAACTGGGGCAGATGGGTTACACAGAGCACCTGCTTATGGACAGCCACGCTTCTCAGCTTCTCCGCCACCTTCTGGGCAGCTCTGCCGGACACGCCGGTGTCCACCTCGTCAAAAATCAGAGTGGCCACCTGATCCTTTTCCGCCAGCACATTCTTCATGGCCAACATAATCCGGGCCAGCTCGCCGCCGGAGGCCACCCGGCTCAGGGGCTTCAAGGCTTCGCCCGCATTAGCCGACATATAGAAGGCCACTGCGTCCGCACCGCTTGCCGTCAGCTCCGTTTCCGTAAACCGGCAGGCAAACTGCACTCTCGGCATATCCAGCTGGGCAAGCTCAGATAGAATCCGCTTCGACATGGTGTCCGCCGCCTGCTGCCGATTTTCCCGAAGGGCCAAGGCAGCATCCCAGGCTTCCTTTTCTGCTTTTTTCAAATTTCTTTTCAGCCGTTCCAGCTTATCGTCGGCGAATTCAATTTCATCCAGCTCTTTTTTCGCCTTGTCCAGATATTCCAGGATATCCTCGCAGGTGGTGCCGTACTTCCGGCGAAGCTTGTGAATCACATCCAGCCGGGACTCGATCTGCTCCAGTTCCTCGGCGGAATAGCTCAGGCTGTCCCGGGCGTCCCGAACCTCCTCCGCCGCGTCCTGAACCTGGTACATGAGATCCGACACCCGGTCGTGGAGAGCCGCGAAGCTGTCGCTGAACCGGGACAGCCGAGCCAGGGCATACTCCGCCTGGGCAAGAAGTCCCGAGGCTCCGTCGGAATCCTCCCCACCGTAGAGACACTCCACGGCGGTTTCCATGCCGTTGCTCAGCTTCTCCGCGTTTTGCAGCACCTTCCGCCGCTCCTCCAGCCGGTCGTCCTCCCCGGGTTCCAATTCCGCCTTTTCGATTTCGGCGATCTGGTATTTGAGGTTTTCCATCCGGCGAAGCTTCTCGCCCTCGTCCATGGTCAGGCTGCTGATCTCCCGGCGGAGCTTCGCCACCGCCTCGTAGCGATCCCCGTAAGAAGCCCGCAGCTTCCCGTTGTCCGCAAAGGCATCGAGAAAGGCCAGGTGGTTTTCCTCGTCAAACAGTGCGGCGGAATCATGCTGACCGTGAATGTTGATGAGCTGGATACCCAGCTTGTGCAGGCAAGACACGTTCACGAGGGTTCCGTTGACCCGACAGATATTCTTCCCATCCAGGTGGATTTCCCGGGAAATCACCGTCTCCGGGTCATATTCCACGCCGTTTTCCGCAAACCAAGGAAATTCCGGAACTTCCGTGAATACCGCCCGGACGCTGGCCCGCTCGGTTCCGGTACGAATCATGTCCCGATAGGCTCGTTCCCCCAGGATGGCGGAAATGGCATCGATGACAATGGATTTACCGGCACCGGTCTCACCGGTGAGAACATTGAAGCCACGGTCAAAGGAAATATCCGCACACTCAATGACCGCAATATTCTCAATGTGCAGTAAGCTCAGCATGACCGCTCCCCCTTCCTTTAGTTCAGCAGGTTCCGGATTTCTCCGCAGAAGGCCGCCGCAGCGTTGGTGTCGCGCATGATGATGATGACCGTATCATCGCCCGCGATGCTGCCAAGCACCACACTCCGACTCATGGTATCCAGAGCCGAAGCCGCCGCGTTGGCAAGACCCGGCAGGGTGTGAATCACGATGATATTCTGTGCATAGTCGAAGCTGGTGACACACTCCCGAAAGATGGTATTCAGCCTTCCCGTGAAGGTACCGGGCACTTCTCTGGCTGCCGCCGTATAGTGGTAGGTTCCGAAGCTTGTCAGCTCCTTGATGATTCGCAGCTCCTTGATGTCCCGGGAAATGGTAGCCTGAGTGCTGTTAAAGCCCGCGTCCCGCAGAGCCTGCAAAAGCTGCTCCTGGGTCTCCACATTGGTGGTGGAGATGATTTCCATGATTTTTGCCTGTCGTTTGGATTTCACTGCCCTTCCCCTTTCTCACTTACTGAACTTGGAACTGACTACATCATAGAAGCTTCGCTCCTTCAGCCGCACCAGCCGGGTCTCCAGGTGAGACTTCCGGATGGTGGCCACATCCCCCATATTCAGCCGCACCGCCCGTCCGCCGTCTACGGACAGATAGGCGTTGCGCCGGGCGTTGAGCACCTGCTCCACACTCACCACCCGCTTATCGGAGGCCACAATGCACCGGCTTCCGATCTCATGGGCGCAGATGGGGGTGATGATGATATTTTTCGCCTCCGGCTCCACAATGGGGCCTCCGGCGGAATAGCTGTAGGCCGTGGAGCCGGTGGGAGTGGAAACCACCACGCCGTCACCGCCGAATTCCATGGCGCTGACTCCGTCGCACTTGACACACAGATGGACAATCCGAGCCACCGCTCCTTTTGTCACCACCACGTCGTTCAGGCAGATGTCGTGAAACAGAATATCCCGCTCCCGCTGAACGGTCACATCCAGCATCATCCGGCTGTCCAGGGTATATTCCCCCCGGGCAACCCTTGTCAGCTTGTCAAGCTCCGTGCTTTCCAGCTCCGCCATAAAGCCCATGGTGCCGATGTTGACCCCCAGAATGGGAATCCCCTTCCGGGTAGCGGCCTTGGCCATGTGCAGAATCGTGCCGTCGCCGCCGAAGCAGATCACCATCTCCGCATTGGGCAGCTCCCGGTCCAGCCGGGAAAACCGCAGGTCTCTGGGAAGCTCATAGCTTCGATCTACCTCAAAAGGGAGACAAATCCGGGTATTGACCCCGGCCTCCTTCAGAATTTTCGCCGCCTCCCGGACGGTCTGAAAATTCTTATCCCGATAGGGATTGGGGGTAAGAATCACATTTTTCACTTCTTATTCCCCCTTGTCCAGCGTCTTATGCGCCTGCTCCACAACGAGTGCCGTATCCGGGCGAATACCGGGCACGTCCGCAAGGCTCAGATGCCCCAGAAACTCAATGTTCCCTTCCGGCCCCTTCACCGGAGAGAAGGTCAGACCCAAGATCCGAAAGCCCAGCTCGTCTGCCAGCGCCACGAAGCCGTCCAGCACTTCCTTGTGGGTAGCCGGTTCCCGGACAACTCCCTTCTTGCCAACCTTTTCCTTCCCCGCCTCAAACTGGGGCTTAATCAGGCAGAGTACCTGGCCGGTGGGCTTGAGAAGAGCCTTAATGGCAGGCAGGACGATTTTCAGGGAAATAAAGCTCACATCCACCACGGACAAATCCAGGGGCTCTCCCAGCTGCTCCGGGGTCACATAGCGGATATTCGTCCGCTCCATGACCACCACCCGGGGATCGCTGCGAATTTTCCAGTCCAGCTGGCCGTAACCCACATCGATGGCAAAGACCTTCTTCGCCCCCTGCTGGAGCAGGCAGTCCGTAAATCCCCCGGTGGAAGCGCCGGAATCGCTGCACACATATCCCTCGGGCTTCACGCCGAAGTCCCGCAGAGCCTTTTCCAGCTTCAGACCGCCTCGGCTGACATAGGGGCACACCGCCCCCCGAACCTCCAAACTCACCGTTTCCTCATAGGAAACTCCGGGCTTGTCCGCCTTCTGGCCGTTGACATATACCAGTCCGCTCATAATAATGGCCTGAGCCTTGGAGCGGGTATCCGCATAGCCCTGCTCGGTAAGCAGAACATCCAGTCGTTTTTTCACTTTCACCGGGCAAGCACCTTCCTTACATATGCGGCAATGGAATCGCTGTCCAGCCCGCACCGCCGATACAGCTCCTTCAGGGAACCGTGGGGCACGAAGTCCCCGCCCAGATCAATGCCGTGAATCTTGCATTCCGGCAGAATTTCCTCCAGTGTCCAGCCCAGACTCTCCCGGATTCCGGAACCGGAGGCTGTTTCCTCAATGATAACCGCCTGAGAAATACCCGCCAGGCATCCTGCCAGCTCTTCGACAGGCAGAGGCCACACACTGAGCAGCCGGAGGACGGATGCCTCAATTCCCTGCTCCTTCAATTGTTCGGCTGCCGCCAGCACATTGTCGAGAGTCGAGCCGTAAGTAATCAGGGCCACCTCTGTGCCTTCCCGGTGACATTGCACCAGACTACCCTTCAGACCCTGCCAGCCGCTTTCCTTATAATAGCTGCCCTCGGTGCCTCTGGGATAGCGAATGGCCACCGGGCCGTCGTAATCCCGCACCGCCCAGCGGAGCATATCCTTCTGCTCTGCCAGACTGGCCGGATTCAGAATCCGCATTCCCGGCATCTGCTTCAAAAAGCCGATGTCAAACACGCCGTGGTGCGTGGGGCCGTCGTCGCCTACCAGACCCGCCCGGTCGATGGCAAACACCACATGCAGGTGCAGCAGTGCCGTGTCCTGCATGATCTGGTCGAAGCCCCGCTGTAAGAAAGTGGAATACAGTGCCACCACCGGAATCATACCCTGTTTGGCAAGTCCACCTGCCATGGACACTGCGTGTTCCTCCGCAATGCCCACATCGAAGGTGCGCTTCGGGAATTCCCGCTGGAAGGCCAGTAGCCCCGTGCCTCCGGGCATGGCCGCGGTAATGGCACACACCCGCTTATCCTGTCGGGCCAGCGCCTGCATGGCTGCGCCGAAGCTGTCGGAGTAAGTGACCACCTTAGCCCCCAGCTTCTTGCCGGTTTCCGGGTCAAATTTTCCGATTCCGTGGAATTTTGCCGGATCCTCCTCGGCAAAGGGATAGCCCTTGCCCTTCCGGGTCACCACATGTACCACCACCGGCTCCCGCAGTTCCCGGGCAGACGACAGCAGAGACACCAGTCCCGGCAGATCGTGGCCGTCTGCCGGCCCCAGGTAAGTAAAGCCCATATTCTCAAAAATAGTAGCAGGCAGCAGCAGCCGCTTCAGCTTATTTTTCACCCGGCTGCTGAAATTATAAACGGCGCTGCCCAAGGCGGTTTTCTTCATAAACCGCCGATAGGCTCGCTTGGCATCCAGATAATTGTCGCTGGAACGGAGCCGGGACAGATGGCTGGACAGGCCGCCCACGTTTTTGCCGATGGACATGGTGTTGTCGTTGACGATGATCACCATGGGCTCGCCGCTGACCGCCGCGTCGTTGAGTCCCTCGTAGGCCATGCCGCCGGTGAGAGCGCCGTCGCCGATGAGAGCCACCACATCGTAATTCTCCTGAAGCAGGGTTCTGGCTCTTGCCATCCCCAGGGCGATGGAAACGGAACTGGAAGCATGTCCTGCCACGAAAGCGTCGGTGTTGCTCTCCTCCGGCTTGGGAAAGCCGGAAATGCCGCCGTACTGCCGCAGACGCGCAAAATCCGCCCGGCGGCCGGTGAGCAGCTTATGCACATAAGACTGATGACCCACGTCAAATACCAAGCGGTCGATATTCGTATTAAACACCAGCTCGATGGCAACGCTCAGCTCCACCACGCCCAGGTTTCCCGCCAGATGTCCGCCGGTTTTTGACACGCTGGAAATCAAAAACTGCCGGATTTCGTCACACAGTTGATTTCGCTCGCCGTCGGTGAGCTTCAGCAGATCCTCGTGGCTGTTTACTCTCTGTAAAATGTCCAATTCTGACACAACCTAACGTTTTGATTTCTTTTTCTTCAGCCGGTTCCAGGCACTCAGAATCCGCCCAACCATATGCACAATCTGAGTGCAGGAGCTGACCGCGAAGGTTTTGCCGATGGCCTTTCCTCCCACAGTCAGTCCTGCCACCAACGAGGACATGACCAGGGAAACCCCTCTGGGCCAAGCAGTATCCACATGGGTCAGGATCAGCGCCGCAATGGTCGCCGACGCGCTGCCGGAGACGACGCCGCAGATATCCCCAACCACATCGTTGCAGATGGAGTTGACCCGCTCGGCATTGCGCAGCAGCCGGATGGCCTCCTGGGCGCCCGGCACCTTCCGGGCCGCCATGGAATGAAAGGGTTTTTCATCGGCACTGGCTACCGCCATGCCGATAATGTCAAAAACAATGCCAAGCAGCACGATAAAGAGCAGAATCCCGAAGGCCACGGGAAGAGAGCTGCTGGCCATGACCTCATCGGAGACCAGGCCGATGAGGCCGGAAACCACCAATGTGGTGAAAAAAACTGTGACGACCCACCGGATCGTCCGCAAACGCTCCTTTTTGGAAGCGTCCGTTTGGGATTTTGCCACAGAAGATTCTCCTCGAAACAGAATAGTCAAAGAAATGACGGCGGCAGGCAGGATAAATCTTACGGCTTAGGTCGGGTTGTTTTTCACCGAGGGGAACCTGCCGTTGCCGCACAGGTCGTTTCCGTTTGATCCCCAGGCTCAAGTGTTGCCAAAAAAATGAGTACCCGATTGCCACTTAGTCCGTACTGCAATCCCCTGCCTGCCCCTTTCGGACAGCCTAGGTGTTTTCCACGGCGGAGTGTTCCATAATCTTAGCCTCTTTTGCAAACATGGTTTCCGGGAGCAATAACCGCACTGGCCGTGGCCACGGCAGCGGCGGTCTGTTCTCCCTTCCCCGCATGTTCACTTCAAGGCAGGCTACGCTGCACACAGCACACGATTCTGTGCACCGCCTTGCAGGTTCATACCTGATTCGTACGCGGCGGGGCCCACATGGGTTCTGCCCGTCGTCGCACAAGATTCAAGTCTCCACGGAAACCGGGTCGTATGCCCCATGCCATTGGGACGCGCCCTGGATCCTTAACCCCCAGCATCCACCCAAAACTGGGCGTAACAAGCAGACACCAGGGACTTCATCGATGTGCCCTTCAAAGGATTTTTAGGCCCTTCCTGGAAAATGGTCACTACGACTAGAATACTGCACCGTCAGCTTCTATTTTAGCATAGGATTGCCGAATATACAAGTATTTATTTAGGGTCTATCTGGAAACCGTCAACACGCCCAAACAGCGGGTCTTTTCCACCTGCTGGGCACCATTTTTTCTTGCAATACCCAGAGTATTCCTGCAAAAAAATGGCTTCATCAGGCGGAAAATCCCTCGCCGTTGGTCATATTCCCGGTTTCCAGATAGACCCTAATCCGAAATCTTTTGTCTTCCCAGAATCTCCCTGGTTGCCTGGTAGGAAATCCAATGGATTCCTTCCTTTTTCAGGTCGGAATGAATATTCTTACGGCGTATTCTCGAACCATTCCCGGATAATATCCCGGTGGGTCACGGCAATCTCGATTTTCCCGATTTCCTCCCGGGTGAAAAATCGGAGTTCTTTCGATTCCGCGCTGATCCGCATTTCCGGCTCCTCCGGCAGCTCCAGACCGTAGACCACGATCACCATCCGCCAGATGCTTCCGTCCCGGAAGGCGGCGATCCTGCCCGGATTGTCGTAAACTGCCAGCTTCCGGAACCGTTCCTTGGGAATCCGCAGCCCCAGCTCCTCATAAGTCTCCCGGACGATGGCCTGAAGTCCGGTCTCGCTCTTTTTGCACCCACCGCCGATGAGGCCCCAGATGTCGGAATCCCGCCGCTTTTCCAGCAGCAGCCGTCCCCGGCAGGTAATCACCGCGTTGGCTCCCAGATGAGCCGGCATGGTAGTCTTCGGCGCGTCCTTTGGATCGCAGTTGTAGAAGGTTACAATGGCCATATTCCTTCCTCCTATGTTCAGATGTCCCTATTATACTCTGTTTACACCCATTTTTCCACCCTGTAAATCTCCGATTTCGAATTGCCAAGTCAAAAGCCGAGGAGGATCGAGGATACTAAGGAGCAGCTTCCGTCAAGCCGGATACCGGCAACACGCCACCGGCATGTTGCGTTTCAATGGGTTCAATTCACCAAAAAAAGAGACGCCCTGCCAGCGGCAGGGCGTCTCTTTTTTTGGTGGAGTCGGGGGGAATCGAACCCCCGTCCGAAGGCAACTTGGAAAGAACTTCTCCGGGTGCAGTTTGTTATTTACATTCCCTCATCCCGGCGGGAGCAAACACCCTACGGGAATCAGTAGCTTCATGATGCATGGTATGGGCAAAGCTTACCATACGCACGGTCTCCACTCAAATCACACCCTAGCCCGGCTCGTGGACCTTCCGGGGAGGATGGGCGCCTAATTAGGCAGCCAGAGCAACAGTATTGTTGTCAGTTAAATTTAAAAATTGCCCGTTTTATCGTGGCCAGGCGCCACGACCCGCTATTCCAGCCTCACTACCCCCGTCGAAACCTTTACGACCCCGAATTCAGAGAAAAGAGGAAGGATTTTCCTGTAGGGGCGGCCAATGGCCGCCCGTTACATGTCAAGCAATCAGAACCGACCGTAGGGATCCGGCAGCTTCTTAGGCTCCGGATAGGTTTCCCCGTGGGTGTCCACGGTGATGGAGGCGATCTTCTGCTCCTGAACCGGGCGATCCTGGGCACCGGTCTTGGTGGCGGCGATGGCATCTACCACGTCCATACCGGAAGTGACCTTACCGAAAGCGGCGTACTGACCGTCCAGGTGCTTGGCATCCTGGTGCATGATGAAGAACTGGCTGCCCGCGGAATTGGGGGAGGAAGAACGAGCCATGCTCAGGATGCCCCGCTTGTGCCGCAGATCGTTCTTGACCCCGTTGAAGAAGAACTCGCCCTTGATGCAGTAGCCCGGGCCGCCCATGCCGGTGCCCTCGGGACAGCCGCCCTGAATCATGAAGCCGGGAATGACCCGATGGAAGATCAGGCCGTCATAATAGTGATGATTGCACAGGTCGATGAAATTGTACACACTCTGGGGTGCCTTGTCGGGGTACAGCTCGCCCTCGATGACACCGCCGTTTTCCATGGTGATCTTAAAAGTCGGATTCATTGTCTCATTCTCTCCTTCATGGCCCGGTCGATCTGACGCTTGGCGTCCCGTTCCGCCGCGGCCTGTCGTTTGTCATATAGCTTTTTGCCCTTGCACAGCCCCACATTCACCTTCACCCGGCTGCCCTTGAAATACACGGACAGAGGAATCAGGGCAAAGCCGTCCTGCTTGACCTTGCCGTAGAGCCGCATAATCTCCCGCTTGTGCATCAGCAGACGGCGGGGACGGCGGGCATCCACGTTGAAGCGGTTTCCGTGGTCATAGGGGGAGATGTGCATCTGATTCAGCAGGAGCTGCCCGTCCTTTATGCCGCACCAGGCGTCCTTCAGATTCAGGTTTCCGGCTCGGATGGATTTGACCTCCGTGCCCACAAGCTCAATGCCCGCCTCAAATTCCTCCTCCACGAAATATTCGTGGTAGGCCTCCCGATTCCGGGCCATGATCTTGATTCCGGCCTTTTCCAGACAGCTCACCTCCCTGCTGAAATTTACCTCTTCATTATATCATCATTGTCAAGAGGATTATACTCCTTTTTCGTCAAAGAGAAAGTGCTCCAGCTCCTTGGGATTGGAAAAAGCGTAGTCGCACAGGGCGGTCATTTCCTTCGTCAGCTCCGGAAAATCCTTCCGCCCCCAGCCGGCGAAGGCAACCTTCACCCCAAGAGGGTGGGCCATATCCCAGGCCAGCTTCATGTCGTCCACCACCAGAAGCTCATCTGGGGTGAAATGGTATTTTTCCATAATGTCTCGCAGGGGGAAGGGATTGGGCTTGCGCAGTTCTTCCGGGTAATCCCAGCCGTAGATTGCGTCGGGGCGGACGCCGAAATGGGTGTCGTAGTCCCGGGTGATGTTGACGACGCTGGAGTGGGACACCACGCAGATCATGCCCCCTTCTTCCTTTTGTCGCCGGATGACCCGGCCGATGCCCGGAAAAGCGTCCGGGGTGTGGCACATGACATAGTCCATCCAGCCGTGGTATTCGTCCTCCAACTCCTGGGGGGTAAAATTCCAGCGTTTGCGGCACATTTCCGCAAAGCCCAGACTGTAGCAGTCCTGGGCGAACTGCGCCAGGGTCACGGTCTGGCCTGGGCGGTACTGGTCGAGAATGTAGCAGAAAAAGGGATAACCGATGGTTCGTTCGCTTTGCACCACGGTGTCGTCGTGATCGAGCACCAGGCAGGGGTATTTAAGCATGGATCTTTCCTCCATAGATATCTTTCTGCCGCCATTATAGCAAAATTCCCCCGGAGTCGCAACCGAAAATTACCACTTGTATTATACGAACAAATGTATTATAATGTAGAAAACAGAGCGGCAAATGGATATGCTGTCATTGCGAACTAGTCCGAACTGAAATATAGAAGATGTCATTGCGAACCAGTCCGCAGACTGGTGTGGCAATCCGTATTCCTCGTTCCACCTTTGGCTTCCGCATTATTTTTTGATAGTTCCAGTAGCGACCTCATCCGCCCTCCGGGCACCTTCTCCTCCCAGGAGAAGGCTTAGAGGAACGGATTGCCACGCCAGTGTGCGCACTGGCTCGCAATGACATGCGTTTTTCGACAGTCTGAAAAAGAATCATAGCAGGAGGTGAAAGGTATGCAGAAGGTGTGTCCGGTGGATGTGATTGCCATGTACAGCGCATCCGGGGAAATTCGTCCCCTGCGGCTGCGGCTGGAGGATGAGACCCATCAGCTCATGCGCATTGACATTGAGGAAATCGTGAATATCCGGCAGGTGCAGTATGTGGGAATCGAGGCCACGGTGTTTCTGTGCCGCGCCACCGTCCGGCAAAAGCTGTGGCTCTTCGAGCTGAAATACACCATCCGAACCCATACCTGGAGCCTGATGAGAAAGGTGTGCTGAGATGAGCCAAAAGGTAATTTTTCATGTGGACGCCAACTCCGCCTTTTTGAGCTGGAGCGCGGCCTATCGGGTGAAGGTGCTTGGGGAAAGCCGTGATCTGCGGCTGGTGCCCTCGGCTGTGGCGGGGGACAAGGCTTCCCGGCACAGCATCATTCTGGCCAAATCCACCCCGGCGAAAAAATACGGCATCCAGACGGGAGAGCCTCTGTTTCAGGCCTTGGAAAAGTGCCCGGAGCTGGTGGTGATTCCCCCGGATTACGGCTTGTATGTCCAGGCTTCCCGGCACTTTGTGACCATGCTCCGGGAGTTTTCCCCGGCCGTGGAGCAGTACTCCATTGACGAGGCCTGGGTGGATATGACGGGCACCCAGCGGCTCTGGGGGCCGCCCAGGCTGGCGGCGGAGTTGATGCGCAGACGCATCTGGGAGGAGCTGGGCTTTACGGTAAACATCGGCATTTCGTCTAACAAGCTGCTGGCAAAAATGGCAGGAGATTTCGAAAAGCCCAATAAGGTACATACCCTGTTCCCGGAGGAAATGGAGCAAAAGTTCTATCCGCTGCCGGTGCGGGAGCTGTTCCTGGTGGGCAGGGCTACCGAGGGAAAGCTCCAGAGAATGGGCATCTACACCATCGGCGACCTGGCAAAGGCGGATGTGAAGATGGTAAGGCGGCGGCTGGGCAAGCAGGGAGAGATGCTCTGGCATTTTGCCAACGGGCGCAACGCCGACGCGGTGACCCCGGAGCCTGCGGAAAACAAGGGCTACAGCAACGCCACCACCACGGCCCACGACGTGGTGACCCGGGAGGAGGGCTGTCAGGTGCTTTTGAGCCTGTGCGAGACCGTGGCCGCCCGGCTGCGCAAGGACGGAAAGTGCGGCAGCTGTGTGAGCATCCATCTGAGAACCAACGAATTCCGGCATTTTTCCCATCAGCGGGTGCTGAGCGGTGCCACGAACGTTACAACGGAGCTTTTTCAGGCGGTGTGTCAGCTTTTTGACGAGGCCTGGGACGGAATCACGCCCCTGCGGCAGCTGGGGGTTCAGGTGACCCGGCTTTCCGGGGAGCCTTATCAGCAGTTTGATTTCTTTTCGGGGATGGATCCTCAGCAGTTTGAGCGGAAGCTGCGGCTGGACGAGACAGTGGATGCCCTCCGGGACAAATACGGCGAGGACATCATCTGCCGGGCAAAATTCTCCGATGGCAGTATGCCCCACATGGCCGGTGGGCTGAGCAAAGAACGGCGCACCGGGGTGACCAAGCCTGTTCCTAAGCCTTAATCTTCCTTACATAAATTCCGGCACATTATTTTCTTTTCTTGCTCCCCGCCGGATTCCATGCTATCATAGGCGTACCCATCCAAACCGGCAAAGGCAGGAAAGCCACATGGATTCCGTAACCAAGCAGCGAAACACACTCGAATCCGCAGTTTTTCGGAAACTGCGTCCCTTGGGCTTTACCCGCCACGGAAGCACCCTTCACCGGTTCGTTTCCGGACACATTTCCTATTTAGACACGCTTCGCACACAAATCGGACTTTCATAAAGGAGCCATTCTATGATTCTCATCACCGGTGCCCACGGCTTTGTCGGGCAAAAGCTTTTCGCCACCCTTCCGGATGCCGTTGCCGCCCCCTCCCTGCGGGATGCTTCCCCGGAGGATATCCGGCAAATCCTTCTGGAAAGCGGTGCGGACACAGTTATCCATACGGCGGCCGTTTCCGATATCGGTGCCTGTCAGGCAGACCCGGAGGGCTCCTACCGTGCGAATGTCCTTCTCCCCCTTTGGCTGGCTCAGGCCTGCCAGGGTCGAAAGCTCATCTGCTTCAGCTCCGATCAGGTTTACAGCGGAAGCCCGGAGCCGGGCCCCTACACGGAGGACATGGCCGCCCCGGAAAATCTTTACGCCCGGCAAAAGCTGGAAATGGAGCAGCGGGTATTGGAGGTTCTGCCCAGTGCCGTCCTCCTCCGAGCGGAATGGATGTTTGATCTTCTCGCCCCCAAGCCCAATTTCGCCCAGCTTCTGCTGACGGCAGATTCCCTGTCTTTTTCCTCCCGGCAGTATCGGGGCGTCACCTGGCTGGAAGAAGTGGCGCGGAATATGGACGCGGTGTGTCGGCTTCCCGGCGGTGTCTACAACTTCGGCAGTGAAACTTCCCTCTCCATGTACGAAATAACCTGCCAGCTAATCGCCGCCCTGGGTCGTGACGTTCCCGTCACCGACGCCCCGCCCCGACACAACCTCTGGCTGAACTGCGAAAAGGCGAAGAAATTCGGCATTTCCTTTTCTCCCGCCGAAGAGGCCGTCCGCCTGTGCTTGGAGGCCTCCGGTCATTTACCGCACAAATAACGTCAAAAAGCCCGGAAGCAGTTGCTTCCGGGTCTTTCTTTTATGGTCAGTTGATCTTGATATTCTCCCACAGGGTATTCAGGTTGCTGAGCAGATCCGCATCCAGATTCCGGTAAGCCAGCCGGTTGTACTCCGCGGAAAAGTCCCCCAGCTCCGGATACAGAACCGCCATGGTATCCTCGCCCATATCCTCAATATAGCCCTCGTTGGTGTAGACGATGCTGTTGGGGGAAGCGTAGTAGGTATACTCCGCGTTGGCAATGGCAGGCTCCTCGGAGAGCATATAGTTGATGAAGATTTCTGCCAGCTCCTTGTTCTGGGCGCAGGTGGGAATGCACATAGCATCCACATAGAAGTTGGTGTTTTCGGGATAGTAGAACTGCAGGTCCACGTTCTCCGCCTGCGCGTCCACCATGGTGAAGTAGTCGCCTGCGTAGTAGGAGCCGATGGCCGCCTCGCCGGACTCCATCATGTTGTAGATCTCATCCATAACGTAGCTCTTGACCAAAGGCCGCTGAGCCAGCAGCTCGTCATAGGCCCGCTGCCACTCGGCCTTGTCGGTGGTATTCACGTCAATGCCCAGCTTGTACATAGCAGTGCCGAAGGCATCCCGGGAGTTGTTGTACTGAAGGACGTTTCCGGCATACTTCTCGTTCCACATCAGATCCCAGCCGCCTACATCGGCCTCGTCCACCACATTGGCATCGTAGATCACGCCCACAATGCCGTAGGCGTAGGGAATGGAGTACTGGTTGTCGGGATCGTAGTACAGACCCTTGAAGGTGTCGTCAATATACTGATAGTTGGGGATGTTGTCGAAATTCAGGGGCTGGAGCAGACCCTCGCCCACCATCCGGGCGATCATATAGTCGGAAGGAATGAGCACATCGTAGCTCACCGCACCGCTGGAAATCTTGCTGTACATGTCCTCGTTGGAGGCATAGGTGCTGTAGTTCACGGTCACCTTCTGGCCGTAGTTGGCCTCATACCACTTCTCGAATTCCCGGACGGTCTCGAAGGAGCCTTCGCTGCCGTCGGAAATATACTCGCCCCAGTTGTAAACATTCAGGGTCAGGCTTTTCTTGCCGCCGCAGCCGGTCAGGCACAGGCACAGCAGCATGGCAGCCGCCAGGATCAGGGAAATGCTTTTCTTCATAGGAAATCCTCCATTTTTCTCTTTACGATGGTTATTTATTTGCTTCATCCTTTTCGTCCACAAAGTTGCTGATCAGAAGCAGCGTCAGGGTCACGAAAAAGATGATGGTCGCCAATGCGTACATTTTCGGGGTCACGGTTTTCTTGGTCATGCCGTAAATCCGAATGGGCAGGGTCTCAAAGCCGTTGCCGGAAGTAAAGTAGCTGATGACAAAGTCGTCCAGGGACAGGGTGAACGCCATAATGGCGCCGGTGATGATGCCCGGCAGAATTTCCGGCAGCTCCACCTTGAAAAAGGCACCCACAGGGGTACAGCCCAAATCCATGGCCGCCTCTGGCAGGGATTTGTCCATCTGCCGCAGCTTGGGCAGAATCTGCAAAATGACATAGGGCAGGCAGAAGGTCACATGGGCAATGAGCATGGTCCAGAAGCTCAGGCTGGTAGCCGCCCCGAAAATCCGGCCGATGAAGACGAACATCAGCATCAGAGAAATGCCGGTGATAATGTCCGGATTCGTCATGGGGATGTCGGTAACGGTATTCAGCACCGCCCGAACGCCTCGGGAACGGAGCTTGTTGATGCCCACGGCGGCTGCCGTGCCCATCACCGTGGAAATGGCGGTGGCACTGGCTGCCAGCACCAAAGTGTTCCGGAGGGCCTCCAGGGTGTTCCGATCCTTGAGCAGCTCCTGATACCATTTCAGGGAGAAGCCGGAGAACACGGAAAGGCTTTTGGCCTCGTTGAAGGAGAACACCAGCAGCACCGCAATGGGGGCAAAGAGAATGGCAAACACAATGCCGCTATAGATTTTTGCCGAGGTTTTCATTCTTCATCCCCTCCATAGACGTAGCGGGCGGTGACGTACTTGACCGCCGTCATGCACGCCAGCAGAATCAGCATCAGAATAAAGGCAATGGCCGCGGCAAAATGAAGGTTATTGGCCACATACTGCCCCTCGATGGCATCGCCGATGAGGAAAAACTTGCCGTTGCCCAGCTTCTGGGAAATATAGAAGGTGCTGATGGAAGGAATCAGAACCATGGTAATGCCGGAGATAACGCCGGGCATACTCAGGGGAATGATCACCCGCCGCAGGACAGACAGGCTTCCGCAGCCCAAGTCCCGGGCCGCCTCCAGCAGTCTTCCGTCCAGCTTGGCGAGAATCGAGTAAATGGGCAGCACCATATAGGGGAAATAGTCATAGACCATACCGATGATTACCGCCGTCTCCGTGCCGATGATGTGCACCGGGCCAAAGCCAAGCCGCCCGATCAGGCTGTTCAGAATGCCGGTATCCTGCAAAATCGTCATCCAGGCGTAGGTGCGGATGAGAAAGTTCATCCACATGGGAATCATGATCAGGGTCACCATGGTCTTCTGGGTCTTCTCCCCGGCCCGAGCCATGATGTAGGCCATGGGATAGCCCATCAGAAGACAGACAATGGTGGAGATCACCGCCAGCTTCAGGGAACGCATGAAAATCAGAAGGTAGGTGCGCACCTCCACCGACGAGCCGTCCTCCTGGGCGATGCTGCTGGTGGCGGTAAAGAACCGGGTCACATTTTCCGTGGTGAAGCCGAACTGGTTATCCGTAAAGGCGTAGTAGGCCACGAACACCAGGGGCACCACCACAAACAGCAGCGCCCAGATGCTGTAGGGTGCCAGCGCCGCCCGATAGGCGTTCTTTCTATGCTTAGGATTTCTCATTCTTCCTCTTCACCTCCGGGGTTGGACAGCTCGTCCAGTTCATTGGAGAAGGAGGAGTAATCGCCGAACATGCCGGAATACTTGGACTTTTTCATGATGTGGATGGCGTCCGGCTCCAGGGAAATGCCGATGTGGCTCCCCTCCTCCACCGGGTCGGTGGTCTGAATCATCCACTTAAAGCCGCCGATGTCCACAATGGCCTCGTTGTGCACGCCCATGAAGGTCACGGAGGTCACCAGTCCCTGGAGCACTCCCGGCTCAGGCTTTACAATGTCCACGTCCTCCGGCCGGATGACCACATCCACCGGCTCATTGGGAGCAAAGCCCTTGTCCAGGCAGTCGAAGACCTGGCCGCCAAAGCGCACCTTGTAGTCTGCCAACATGACCCCGTCCACGATATTGCTCTCGCCGATGAAGTCGGCAACAAAGGCGTTGACAGGCTCGTTATAGATGTCCTGGGGGGTGCCGATCTGCTGAATTTTGCCCTCACTCATGACCACGATGGTGTCGGACATGCTCAGAGCCTCCTCCTGGTCGTGGGTGACGAAGATAAAGGTGATTCCCGTGGACTTCTGAATCTTCTTCAGCTCCTGCTGCATATCCTTGCGCAGTTTTAAGTCCAAGGCGCCCAAGGGCTCGTCCAGCAGAAGGATCTTCGGCTCGTTGACCAGAGCCCGGGCGATAGCCACCCGCTGCTGCTGACCGCCGGACAGGCTGGTCACCCGCCGATGGGCAAAGCCGGAGAGCATGACCATGCTGAGCATTTTGTCCACTTTTTCCTTGATTTCCTTCTTGGGCACCTTCTTTTCCCGCAGGGGGAAGGCCACGTTTTCAAAGACGTTCAGGTGGGGAAACAGGGCGTATTTCTGGAACACGGTGTTGACGTTCCGTTTATGGGGGGGCACGTCGTTGATCCGATCGCCCATGAACAGCACGTCGCCCTGGTCAGGATATACAAAGCCGCCGATGATCCGCAGGGTGGTGGTCTTGCCGCAGCCGGAGGGACCCAGCAGCGTGATAAACTCGTTGTCATGGATGTCCAGGCTGATATTGTCCAGGACAACCTCCCCGTCAAAGGATTTGGAGATGTTCTTCAGCTCGATGATTTTTTCCATGTTCTTTCCTTCTTTCTCCCGAATCACAATGAAAAATGAAAAGCGGTACGCCAAAAGGCATACCGCTTGCGAAACTTCCGTTTATCAGGCTCTGCGAAGGCGCACCGCTTCCCGGTGTCAACCGTCTATGCACTCAGAACGCATCCAAAACGCACAGCCTCGAGAGTCCTCGAACCCGAATCAGATCAGAGTCTATATAGCAAAGATTACTTTTACTACTCTTATTGACCATTTCACAAGTTTATGCCTGG
>OHJR01000100.1_pt1 | contig 29774 bp, 28 predicted proteins | sample 1568641 | NCBI WGS metagenome assembly OHJR01 (sample SAMEA3879607, study PRJEB24766) | human gut metagenome | biome: human-associated habitat; feature: feces | place: USA | collected 1985/1987 | reverse complement strand
CACGTAGGCTTTGATCTCGTCATAGGTAGCCTTGCTCTCCGCAGCCGTTAAATCCAGCTCATCCATGCTCAGATCAATCTCGATATGTTGCTTTGCGCAAAGTTTGGACAAAAGGCATACCGTCTCGACAGTTGTTTCAGTTTCCAAGGGAAGTTCTTTCACTTCCTCACCATCAACAGGCACAGGAAAATTGAATACGATCTTCTTTATCCAGCTTCCGTCTTTCCTTTTCTCCGGGAACATCTCAATTCGCTCGATAAAGGCCTTCATAAACTCCTTCTGCTCCGCTTCCGTTGCGGAATGGTAGACTTCATCAAATGCCAGTAAGAGCCGATAAATGTTATCGCCGGAGATTTTCTCCTGCTGGATGCTGCGGATCTGACTTTGCAATTCGCCAATCTGAACTTCGATTTCCTCTATGGTGTCATACTGCTCATCATAGCGGCGCTGCAAGTCCAAAATCTTTCTGTCATAGTGGGCATCGTTGATGTCCAAGGTATCCATCTGACGCTCCAAGCGGCTTTTCGTTCCAAAGGCTTGCTTTAGCCGCCCTTGTAGGACAGCAATCTGCTTTTCCATATCTTCTGTATCAACTGCTGTTCCGATTTTCGCCTGAATCGCTTCTACAAACCGTGGATTGTTGACCATAGCGGAGATGACCTTCGCCACAAATTTGTTGATTTCTGTCTGCTCGATATTCAGCCGGAAGCTGCACTCATGTCCCGTCGGCGTAACCGTATTTTTGCAGTAGTAATAATACCGTGTTTTCTTGTCCTTGCTGTGCGCCTTGGCGATATTGCCGTACATACTCTTACCGCAACACGGGCATTTCAAAATACCGGATAGGATGTGTGCGTGGTCTGGATTGTTGACCTTTTCCCGCTTAAAGGAATTGATCTTGCGCTTTTCCTGTGCCAGATACCAATCTTCTTCGGAAATGATAGCTTCGTGTTGTCCTTCATAAACCGGGAACTCCGACTGCTCAACCACGTGCATCTCGTTTCTTGTACCCTGTTTCTTTTCTGTTCTTCGTCTGCCGTAAGCAATCTTTCCCATATAAACAGGATTGTACAATACATTTTTCACAAAATCTCTTGAAAATCCCGGAATGGTATTATTCTGTCTTAGTTTCTTAGTATAACCATTGCGGTTCAGATATTTTGCAACTCCTGCAACACCCTCATTAGTGTGAATGTAGCGGTCATAAATGACACGAATTACTTCCACTTCATCCTCTGCAATGACAAGATTCCCGTTTTCCAGCTTATAGCCGTATGGAGCAAAACCGCCGTTCCATTTTCCTTCTCGGGCTTTCTGCTCCCGTCCCGCCATTGTCTGTGAGCGAATGTTCTATCGCTCAATTTCTGCGACAGCGGACAACACCGAGATCATCAGCTTTCCGGCATCCTTGGAACTGTCGATGCCATCTTCCACACAGATCAGATTGACACCAAAATCCTGCATCAGCTGCAGCGAGTTCAGAACGTCTGCCGCATTTCGTCCAAAACGGGAGAGCTTAAAGACCAGCACATAGGAAACACCGTCTTTGCCATCCTGAATATCCTGCAACATTCTCTGAAATTCTGGCCTGCCCTGGATATTCTTTCCGGAAAAACCTTCGTCAGAATACTCCCCGGCAATGACCATATCCTCGTACGCTGCATACTTCCTCAGCTTGTCACGCTGAGCGTCCAGGCTATAGCCATCCACCTGCATGGAGGTGGACACTCTCGTATAGAGGTAGCATTTATGTTGTTTCTTTTTCAACGATCCTACCTCCTTCGTTCATCTCTTTTACTGCAAGGCCCTCCTTGAGGATGTAGTACTCCAAAAGGAAAAGAACATAATCCGGTGCGTGGCGATTGCCCAATTCCCACTCCGTCATCGTCCGATAGGGGATATGAACCAGCTCACAAAAGTCCTTTCGGTTCAGTCCAGTACTTCCCCGCAATTTAATCATTCTGGTTTTACAATCCATTTGCTTTTCTCCATATACCAGGAATACACGTTGCGTACTTATTATAGCACAGCAGAAGTAAATACGCAACGTGTAAATTCGCTTTTTTACGCAGCTTTCCCTTTCGGCGGATGCACCTGTGCATCATCCTGCGAACGCTCCACTGACTGAGAAGCATCATGATCCAATTTCTCCAAAACCTGATGACCGTATTTCTCAATCAGCCGGGTCATCATATCCACACAGCGGTCAAACGCCGCATTGTATTTTGCGTCTTCATAGTATTTCTGCAATAGGCAAAGTCCTCCGTCAAATTTCAATATTCTGTTTCCTGCCATGGGTAGGCTGGGTGTGTTCTTGTTGTGCCTTTCCTCTGGCGAGGATGACAGAAAGAAAAGCCCGAACCCGTTCGGATGCGATTTCCAGTGCATCCAGATAGGGTTGGGCTTTCTTTTTGAGTGCCTGATATTTTTCGTTCAGCGTTTCATAGCGCTGCTTCCAGATCGTTGCTGTCTTTTCTGCGGAAGCCAATTTTTCTTTCAGCCGCCGGTTGTCCGCCTTCGCAGCAATGCCATTGACGGCATACTTTTTGAGCGTATCACATTCCCGGGGCGTGAGGGAGACATTTCCTGTGAGGGCATTTTTCTTTCCCATTGCCTCAATGTCCTGCACCGTCAGCGCAGCGGCCTTGGCGGCTTTGGTTTCCTTTTGCAGAACCTCCAATTTCTTTTTCTGCTTGTCTGCGGCAGCTTTGGTATCCGCCAAATTCTGCTCCGCCTGTGCAACCAAACCGGTCACAGTTTCCAGCCGCTCCTGTTCCGCCTGTACTTTGAACTGCGTCACGGTCAGATGTTCCTCGGTGCTGCCGCGCTCGCCCCGCTGCACATCCGTGTAACCGGCGGCTCGCATAGAATTGAAGAAATCATCCTGAAGGATGCTGTAGGATTTCTTCAGAACCGGCTTTCCCTTCGCGGTCAGAATAGGATTACCGTTCTCGTCCAGAGATGGTTTTGACTGCCACTTCTTACTGCTGCTGACTTGCATGATCGTCTCCTTTACCGTGCCGACCAGTGACTTGTCCTTGCAGCGCTTGCTCCAAAGAATTTGCTTTTCCACCACCGGGATGTACACAACATGAAGATGGTAGTGGTACACATCCTCGCCCAGAGCTTCGGACATGGCCCGGTTCCGCTCATCGGCGTGCATCACAGCGGAGAGGATGTACTGCTCACCGCCCACGATTTCCACGGCAGCTTTGTAGGCATCGGCATAGAACTGCTTGGCAAATTCATAGCCGCCGTGATTGTAAAAATACGCGGAGTTCCCATCAAAGACCAGCTCGCCATAGATCTTGGCATCGTCTTTCAGACCACGGGTGGAGATCACGCCATTTGCCTGCATCTGCTCAAACATTTCTGTGTAGCTGCCGGTGGGGGATTTGAAATGGACATTGTAGGAAAGGCGCTCCGGCACAATATCCGGGTTGGTGTAGGATTCCTTTTCGCGCTCATTGTGCCGCTGGGCGTTGGCGATTTTGGATGCGGTCAGATTCACATTTCTTGCGACGGTACGGTCAATGCCGTCATTTCTTGCCATAGAGGATCAATCCTTTCATAATACATTTTTGTTATCGAGGGCCACAGGGGAGTCACTTCTGCGGAAGTGTAATAACCCACTATGATACTTTCATCCTTCGGCTGCAAAGTATCGTGGGGTCCTGCCGGACCGGCGCCCCTTTGTCGCTTCGCGACATTTCCCCCGCTATCGGGGGAATCTGCCCCCTCGGGGGAACGGGGAATGCGGCTTCTGCGGAAGCCTCCGCCGTAGCTTTCAAGTGGTACCCACTCTGTAACCCACGGCACGGACGCTGGTGATTGCCCAATCGTGTTGTGCAATTACCACCGCCCACTGTCTGAGAGAAAACCGTGATATTTTCTCAGACGATCCACGCTGAACTCTGCGGATTTCATCGTGGGGACGGGGCTGCGAGGGGCAGGATGCGGACGGGAGCGCGGTTACTCCTTTTTCTTCTGCCAGATGATTTCATAGCCCAGCACATCTGCAAGCTCCAAAATTTCCTTGTAGCGGATGCTCTCCCGCTGGAGCTTTGCGGACAGGTTGGATACGCTGTCGCTCCAACCATATTCCTCAGCGAGTTGGTCAACGACCTCCTGCATGGTCATACCGGCGCGGATGATCTGCGCCTTGATCTCATTTCGTACATTCATGTGAAAACCTCCTTCAAAAAGTGATGAAAAAAGCGAAGCCGATACGCGCTGTGGCGTGACCGCTTCGCCGGTTCGTGAAAATGATACTGTCTGGAAAATCCGCTCAGAATTTTCCCATTGATGTCCTGTTCACAGGTGCCCCAATCCCATTTCACGGTATCGTAGGACTTGGTTGGAAACCGTGAAAGGCCCCATGATTCCATGAAACCAATTCACTGTTCCCACAAGCACGATTCCGTGAAATGGTTTCGTTTTGCGGTGGAAATCTTTCCTGTTTCCACCACCCTTGATTTTCAATCCCCGAAAACAGGAGGGGAATCTACGCTCTGGACACTTACCAACAAGGGAATATAAGGGGATTTGCTGCGTACATACGTACCGGCCAATGGCCGGTGATAATTCGTTGCATACCTTGAAGAAAATCGAAGATATTTTCGCGGTAACGGCAGAAAGCTTGTTATCGAGCAGCAATCTTGGAAAACAACTATGGTTCGTAACGAAATGGGGTCAAGCGCCCTGCGCTTGTGGTACGTACGTACGCGGTTATTCGCCGTAAAAACGGTTTATATCAGGTCTTGCGACTGCCTCAATTCCCATGAAACCCCACACCCGCCGTCCGGCAGAGTTGGTCACGTTGTTGCAGTGTTCCAGATTGTACTTGTGGGCATTGGCAACCACGGCGTCGCTGAAGCTCCGGGATTTCAGCGGGGCCAAACCATTTTCGTCACACCACATCCGATAGATGGAATACAGGTCTTTGGAACTGATCGAGGCATCCGCCTTGAGCCGGATATACCCATCGGATTCCAAAAAGGAAAAGATGTTGTTGTTATCCCGCTTCACGGCCTCCCGGTTTTCTCGGATACGGGCGCTCTCCGTGAACTTGAAGCGATTGGCGATCAGACGCTGCAATCCCGCAAAGGCCCAGAGAAAAATGCCCTCTGCCTCCGCTTTCAGTTTCTCCGCAATATCAGGGTCGTCCACCCGTCCGGCGGGTTTGCCCTTCGTTGTCAGCACAAGCTGTCTGCGGTAAAAACCATCGCTTCGGTCATAGAGTGCCTGCAAGTCGCCGTTGCTGAATGCCAGCAGACGGGCGTACATCCAGCCCTGATAGCTCTGGGTGCGCTTGCGCTCCAGATCCATTTTGCCCTGTGCGGTGACGATGGATTTGACATAGTTGGTTTTCTTCAACGCGTCCATCTGCATATCGTCATCCACACACAGCAGGATGTGTTCCAGATCGGCACGGGCAAATCGGTCATCGGAGATTTTTCCGATGCTCCCGTCCTTCATGTTGGTTCCGAAGATGCTGCTCAGCACCGCGCCAATCTGAGATTTGCCCTCGCCGCCGCTGCCCTTTATGACCATCATCCGCTGGCCCTTGTTGCTGGGAATCAGGCAGTAGCCGATAAACTCCTGCAAGGTGGGAATGTCCTCCGGGTACAGTAGGTCATCCAGAAACCGTAGCCATAAGGTCGGTTCGGGTGCATCCGGGCGATAGGCAACCGGCAGACGGTTCCGAACGATCTGGGGTCTGCCCTCGGTGAACGTTCCATCCAGAAGAAGTGTGCCGTTGGCAAGGTGGATCCGATCCGGTTCCGGCGGAAAGTCCTCCGCCTGGGCTTCCAGCTTCAGCACCTCCAGGATATTGCTGATCTTCTGCGGGATGCTGTTCACAGCGCAGCATTTCAGTTCCTCGTAGATTTCGCCCCGGAGGGAAAGGTCATCTGTTACCCGGCCATCCGGCGTGAAGAAAGCCCTGTTTGTGAAGATGATTCTGTGCTCCCGCAGAAATTCCTCACAGAACAGGGCCTCGTTGATGTTCTTCCCATCAAACCAGACGGGAAGATTTGCGTCAGGCGATTTCCGGTTCGCTTCCATAGCGGTCTGCCTCCTTTCGATTTTCTGCCAGTCTGGCTTCCCAATCGGCAATACTGCCATCCGCCAGCAGAGCAGATACGGTACTTCGCTGTTCCTCCGGGCTGCCCTGGGTCAGCAAGTCCAGCAGATAGACAATGTGGTCATACTCCTTGCAGCTTGCCACAAACCGATCATCCCAAATGTCTCCCGGTGTTTGGGGCGCATACCGGATTTTCCAGTCCCGCAACAAATACAGATAGCCTGTCAGCACCCGACGGCAGCGGATTTCATCCAGCCGGGATTGATTTCTGTGGGGCATCTGCACACCCACAGCACTCTGCCCCGGCTCTGGGGAGATGCCAAAATCCAGTGCCAGTTTCTGTGCCGCTTCATAGCAGGACAGCCCGAACAGCCTTGCCGTGAAATCAACGACATCTCCTGCGGTACCGCAGCCGAAGCAGTAGAAGTAATCCTCGTTCAGCTTCAGACTGGGGTGCCTGTCCTTGTGGAATGGGCAGCAGGTCATGCCGTTCGGTAAAACCCGCAGTCCATAGTGTTCGGCAGCCTGCCGCAGTGTGACGGCTGCCTTGACGGTTTCAAATACGCTCATTATCAAGCCTCCATAAAAATAATGAAAAGCAAAATGCCCGCCGGACTTGGCGAGCATTTTCCCTCCTCACTATGGTTATGGGGAAATTTTCAAAAAACAGGCTAATCACAGGACAAGGTCATTTGAAAAAACAGGACAAACCCTCTTTCTTTTATAGAACATATGCGCTATAATGAGCGAAAACAAAATTGGAGGTACTTATGAAGCATAGTGTATTATCTCTGGACTTCTGGCAGGACACCGCCATCTATGGCGGTAAGAGCTTTCCCAGCGGAACACTTGGCTGCGACGCACTGAACATTCCGTCAAATGTCATCGAGCAATTAACCTACCTTTGCATTGCACTGAACGCATTCACGGGAACTCTGAACACCGGCTGTGGCAATCCGGCGCTACTTCCGGCAGCAAGAGAGAGTGCAAAACAGATTGCGGAGCTGCTGAAAGATGTAAAGCCCTTTTCTTATCTGGATGTTTCTGATGTCGATAAGCGAGTGGAGCGGGTGTTCTCAGAGGAATCTCTTGCCAACGCCAACGCGTATTATGATGCTGTTCGGAATGGAACGCTGACCAATCTGGCAGATCCCAGATATGAACAGGGCTTGAAGCTGCTGCGGGTGCTTCCAATTTTGGCGCATTTGGGTTTCTCTCTGGGGGAGTACCAGAAAACAATGCTCACCTTTGCGGAAAAGCTGAACGCCCCGGACTGTAAACGAACCTCAGACAGCTATGCGGAGATGTTCGGAGAGACATTTCCGGTGGCGGAGAATTTCGGGGAAGGTGATGGCTGGATGTCCATGACCAACACCACTTTGCAGTATGTACCGGTGGTTCGCCCCGGCTCCGCAGTACCATCTTTGGTCAAGCGGATGCTCTATGTGACATTCGTGGGAATGTTCCGTTCTGACCTGTACGAAGGACTGTGCGTGGGGCACGCTCCGAAGAAGTGCCCCATCTGTGGGCGCTGGTTTTTGACCACCAATGCCAAACGCACAAAATACTGCGGCGGCTATGCTCCTGGGGATAGGCTCCACAGAACATGCCGACAGATCGGCAACTTGAAAGGCCGGGAGCAGCGGGAGCTGGCAGAGGATCATCCGCTGAAACAGATTTACACCCGTCGGCTGGATTCCATCAATCACCGCCTGCAAAGAAAATCCATCGAACCAGCACTTGCCAATGTGATGAAGAAGCTGGCGAAGGACAAGCTGTACCGTGCAATCAGCAATGTCAGCTATGCGCAGAGAACGTATGAAAACGAGATGGAGCTGTCCGCTCTGGAAGCGGAGGCGTTGGCTCTCCTGTGATTTTGAAATAGAGGAAGGAGGTGCCCCATGCCTAAGTTAGCGGAAGTGTACACCGCCAAATACACTTTCCAGTGTCTGGAAAAGAACATGACCCGGTTTGAGGCTGAGCGTGCTTTCCAATTAGGGCCTGAGCCTCTGAAGGTGGAGGATATCAATCAATACATCGTCATGGCAAACCGGGAGCACAATCTTCTGTATCTTTGCTTCTACCTGCACCACATTGAGAAGATTCTGAACGGACGAATCTACCGCTTCTTCCACCGGGAGGGACTGTATGCTTACGACCCGGTTCGTCTGCTGGATTACAAGCTGAACTGCGTGTCCGCCATTGTGGAGTGCCTGCCGGGGTACGACCCGGATAAGGGTGCGGATTTTCTGACCTACGCCTACTACGACATTGGAAATGCCATTCTTGACTGCCGCCGCTATGAGGAGGCAGGCTCTTTCAAAAATCTGGACGAGTACAAAACCGTCAGGGGAATTGCGTGGCTTTATAACAAAGCAGGCAGCTCCCGAAAGAAAACCATTGCAGCATTCATGCAGAAAACCGGCTGCACAAAAGAAACGGCGGAGAACTATCTCCGGGCGGCCCGCAAAAACCGGGCTATCGTTTCCGTCTATGATACGTTTCTCCACGAAAACGACAAAGAATTTGAAGAAGATTTCGATGAGGATACCATCGACGATACTGGTGAAGATTTGAGCCGGGATGCCGGTGGCGCTTACAGTCCGATTCTCTGGGACAGTTCCTGCGGAAGTGCTGTCCGGCGTGCCCACAGGAGACTGGATCACCGCTCACAGATCCTGTTGGAGCGGCACATGGCGGCCTGTATGGACTGCCGCTGTGTATTGCCAATGCGGTGCAGACCTACATGGGAAGAACTAGCAGTTCTGTTTGAAGGCTCCACCGCTAGCGGTGCGGAGCGGGCGTACAAGAATGCCGCCCAGCGCATGGCGCAGTATCTGATCGAAGATGGCCTTTTTCATTTGGTTCGGCTGAAACGCAAATCTCAAAAGAAGCGGAAACAAAAAATCGCCGCCGCAACCTACCTGTATCAGGCAGACTGCGACGGCGAATGGGGTGAGATTCAGTTTGACTTTGAGGAAAAGACAGCGCAGATCGTTCAGCTTGCGGATTGGGATTTGATGATCTCACAGCCCTTTGCCAAGTATGCGATATCCTATCTTCTGAATTGTCAGAATGAGAATCTGCCGAAAGAAACGGTGATTTCATTTGAAATGTAGCCAGTAATATATTGCTAAATAACAAATCCGGCAAAACAGAGCTTCCAGAAAAAGGCGTCCCAAAAGACAGCGGAGGCAACAGCTTCCATCTGTCCATTCTATAACAATATCCACTTCGTATTCTCTGCAGATAGAGCTTGTAGCCATGTGAAGCAACCGCGGATTCTAGATGCGGTTGATGTTGTGGATTTGAAACCTTTGCTAAGGCAGGGGATACAAGCATTTTTAAAAATATGTGCGGATATCCCCTGTTTATCTTCTCCGGTTCGCAGATTTCACGAAAGACACGGCGGCACATTAACAGAATTTTTTCTCATGACATATAAAATAGCTCTCTATCTTGCTGTGGAATGCGCGAAAACACACGTCAAAAATAACGGGCATAAAACATCAAATCAGTTGGGGTCGTTTTTGGTAAAAAGGGCTAAATATATATTGTAAAATAATAGTATCCTGCCGAAAGGGGTGCGATTGGTGAAACTCAGTGGCGATATTTTGTATGATGCTCTGGAAGAATCCTTTGTCGTAAAAAAATATGGGCATTTCACTCAGAAATTCTGTCTGCAACGCCCCAGACTTTACGGCGGATGGGGACGGGAATTTGATGAAAACAGCCTGACCATTGCTCAGGGAGAACAGCTTCCAAGAAATCCGATTTTTCGGGATGGCGCGGTTGTCATTTGTATCGGAACAGCTGTTCCGGCTATTTATACAAGCGGCGGATGCAGCTGTATTCTGATCGAAAACGCAAATCTGGTCACTGTCCATAATACGGTTATGGATATCTTTGACCGGTTTGACGCATGGGACCATGCTCTGCGGGAGACATTGGAATCGACCGTAGATATCCAAAAAATGCTGGATATCAGCTATCCCATTTTGAGAATCCCATCGTGGTTATCGATTCGGAATTCCACTACCTTGCCTACAGCGATATAATTGATCGCAGGGATGATCTGGCGCTTTTCCGTCCGGATGAGAACAACATGTTCCCTAAGCAGACCATTTCCGCCAGTCTGCGAAACACAAACTATAATACCGGGCGGCGAGAGCCTTTTTTGATTATTTCTGATGAAAAAACGCACTTCTCCGTCAATCTGTACAGCGGCAGCACCTATATTGGGAATTTGAAAATTGCATTTGTCCTTCGCCCATTTCGTCCGGGGGATAATATGTTATGCCAGTACTTCGCACGGCTGTTGGAACAGGCTGTCGCAAGACTGCGCAGCATTTCCGACGGGCAGGGTCATAGTCTGGAACATATTTTCCGGATGCTGCTGCAAGGAAACCCAATCAACAATCTGGAAAGGCAGTTTATTTCCTCACAGCTGAGCCGTACCTGTTTCTACTGTCTGAAGGTGGTACGGGGCAATCGCTCCAGACGAAAAGTGCCGATGACATATTTTACAGACCTGCTGGAAAAAACATTTCCGGGCAGCACTGCCTTTGAGTATGACGGTGCAATCGTTGCGATGCTGCGGCAGAGCAGCAGCGTTTCCCGGCAAAATCTGGAAGAGTTTCTGCGGAAATTGGATTTATCCGCGGGGGTCAGCAATGAATTCCATTTTTCCCAGACCCCGCAGCTCCGTTATTTCTACCGGCAGGCATGTGTGGCATTGGAGATCGGCAGAGTGGATACGCAAAATAGTCGTCTGGTATACTTCCGGCAGCAGGCGCTGACTTACATGCTTTATCATGCGCTTGGAGAATTCCCGCTCTCCCTATTTGATACCATCGGTTTTCAGCGGCTGATAGAGCACAATCGTACAGCACAGGTGGATTATATTAAGACGCTGGATGTCTACCTGAGAAATGAGCGCAATCTGGCGCAGACCGCAAAGGATCTCTACATTCATCGAAGTACGCTTATTGATCGCTTGGGTCGGATTCAGGCAATCCTTTCTGTTGATCTGGATGACCCGGATCAGCGGCTGGAGCTGACGATTCTGGAACGGGTTTATCTGATGCAGAATGACCGGGCAGCAGCCCCAGAGTCTCACGATTCGTGGACGGAAGAAAACCCGCTTCCCCCAACGTATCAGGAACCACAATTTCGGGATGTGGAAAAACTTCTTTGACGTTTTACCCTAAAAACATAGACAGCACTTCGCACGTTAAAAATGCGGGGTGCTGTTCTTTTTTGCACATATACTTCTGCGGATTTCCTTTTTAACGGGAATGTGATACTTTTGAATAAACAGCGGGATAAAAACATCCATTCAGCTGTGCAACATCAACAAGGGGGATTGTTAACATGAGTTGTAAAATCGATGATCGTCTGCCAAAAGAGGTTGGTGCGAAGTCGCTGCCTCTGCATCCCGCCATCAAAACGCCATGGGAGAAACTGATTTCCTTCCATGATGCCTACCACTACGCCTGCCGCCACCATGCGGTGATCGGCGCGGTTTATCAGGAGGTGCTCCGCATCCTTGTCCCTGATTACGACGAACGCTGCACACTGATGTGCAAAACGGACGTCGGCGTGAAGAATTATGTGTTCAGCAAAATGGAGGTTGCCTCCGGTAAGCTGTACCGCGATTACCATCTGGCAAAGCACTATATGCATCCGTTCTTCACGGGAACTGAAAATTCAGGCGGCTTCCGGGCAGCCGTGTTTGGCGACAACGGCGATGAGCGCCTGCTGATGCAGGGACGTGTCAATGACTTTGGCACTTATCGTGTGGAAAAAGAGCTGGATGCCTGCCCTTGGGACATCATGGGCAGTGAAATCTGCCGCACCTCCACCGCATCGCTGGAGGAGATCGGCCGCTGCTGCGGCGACAACTGCGAGTACAACATGGTGGAAGCCAGAGGCTGCGGAGACCTGCATTGCCGTGTTGTGTGTGAAAACCGCGACAAGTATCCGATGCCTCCCCGGGAGAAAATCTGGGACAATTTCGGCCCCATCGCAACCGAGGATCAGATCAAGTTCACGCCCAGAGAAGAAATGTACAAGGAACCCCAGCAGATGCGCAGCGAGTTCGGTTACAAATACCGCAGCGGCACCTGCATGGAAATGGACTGCGATGACTACTACGCCGACGGTGCAGTAACCTACGCTCTGGGCAGCGATTACGTTATCAACCCCATCAATATGCTGGTTCGGGCAGGTAAGTTTACCAGAGAGTATGTGGATAACATTATCACCTGCTGCTTTGAAGGTGCCGGCAAGATGATGTTTGGCGAAGCCTTTGCCGTAGACGGCCTACGCAGCTGGCTGGGCGTTCCCCGCGAGATCAACGACGGACGTGTGCTGGGCGGATACATTGAAGTGCTTCTGCAGGCAATTCTGACCCCGTATGAGGTCGTTGCGTTCAACGAAAACGAAGTAATTTACGATATCAACCGTGCTGCTTTCAGCCGGAAGCTGGATGGTCTGACCACTGCGTACAACGCTATGTGGTACGGCATGGTCAAAACTCTGGTCAGCCCGGAATGGTTTGTCTGGGAGGAAACGGAAAACGTTCCCGCAGAAACCTACAGAATCCATATTGGCCGTAAAATCGACAAGTGCTGCCGCTAAGGAGGGAATCTAAATGTACCAGAATGTATATAGCCATGATGAAATGAAACGTTCCGAGCATATGGCTGTTCGGACTACCGCAGGCTGGTATCTGTTTACCCACCAGCTGATTGAGGTTGAAGGGGAAGACGCAACGGCTTTCCTTGACTACCTGTACGCAAATCCCATTGGAAATCTGAAACTCACCCGCGCCCGTTATACCACCATGCTGGACAAAAACGGTCTGATTCGGGACGATGTTGTGATTTTCCGGATGGACGAAAACCGGTATTGGGTCTCTACACTTTACACGCGCAAGGTTCTGCCTTGGTACGATTCTCACAAGGCAGGCTTCCGTGTCAGTTACCGCGACATTACCCCCGAGTGGGATATGTATTCCATTCAGGGCCCCCGTTCCTTGGAGCTGCTGAACGCAATCGTGGATCAGCCTGCGAACGATGTAAAGTTCTTCCAGATGCTGGACAATACCATGGACGGCATTCCCGTAAAGATCAACCGCGGCGGCTTCTCCGGCGAAAAGCTGGGGTATGAGCTTTACATTGCGCCGGAACATACGAAGAAGGCTGTAGAAAAGCTGCGCAAGGCAGCGCCCGAATTTGACGCGAAGCAGGTCACGGATATTCAGGTCATGACATGGACGCTTCCCACCGAGCGGGGCTATTATCTCATGAGCGATATTGGCTGGGCAAATCCCTTTGAAGTGGATATGGCCAAGGGCATCGGCTGGGACAAGGAATTTATCGGCAAGGAAGCGCTGCTCAAGATTCGTGAGGAAGGCGCAAAGCGCACACTCTTCGGCTTCACCGTTGACGAAGAAAACATCTTTATTCCCGCCCGCAATATCGGCGGCCCCGGCACGCCTGTCATGCTGGACGGCGAGGAAATCGGCCGCGTAACGAAGGTGACCTACAGCTACGTCCTGAACAAGAACATCGGCTGCGCGATTGTGGACAATACCAAAGCCGGGATCGGCACAAAGGTCCGACTGCACGGCTTCGAGGCAGTGCTGTGCGATAAAATCTTCTGCTAAGACGGGAAGGAGAGAACGCAATGGCGAGAGCATACAAGGCGGCTTTGTTTTTTGACGACGGGGATCACGGTCATATTGAATACACTGAAAAAACGCTTCCGGACATTTGCGGCGACGACGATGTGATCGTCAAGAACCGCATTGCCGGTATCTGCGGTGCGGACTACATGGCCTACGCGCATGGAGACGGGCCATCGCATATGCTTTATTCCGGCATGGAATTCGGCCACGAAATGGTTTCCGAGGTCGTGGAAAAGGGAAAAAATGTAAAATGCGTTGAGATCGGCGACTGGATTTTCCCCAACATGGGTTATGCCTACCATGACCGCAGGCGCATGGCAACCGTTGGCGGCTTCTCCGAGTATCTCTGTCTGCCGAAGTTTACACTGGAAGGCGACTTTACCATTCCGTCCGTGGACGTTCAGCCCAGTGCCATCAAGCTGGACAAGAGTCTGGGGCTTGAAAATCTGGTTCTGCTGGAGCCATTTGCCGTTGGCGGAAAAGCCGCAAAGCAGCTGGAGGGCAAGGGCACGACCGCTGTCGTCATTGGTGCGGGAATCATCGGCATGTCTGCTGCGCTGATGCTGCGGCACTATGGCTATGAAAAGGTCATGATTATCGATTTTTCGGACTTCCGTCTGTCCAATGCCAGAGAGTTTGGCCTTTTGACCTGTAATCCCAAGCATGAGGACGTGCAGAAAGCACTCTTTGAGGCATTCGGCTCCCGGCCTGCTTACGGCGGTATGAAGTGTGCCGCGCAGGTATACATCGACTGCATCGGCGTGCAGGGCAGTATCGACTACTTCAATCAGTACGCGGGCTTCGGTGCTGTGCTGAGTATTGTAGGTACGCATAATAAGCCGCCTATGATCAACGCCTTGAGTGTTTGCTTCAACCAGCAGCACATCATGGGCTGCGGCAGCTATCCCTACAACAAGAGCTTTGAGGATACCTGCAATCTGATTCGCAGCGGCGTGGATCTGAGCAAGCTTGTAACGCACAAGTTTACTCTGGATCAGCTGGACGCGGGCATGGCAGCCCACGGAGATGCCAACTCCGCACAAAAGGTTGCCATCATCTATCCGTAACAAAACACCGCGCGGGCGAAGAGCCCTTCGCCCGTGCACAATCAGGAGAAAGCTATGAAAGGATTTATTTATCAGGGCGCAAGGAACATCGAACTGCGGGAGCTTCCCATGCCAGTTTGCGGTGATGGGGATATCATTGTGAAAAACCTCTATTCCGGCATTTGCGGCTCGGATATTACTGCGTATAAGACCAGCGGCGACTTCATGCGGCTATATCCCGGTATGGAATTCGGCCATGAAATGGTCAGCGAAGTCGTGGCAGTCGGAAAGAATGTAAAGGACATTGCCGTGGGCGACCGCGTCTTCCCATACCCGCTCTACGCCAAAGATGATACCAAGCGTTCCGGTTCAGTAGGAGGCTTCTCTGAATATGTCCTCATCCCCAACTGCCGCCTGAACCACAGCGTCTATAAGGTTGATAGCCGGATTCCGAATCCGGTTGCGGCTATGCTGGAACCCTTTTCAGTCGGCGGTCAGGCAGCAATCCTCTCACGCCCGCAAAAGGGGCAGAATGCCATTGTCTACGGCGCGGGTGTGATCGGCATGGCTGCGGCGATTACGCTGAAATATCTCGGCTGCGATAAGGTCATGCTGGTGAACCGCTCCACCTTCCGACTGGAGATTGCAAAACAGTTCGGATTTGAAACCTGCAGCCCTGTACAGCAGGATCTGAAGCAGATTGCGCTGGATACATTTGGAACCGGATACGGCATTATGGGGCCGACCTTCAATGCGGACATTTTCATCGATGCGACAGGGTCTGACGATGCTTTTGAGACGTTTCAGAAATGTGCGAAGCTGAATGCTGTGTACACAATCGTTGGTACGCATACGAAACCGATGACCTTCAATCCTCAGTTCCTGATGTATGCTTCCCAGCGCATTCAGGGAAGCGGCGGCTATACCGATCAGTCTGTCCGGCTGGCAATGGAGATTATGGAATCCGGGAAATTTGATCTGGAAAAGCTGGTGACGCAGGAGTATCCGCTGGAACAGCTGGAAGACGCCATTATCAAGGCAGCAACATCTTCGGAGTCATTGAAGGTCATGATCCGGTTCTAACGCAGTTTGTCTGCCTCTTTGCTGTAGGCGGGAGCAAACTACGTATCGGCAAAGTACATTAATCATGAGAGAAAACCAATTCTGAAAGGAGATGCACGGATGAAACCGGTAACAGTCATTACTGGCGGTGCAGGCGGCATGGGTTTTGCGGCAGCCAATATTTTCGGCCATCAGGGTCATACTCTGCTGCTCTGCGATGTGAAAAAGGAGTCGCTGGAAAGTGCCGCCGCAGCCCTGAAACGGCAGAATATGGACGTGCATTATCTGGTCACAGACGTATCCGACCGTGAGCAGGTAATGGCAGCAGCGCAAAAGGCGGCAGAGCTGGGTTCGGTCAGAAACGTTATCCATACAGCCGGTCTTTCTCCCGTACTTGTGGAAAAACTTGGACAGGATGAGGGCAGACGTGCCATTCTGAAAGTCAATGCGCTCGGCACGGTTTACATGACAGATGCGTTTTATCCTGTGCTGGAATCAGGCGGCAGTATGGTTCTGTTCACATCCTCTGCGGCTTATCTGATGCCGGCCGTTCCGGAGACGATGCAGAATATTTTCTTCAGTGTCAAAGATGAGCCGGAGCAGCTTTTTGACAGGCTTCTGACCATTTCGACCGATCCGGGACGAGCCTATATGTTCAGCAAGCTCTTTACCATGTTCTACGTTCGCATGAATGCAGGACGCTTTGGGCATAAAGGCTGCCGCATCAATTCGATTGCCCCCGGACGAATTGTTACACCTATGCACCAGACACTGATTGATCGGGAACCGGAGCGTATTGCAGGCGAAATGGCAACAATGCCGCTTGGGCGATATGGGGCGGCGTATGAAATCGGAAATCTGATCGATTTTCTGTGCAGCTACCGTGCTGCATACATCAATGGTATTGATATTCTGATGGACGACGGTACTCAGGCGTTTACCTCCACGCCGCAGTTGCCAGACTGAAAGGAGCATCTATGGAATTACAGAATTTATTCGGTCTGAAAGGCCGGAACGTGCTGGTGACCGGAGCCGGTTCCGGTATGGGCAAGGCTGCGGCGCGGCTGCTCTCGGAATTGGGCGCAAACGTCTACGCCACCGTTCGGCGGAAGCCGGTCGATTTCCCGGTTACGAAGCAGATTCCCTGCGATCTCGGCTCCAAGGACGGCGTAGACGCAATGCTTGCGCAGCTTCCGCAGACGCTGGAGGCAATCTACATCTGTCATGGCATCTCCAACACACAAGGCAACAGTAACGCATTACAGGTGCAGCTGACCAATTTCTTCAGCTTCAAATACATTGCTGAACAGCTGCTGCCCCGGATTGCGGACGACGGCTCTGTGACGTTTATTTCCTCAGACGGCGGGAAAGCGTGGCGAGATAAAATTGCGGTATGCCGTCAAGTGATCGCCTGCAAAACATGGGAAGCAGCAGGCGACTGGTACAGGATGCATCCTGAAGAAACCGCGGGCGGCTATGTTTTTGCCAAGCAATGCCAGCACGTCTATGTGATGGATATGTGCCAGAACAGTGCCTTTATTTCGCGGAAAATCCGCATCAATGCCATTGCCCCCGGTATGACCAGAACAGGGCTGACCAACGATTTCAACAGCTCCATCTGCGGCGATGCAGAAAAGGGGCAGGCGATTCTGGAAAAGCTCTACCTTGCACCATGGAATGGCCGCTGGGCTGCTCCTGAAGAAATGGGATATCCGATGGTGGCAGTCGGTAGCCGCCTGTTCAGCTATATGAGCGGGCAGATCCTCTATATCGATTACGGAACTGCCAGCGTTTGGGAAATGGATAATCTGACAAAGGAATAAGAAAAGGAGAAAGCATATGCAAACAAAAATTAAGAACACGAAGCTGTTTTTAGCTGCGATTTTCGTCCTATGTACAGGTTCGCAGCTGTTCAGCTACGGCGGAAACACGGCGATTGCGCCGCTGCTGACTGCCGTCGGCGGCTATGAGTTTTATTCACTTGTCGCACCGCTCGGCGCAACGGGTATGATGATTGCGCTTCCGGCTGTTGCAGCGCTGGGGCGGAAGATCGGCAGCAAAACGGTGCTGTTCCTTGGCGCATTCTTAATGCTGTTTGGCCGCGTCGGTATGCAGTTCGCAAACAGTGTGTTTACCATTGGTCTATTCAACTTTCTCGGCTCATTTGGAAGCGGCTTTGTGATCACGGCGCCGTTCGTCATGATCGGTACTGCCTTTGAGCGCTCGGCTTCCATGAAATATTACGGCTATATTGCGACCTTCAACGCCATTGGTTCCCTGATTGGCCCGCCGCTGGCCGGTATGCTGGTCGACGCGAATCTTCCCAGAATTTCGTTCCTGCTCTGGATTCCGCTCTATGCGTTCTCCCTCATTGCAATCGGAATGCTCTACCCCAATAGCAAAAGCCAAAGTAAAGAAAAATTTGATGTTACGGGCTGGCTGTATCTTGCGATTATGGTCTTTGCCTTTGTCATGTGGACAGGTCTGTCCGGCAAAGTTTTCCCATGGCTGAGCTTTGGATTGCTGCTTCCGGTCGCGGTGGCTGTGTTCGCGTGGCTCCTCGTGCGTCACTCCGGCCGCATTGCAAATCCCACGGTGCCGATTCGCGTGTTCCAGTATAAGCGCTTCCGCACGGCATTTTTCAGCAACTGCTGCGTTGTCGTTTTCTCTACCTGCGCGTCGGGGTATCTGCTCAATTACCTGCTGTATGTCATGAACACTTCCGCAACGCTCGGTTCGACGACGACCATTCCTTCGACAATCGTCATTACGATTCTTGGACTGTTCCTCGGCAAAATTCTGGCGAAGAACTTTGTGAAGAATGTGCGCACGATGACAATCATCGGAAGCCTTTGCACGTTTGGTGCACTGCTCTGCTTTGCACTGCTCCAGCCGACATCCTCTATTCTTCAGGTCTGGATTGGTTCCGCGCTTGGCGGCGTCGGCAACGCGATCTCGCAGACCTGCCTGACCCCGTACTTCCAGTATGGCCTTCCGAAAGAGGAATACGGAACTGCGCAGGGCATGTATCAGTTCTCCAGTACCTGTATGGCAACGATTTTCGTGGCTGTGGTCGGCGTACTTGTCGGCCTGACGGGTGATCTTAAGTATGTCTTCTATACGGGCCTTGTAATGACTGTGATTAATGTCATCATCTGCGTTACCTCTGTGCGCATTCGTCCGGAAGAAGTTATCGAAACGGCTGCGTCCAAATAAAGCGTCTGTTTTCTGACAGCTTACCTTGCGAAAGACAAATCAGTATACCTCCTTTGTAGAAATGCCGGGATATCGCGTTTAGCGATATCCCGGCATTGTGTCAAATCATCCCAAAATACTGTAATGCCTCTCGGATTGCTTTCTCTTTTTCAGGAGGACAGGTTGGAGCTTGTCGAGCGTCCTCAGACTTCGGCAAATTATAGTTTTTTCCTACATCCAGCCCGCATTTCCGCTTTACTTGCGAAATATATAGACTGGAAACCTTTAAGCCGGAGTGTTCCAAAACATACGCTTTGATCTGTGGATAGGTTGCGCCGTTCTGAAACTCCGACATATCCATATCTTCCAAAGAGAACTCAACCCGAATCTTTTTCGAGTCGACCTCACCCTTGGAAAGCAAGACGACCGTCTCCACATGGGCGCATCTGGGGAACAGATCGGCGGCGGTGGCGGATTGGAGGGCGTAGCCCCGTTCCTTCAGCAATGCCACGTCCCGGGCAAGGGTCGCCGGGTCGCAGGAGACATAGACAATCCGCCGGGGTGCCATCCGGGACAGAGCCTCGATGGTGTCGGCGTTCAGCCCCTTCCGGGGCGGGTCAACCACCGCCACGTCCGGGTGCACCCCCTGGGCTTCCAACGCCAGCGCCGCCTGGCCTGCGTCGCCGCAGAAGAATTCCGCGTTTTCGATGCCGTTGCGCCGGGCGTTGTCCCTGGCGTCCTCCACCGCCTGGGGAATGACCTCCACGCCGATGACCTTCCCCGCCGCCCCGGCCATGGCCAGGGTAATGGTGCCCACCCCACAGTACAGATCGAGAACCGTGTCGGATTTCGTGATTCCGGCCTGAGAAATGGCGGTTTCGTAGAGCCGCTGAGCCTGGTCGTGGTTCACCTGGTAAAACGACCTTGGAGACAGCCGGAAGCGCAGGCCGCACAGGGTATCCTCAATATAGCCCGAGCCGAAAAGGGTAATGAATTTGTCCCCCAGGACAGCGTTGCCCTTTTTCGTGTTCACGCTGAGAACCAGCGTGGTAAAGCCGGGAATCTTTTTCAGCCGTTCCAGCAGAGCTTCCGCCCTGGGAAGCTTCTCCCCGCTGCACACCAGGCATACCAGAATCTGGCCGCTGACCGCCCCCCGGCGGACGTAAATATGCCGCAGAAGGCCGGTATGGCTGGCCTCATCGTAGACGGACACCCGATACTGGTTTACATAATCAATCACCGCGTCCTTCACCGCGTCGGTTTCCGGAGGCAGAATCCGGCAGCTTTTGTTTTCCACCACCTGGTGGGTGCCGGAGCGGTAGAATCCGGCGAAGGCTCTGCCCTTCTTCGCCGCCACGGGATACTGAGCCTTGTTCCGGTAGCCCCGGCAGTCGGGGGCGGCCAGAATGGGCACTTGCGTCAAATTTTCCCCGGCCAGCCGGTTCAGGCAGGTCTTCACCCGCTCCGCTTTCAGCCGGCTCTCCTCTTCATAGTCCATGTGCCAGAAATCGCAGCCGCCGCACAGCTTGGCGACGGGGCACTCCCGATTCACCCGGTGGGGGGATTTTTCCAGAATTTCCAGGATTTTTCCCGATGCCCAGGTTTTCCGGGGATACTCGATGCGCAGCCGCACCCGCTCCCCGGCGATGGCGTTGGGCAGGAACACGGCGCAGCCCTCCACATGGGCAATGCCCTGACCCTCGGCAGTGTAATCCGTGACCACCGCCTCATAAATTCCGTTCTTTTCCAACATCAGAGTCTGGCCTCCATGTGAATGTTCCGCTGCTTCAGCCCCCGGCTTTCATAAAACTTCATGGCGCTGTCGTTGCCGCACCAGACGTTCAGGGTCAGGCTGTCGCAGCCGATTTTTCTGGCGTAATCCATGGCGAAATCGTAGAGCCTCGCTCCCACATGCTTGCCCCGGGCATTCTCGTCCACGCACAGGTCGTCGATATACAGGCTCTTCTGATCCATGAGCACCGGGTTGTCCCGGGTGATTTCCAGGATGCAGAAGCAGTAGCCCAGGAGCGTTCCGTCCTCCACCGCGGCAAAAATCGGCCGGTTGGGGTCTTTCAGTATTTCTGTCAGCGCCTTCTCGTCATATTTCCGGGCGCCGGCACGGAACAAGTCCGGGCGGATTTTGTGATGAACCTCCCCCACCTGCAAAAGCAGGTCGATCAGCCCCGGAATGTCCTCCGGCTTTGCCATGCGAATTTCCATGGTACGTCTCTCCCTTAGTGATAGTTAAGGCTAGTGTACCATAAATCCGCCGAAAGGTAAAGCAGGGCTTGAGAAAAACCCCAAACCCTGCTATGATAATGCGTACTGAACAACGCAAAACGCCTTGAACGTCAAGGCGTTCAGGCATTTTTTGCGTTGTTCTGGTGCAAGGGTTTTGCGCTAAAAAGTGCAAAACCCTTGCACCTGCCGAATTGCATGGAACGCCATGCAATTCGGATACGCATTGATTTCTGTCTGAATTCCATAAAAACGGTTTCAAAGAGCCGTTTTTATGGAATTACGCACCTGACGGTGCGTGAATAAGCCGCAAAGCGGCTTATTCAGCAGACATTATGATAACCCTGCCCCCGGCGGGTAATCTCCCGGTTCTCCTGAGAATCTTTGATAGAATCCGTAGGGGTCGATGCCCTCATCGACCCGCCGGGAAAGGCCAACCATGGATGAAAACAGGTCGATGATGGCATCGACCCCTACAAAATTTCATGCAACCCTACCACTAAAACAATCAAGGATGTGTTTTTATGGACTACACCAACTGCCGCCTGTGCCCCAGAGAATGCGGCGTAAACCGAGCCGCCGGCGAAACCGGCTTCTGCGGCTGCCCGGCTACCGCCCTGGTGGCCAAAACCATGCGCCACATGTGGGAAGAGCCGGTTCTGGCCGGATCCGGGGGCAGCGGCGCCCTGTTCTTCGGCGGCTGCACCCTGGGCTGCAAATACTGCCAGAACGCCGCCATCAGCGGCGGCCCCGTGGGAAAGCCTACTGGTTCCGCCGGACTCCGGCGGATTTTCGAAGACCTGATCGCCCAGGGGGCGGAAAACATCGATCTGGTCACCCCCACCCAATTTTTGCCCACCATCCTGCCCGCCCTGGAGCCGAAACTCCCGGTGCCGGTGGTGTGCAACTGCGGCGGCTATGAGCGGGTGGAGACCCTCCGGGAGCTGGAGGGGAAAATCGACATCTACCTGCCCGATTTCAAGTACGCGGACAGTGCTCTGGCCGCCGACCTTTCCAGTGCGCCGGACTATTTCCCCCGGGCTCAGGACGCCATCCGGGAAATGGTGCGACAGACCGGCGCGCCTCAGTGGCAGGGGGACAAGCTCATCCGGGGCACGGTAATCCGTCATCTGATTCTCCCCGGACATGTGGACAACTCTCTGCGGGTGCTGGACTGGATTGGGGAGACCTTCGCCCCCGGACAAGTGCTGGTCAGCCTTATGCGCCAGTATACCCCCATGGGGAACCTTCCCGCCCCCTTTGACCGCCGGGTGACGGAGGAGGAATATCAGGCGGTGCTCAGCTGGATGTACCTGAACGACCTGGAGGGCTTCACCCAGGAGGCAGAGTCGGCAGATAAGGGGTTTATTCCGGATTTTTGAGGGGAAATTCGCAGTATAACCGTGGCTCTCTTCCCTTAAGGGGAAGCCGTCATTTTCTTCGAGGATTTCTGATTTATGAGAATAGAAAACGTATCGTGCTAAATTGCAGCAATCCCCCAGGCTTTCCGGCCTGGGGGATTTTTTACGCTTCTTCGGCTTCCCGGCGCTTGCGCAGCGTGTCAAGTATGTACTGTTGGACGCTTTGACCTGCGTCCGCCGCCTGACGTATCTGCTGGCCTCCTTCTTTCGTCGGGCGGATCATGATGTTGTCCCGTGCCCTCTGGTATTTTAGGACAGCGGCTTTTTCTGCTGGTGTGCTCATTGTATCACCTCCGTGCCGCCGCCCGGGGTCTTGCTTATCGTTTCCGCGATTGCCCGATTGATAAAAGCGTTCAGGCTCTCGCCCTGGCTGGCGGCGTAGGCCTGCAATGCCTTTTTTTTGCCTTTGGGGACAACTAATGTAATACGGTCATATGCTTTTGCGTTGTATCTGTTTTTAACTTTGCTGGATGTTTTTCCCATGCGTTACCTCCAATTCCTATTTATTGCATTATACTGCAATTATACGGGGTAATCCTAGTTACACAAGTATTAAAATTGCATGAGAATTCCATGCTTTCGTTGTGCAATATTGTCACTAGACATACTTGCACAACTATGCTATGATATAGGCACAAAGCAAAACACCAAACCGGCACGGATGAACGACGACCGGCATCAGGGGAGCTGGAACCCCCTGAACAAGCCCGCACGGGTGGAGCGACGCTGAAAATAGCCTTCCGGGGGCTAAAAATGCACCAACAAAATCTCCATAGGCGACGGACGCTTTGCCAGAGGTTTTTGGGGTATCCGGCTTCTGCAAAAGTAAAAACAAACCCAAAAGTACGTGTACTATCCGTACCAAGTGTACCGAATCGGTACGCATGGCACACCTGGTACACGTACTTTTCCATTCACAATTAATTTTAGAAGGGAATGAAACACATGAAAAGAACAGAAATAGAAAAATGTTTTGAAAAGGATGGTGCTGCTGGTTGAAATACGAGGTTCCCAATGTTTTGTGGATTGGCTCCAAACGGCTGATAAAGCGCCGAGCCTTTGAACGGTATCTGGAAATGGCATTTTCCGTTTGATTTTTATATTTTGCTGTGGAAAACGGGGTCTGGATATGATAAAATAATCCTGTCAATTCAGGCTCTTTCCACAGCGGAAAGGGGCTTGACAATGTCCGCAAAGAGAAAAGACAAAAAAGACCGTGTTCTTCGGACAGGAGAGAGCCAACGCAAAGATCTTACTTATCAATACCGTTACACAGATTCCAGTGGAAAGCGGCATACGGTGTATGCGCCAACGCTGGATGGGCTTCGCAAGAAAGAGAAAGAAATCAACAGAATCGAAAATGCGGGAGCCAGCTGCAACGATGGCGGGATTACCGTAATTGAATTTGTGAAGCCTCAACGCATGATTGCGAATCGAAAGAAGCCGGACATTGAATACTGTGTGGATGGGTATAGCGGCTTTCTGTTTCTGGACAAGAACAGGAAAGAAATATAAGGTCATACATCAACGAAATTCTGAAAAGAGAAACTTTTGACTTATAAATCAATATAAAAGGAAGAAAACAATGGTAAAAATCTTATTTATCTGCCACGGGAATATCTGCCGCAGTCCTATGGGACAGTACATTTTACAGGACATGGTCTGCCGGGCCGGACGGGAAGCAGAATTTGAAATCGACTCCGCGGCGGTGAGCCGGGAGGAAATCGGAAACGGCCTGTATCCCCCTGCCCGGCGGGAGCTGGAGCGCCAGGGCGTCCCCTGGGGCGGCCACCGCTCCCGGCAGGTGACCATGGACGACTACCGGCACTTCGACCGGATTTACTACATGGATCGCAGCAACGCCCGATACTTAGAGCGGCTGCTTCCCCATGACCCGGAGAAAATCCGCCCGCTCCTTTCCCGGGATGTGGCCGACCCCTGGTACACCGGGGATTTCGAGACCACCTATCGGGACCTGGTGGAAGGCTGCAAGAAGATTTTGGAGGAATTTCCGTGAACTACGAAAAGCTGGAAGCGGCGCTTTCTGAGCTGCCCCTGTACATCTACGCCTGGGTAGAGCCGAAAAATCTGGAATTTTCCGACCGGGTGCGCTGGATTTGCCAGCACGAATGCGCCATGTACGGCACCACCTGGGCTTGCCCCCCGGGGGTGGGCACGGTGGAAGCATGCAAGGCAAAGTGCCTGGGCTACAACAAGTGCCTGCTGATCTCCACCATCACCGAGGTGGCGGATATCAGCGATTTGCAGGCAACCCTGGCTACCCGGGCAGACCACGAGGCTCTGACCGATCAGGTGGGGGGCATTCTCCGTTCCCTTGGTGCGGAGCCATATATTCTTTCCACCGAGGCCTGCGCCATCTGCAAGCGGTGCGCCTACCTGGACGGTAAGCCCTGCCGTCACCCGGAGAAGATGCACCCCTGCGTGGAAAGCCAGGGCATCAACATCATTCCCACTCTGGAGGAAAACGGACTGGAATTTCAGTATGGCTCCAATGTGGTGACCTGGGTATCGCTGCTGCTGTTTACCGACGGAAATTAAGAAAGGGGGAGCATTCCCGATGAAATATGGAAAGCGGATGATTGCCATCCTGTTGGCGGCGGTGCTGACGATGGGCACACTGCCCCAGACAGCGCTGGCGGAGGAGCCGACGGAGACCACTGCCGTCTGCACCGAGCCTGTGGAAACCGCCCAAATTCCGGAAACCAGGGCAGAGACGGCGGCTCCGGAAACGACCGGGAGTACCAAGGAATCCGTCCCGGAGACCAGGCCGGAGACCGCCCCGGCAGCCACGGAGGAATCGGTTCCCGAACCCACCGGGGAGACTATTGCTGAGACTACCGGGGAGACGGTTCCGGAGACCACCGCCGAAACCGAGCCGGAGGCGCTTCCTTACGGCCTGCCCGGTCTTCCGGAGGATTACGTCCTCAGCGAGGAAGAGCTGGCGGATAAGGCGGATATGATTTCCCACCAGGTGGCGCAGCAGACCGCTTCCCTGACGGAAGGGACGCAGTATGAGTCGGGCATCCTTCTGGTGTGGGCAGATACCGAGGAAACCGCCCAGGCCTATGCCCAGGCCTTTTCGGCGGAGCTGGTCTGCCGGCAGGACGGCCTTGCCACGCTGAGGCTGAACGGCATTTCCGTGGTGGAGGCTTTGACCGCCGCCCAGGAATCCGACCGGCTTCCCGCGGCCTATCCCAATCACATTGCCCTGCTGCCGCCGGATGAGGCGGAAGAAACGGAAGATTCGGGCATTACCCTGTTCTCTGAGGACATTCCCCAGCCCCAGACCTGGCGGAGCTGGCTGGACAACACGGAAAATCCGGATCCCTATCTGACGGATCCCACCTCCTATCGCTATCAGTATATGCACGACACCGTGGATAGCTACGCCGCCTGGGGCGTCACCACCGGCAAGGGGGTGACGGTGGCGGTCATCGACACCGGCGTCAAGGCTAACCATGAGGATTTGCCCAATCTGAGAAGGGTAGAGGTTACAAATGGCAATGAGGCCCTGGGCCTGGACGATGCCACGGGTCACGGCACCCATGTGGCGGGTATTATCGGCGCGGCCATGGGCAACGGCAAGGGCGGCGCGGGCATCGCCCCGGGGGCTACGATTCTGAGCCTGCGGGTGGTGAATGCCGCGGGTTATATTTATGATTCCGCGCTCATTGCCGCCCTGCGGACGGCAGTGAAAAACGGCGCCCAGATTGTCAATATCAGCATCGGCGGCACGGCTTACAACGCGGTTTTCCAGAAGGTCATCAACGAAGCGGCGGAAGCCGGTGTTACCGTCGTGGCGGCTATGGGCAACGACGGCACCAACTGCCTGAACTACCCGGCAGGCTACGACAACGTCATCGGTGTGGTGTCCGTAGACCGCACCAACAATCGAGCCTCCGGCTCCAGCTACGGCACCTGGGGAGATGTGGCCGCTCCGGGGGCGGCGGTCTGGTCAACCACCTATCACGGAAGCTACGGCCCCAAAAGCGGAACCTCCATGGCCTCCCCGGTGGTGGCGGGGGTAGCCGCCCTGTACAAGAGTGTCCATCCCGATGCCACCCCCGCCCAGATCACCGCCCGGCTGAAAGCTACGGCCACCAGGGGCGGCAGCGACCTGGGAGCGGGCATCGTCAACGCCGCGGCGGCTCTGTCGGAAAAGCCCGGCATCCCGACGGCGGAAATCCGGAGTGGGGAGACCGGCGAAGTGCTGAGCCTGTCCGACGGGGGCACTCTGTCCGCTCCCTGGGACGGCCAGCTGTGCCTGACCGGAACCGGCCGGTTCCTTCTCTATACCCTGGACGGCAAAACCCCGGGAATTCGGGAAGGACAAATCGTCCGCGGCCAGCGCTACAGCGAACCCATTTCCCTGGCCGACTATGCCGGGCAGACGTTGACAGTAAAGGCCATGGCCGTCGGCGACGGGGGACTGGCGGGCAGCGTCCTCACCTGCCGGATTCAGGTGAAGAAGGGGACAGAAATCGGAAGCGTTGCCGTTTCCGGCCCCAGGGAGCTGCTGGCAGGGAAGACCGGCGAATTCCAGGCAAACGTCACGGGCGTGAATCCGGAGGCTCCGGTGGAGCAGACCGTGACCTGGCGCATTTCCGACCGGTCGGACAATATGGCAAGAGCCGCCATCGGCGCTTCCACCGGTAAGCTCACCACCCCCAGGCTTTCCGCCGGGGACGAGGGCTGGGTGGAAGTGACGGCGGCGTCCAAAACCGGTCAGGTTTCCTCCGAACCCTTCCGGGTGACGGTGAAAGCCCTGAATCCGGTGGCGAAAATCAGCCTTTCCGAGACGAAAGTCAGCTGCTATACCGGAAATACGGCGACTTTGACCGTGACCATGTTGGATTCCAAGGGGAATCCGGTTTCCCCGGAGGTGCTCTGGAGCAGCAGTAAGCCCCAGGTGGCCACCGTGGAGGACGGCGTGGTCACCGCCCTGGCCAAGGGAAGCACCACCATCACCTGCAAGGCTCTGGACGGCAGCGGAAAAACCGCCAAATGCACCGTCACCGTGGCTCAGGCGGTGGAGAGCCTGACCATCACCGGCCCGGCCTCTCTGGCTCCCGGCGCCAGTTTCACCTTCAAGGCCCAGGCGGCTCCCAAGGGAGCGGCGAACCGGTTCACCTGGTCGGTTCTTGCGGGGCCGGAAGGCACCCGAATCACAAACGGCAGGCTTTCTGTGCCGAAGGACGCCCAAACCGGGGACACCATCACCATTTCCGCCCAGCCCCCGGAGGGCGGCGGCGCGGGGGCGGAGTATACCCTGACCGTGGCCCCCAAATGCGCCAGCGTCCACACCTATCTTGCTGGGGAGTCCGGCTATGTCCCGGTGACGGAGGGCTACGACCGGGCCGGAAACCTCACCGGACTGACTCTGTACAGCGTGCAGCCGGGGGAGTATTCCAAGCGGAAGGACAGCGCACCCCTGGGAGCGACACCGATGGATGCCAAGGGAAACTATGTGGATAACGAGAGCTGCATTCGCTGGAGCAGCAGCAATCCGAGTATTGTCTCCGTCACGGACGATGGCTTCGTCCAGGCGCACAAGGCCGGCACGGCGAAAATCACCGTTTCCGCGCTGGACGGCTCCGGGAAAAAGCAGACCGTCACCGTGAAGGTGGAAAACCCGGTGTCTACCATTGCCCTTTTTAGCTCCGCACCCCAGGGGAGAATGCTGATTTCCGAGCCCCTGCTGGCGGCGGGAAAATCCGTCAGCCACAAGGTGACCTTTGCTGAAACCTATGGCAGACCCACCAATCAGAAGATTGCCTGGAGCTGGACGCTCAAGGATTCCAACGGTTGGGATCGGACGGAGGAGTTCGCCCGGTACATCGGCCTTACCTCCGGCGGCCGGCTGAGTATCCGCAGCAGCGCGCAAAGCATCCTTTCGGACGATCGGAATGCAAATACCACTCTGTACCTGACAGTGATCGCCCAATCTCAGGATCTCAGCGAGGCGCAGGACAGCATCACCTACCGGCTGGTGCCGCCCGCAACCAAGCTGTATGTAGCAGCGGATCGGAAAACCGTTGGCATTGAGCCTGGCGGCACCCGGGAGATGGTTTTCTACAGCAATCAGTTTGCCCGGAGCATGGGGAGCTACAGCGTGAGCAACTTCGTCTATACCAGCAGCAATCCCAAGGTGGCCAGTGTGCCGGCCTCAGTGGGTATGGATAAAGGAACCAGATACACCGGCTATAGCTATGGCAATGACGGCTGGTTTTCTCTGCTGATCCACTCTACCCAGACCGGCACGGCGAAGATCACCATCCGAACCACCGACGGCACCAACCGCTCGTGCACCATTACCGTGCGCAGTATGCCGAAAAAGGAGCAATCATGAATAAGCGAATTCCGATTTTCCTCAGCCTGACGGCTCTGCTGCTGTCCGGCTGCGCCGGGAGTCAAAAGCCTCAGCCCACGGAGACGACTGTCGTCACCGTCCAGCCTCCGGTCTGCACCCAATCCCAGACCGAGGAAACCGCCGGGGCAGTGGAGCCTCAGCTCATGGCTCTGACGGACACGGAGAAAGCCGCCGAGGAAATCGCCGGGCAGTACGGCATCACCTTGGTCTCCTGGCAGGACGGCCTTGCCCTGTTTTTCACGGAGGAAGACCCGGAGGCCGTTGTTCGCCGGGGCGTGAAAAACGGCTGGCCGGAGCTGTCCGTCAATTATCAAAGGGAGCTGTTCTATCCGCTGGATTAACCGAAAACCGATTCAGAACTTGTAGGGGCCGATGCCCTCAATCGACCCCTACGGATTCTTACGAAGATTTTCAAAATCTTAGCGCGTTTTGCCCCCATCTGTCACGGCAAAGCCATGACAGATGGGGGCAAAGGCTTCCCTTGGTCAGCAAGGGGAGCCTTTGGTGCTCCCCCCTGGGGATTCCCTCCGGTCACAATCCGTTCTTCTCGTTCCCCCTTGGCTCCCACTCTGGGGGAGCTGGCGGCGAAGCCGACTGAGAGGGTAAAAATCGCCCTCTCCGCCTCCGGCACCTCTCCCATAGG
>OHJR01000093.1_pt1 | contig 30408 bp, 22 predicted proteins | sample 1568641 | NCBI WGS metagenome assembly OHJR01 (sample SAMEA3879607, study PRJEB24766) | human gut metagenome | biome: human-associated habitat; feature: feces | place: USA | collected 1985/1987 | reverse complement strand
TGGCCGCCCCTACATTCATAAGGGAAAGTTTTCCTTTAATTGTCCGTTTCGGATGGGAATTGTCCTGCCCAGCTTGGTAAACCGTCCCTCCTCGCAGCAGGTGATGAACACCTGTCCGGAGGAAATCTGGTTCAGCACAAAGTCCTGCCGTCCCGGATCCAGCTCCGAGAGCACGTCGTCCAGAAGCAGCACCGGCTCTTCACCCCATTCTCTTCCCATCAGCTCCCGCTGGGCAAGCTTCAGGCTGATGGCCGCCGTCCGGGTCTGACCCTGGGAGCCGTAGGCCTTCAGATCGATACCGGACAGGGTGACGGTAAAATCGTCCTTGTGGGGGCCGGTCAGACATTGGCCGGAATCCAGCTCCGCCCGATGGTGGCTTTCCAGATGAGAAAGCAGCGCCTCGGTAAGCTTGCCCACCGTGGCAAAGGGGTCGGTAACGGTGGAAACGGTTTTGTATTCCAGCCGGAATTCCTCGGCGCCTCCGGAAAACTGATTATGGTAAACCGCCGCCGCCTTGCCCAGAGCGTCATAGTACCGGGCCCGATAGGAAATCAGCAGGGCCCCCACCTGGCACAGCCTGGTATCATACTCCGGCAGAATCTCCAGAAGTCCCGGATTTTCGTGATAATCCTTGAGAATCCGGCTTTTCTGTTCCAGAATCCGGTGATACTCCGTCAGAGCCGCGTCATAGTTCGGCCGCAGTTGACATAACCCGGAATCGCCGAACCGCCGCCGCTGGCCTGCCCCCAATTTCAGGATCATCAGATCCTCCGGGCAGAACAGCACCGTCGGCAGCACCCCGGCAATTTCCGAGAGGGTTTTCTTTTTCGCCCCGTTACGAAAGATCTGCCGGGGGCGGCTGCCGGGGAAAATCAGAAACCGCAATGTCTGCTCCCGCTCCTGGGAAAAGACACGCCCCTCCACCTCGCCGAAGGCACTTCCGAAGCGGATAAGCTCCGCGTTTTTCTGGGCCCGGAAGCTGCGCCCGGAGCCCAGATAGGAAATGGCTTCCAATAAATTGGTTTTTCCCTGGGCATTGTCTCCGAGAATCAGGTTCACCCCCGGGTCAAATTCCAGGCTCAGATTTTCATAATTGCGGAAGCCCCGCAGGGTCAGGCTTTCGATTTTCATGCCTTGGCCGTGATCAAAACGGTCTGACCCTGGAAGGTGAAGCTGTCGCCGGGATGAAGCTTCTTGCCCCGCATGGTGCACGTCTCTCCGTTCACCGTTACTTGACCCTCCTGAATGAGCACCTTGGCCTCGCCGCCGGAGCCAACCAGGTTAGAAAATTTCAATGCGTCCTGAAGCTTAATAAACTCCGTGGAAATTTCCAGGGGCTGGGAATTGTCTTTCTTTTTGACGGTTACTTTCATATTCTGCCCCTTTCTCAGCTGTTTTTAATCCGCACGGGCAGAACCATGTAGGCAAAATCGTATTTGTTGTCCGCGGGGGTCAGCACAATGGGGCTCAGGCCGTTGGTCAGCTCCAGAGTGACCTCCTCGCTGGGAATCACCCGCAGGGCGTCGGCAAGATAGCGGACATTGAAGCCGATTTCCAGCTCCTTGCCGTCGCCGGCGAAGGCGCACTTATCCTCGGCGGCGCCGATGGTGGTATTGGTGCGCATGAGCAGCTCGTTGTTGCCGAACACGCACCGCACCGGGCTTTTGTATTTTTCGGAGACGATCAGGCCCACCCGCTCCACGGAAGAGGCCAGATCGCTGACGCTGGCAATGAGCTTGATGGGGCAGTCCGTGGGCACCACCCGCCGCCAATCCAGAAATTCGCCCTCCAGCAGACGGCAGACCAGGGTGGCCTTGCCCACCTGGAAGAGAATGTGCTTGGGGCCTAAGGTGAAGGAGGCCATGTCCTCCACATCGGAGACGATTTTCTCCACTTCCTTCAGTCCGGGAGAGGGAACCACAAAGCTCATTTCCCGTCCCGTGCCTTCCTCCGGATGATAGGTGCGCCGGGCCAGCCGGAAGCCGTCCACGGCTATCGTGGTGATGGAATCATTGGTCACCTCGAATTTCACGCCGGTGTGGATCGGCCGGCCCTGATTTTCGGACACGGCAAAAATGGTGCCGGAAATCAGATTCTTCAGCTGGTTCTGAGGCAGCATCACCGGACGGCCGCTGTTTACATCCGGCAGCTCCGGGTAATCCTCGGCGGATTCGGCGGAAATGGTGAAGGAGGCATAGCCTGCCCGAATGGAAACCTTGTAATCCTCGCCTACCACCACGGTCACGGGGCCTTCCGGCAGTCTGCGGACGATGTCGCCGAAGAGCTTGGCCGGGAGGATGCACTCGCCGGCGTCGGACACATCCGCTTCGATGTCATAGGTAATGGCGGTTTCCATATTGTAGCCGGTAAGGCTCAGCCCTACCTCGGCACGGCACAGAATACCCTCGATGACGGGAAGACTGCTCTTCTGAGCGACGGTTCTTCCGGCGATATTCAGTCCCGTAACCAGCATACTTTTTTCACAGGTAAAACGCATGGTCAGCATCCTTTCTTGTTATCAATTCAGAGATATCTCTATTCTTTCATAGGTTAAGGTAGTATTAACAGTATTAGGGATAACTTATGTGGAAAAGTTCATTTTGCCTTAGAGCGGCAACCATTTTTTTTCCACAGCCCTGTGTGAGTTTCTTCACAGCCTTCCACAGGACTTGTTGAGAAAATTTTCCCGGTAAAGTTATCCACAGAAAGGTTTTCCACATTCCACAGGGGGTGTGGATAGATTTTTGACGTGGATTTGCATATGCATGTCATTGCGAACCAGTCCGCAGACTGGTGTGGCAATCCGTTTTCTCTGCCTTCCCTTGGGGTGGTGCTCCGCGCAGCGAATTCAAATCAAACAATTGCCAGTGGCAATTGCTCAATAACATATAGGTGCCCGAGGAACGAGGGCGGATGAGGGTAACTTGCCTCTCCCTATGGGAGAGGTGCCCCGGCAGGGGCGGAGAGGGTTCTATTTGCCCTCTCAGTCACTTCGTGACAGCTCCCCCAGAGTGGGAGCCAAGGGAGACGGATTGTGACAGGAGAGAATCCTTGGAAAGGGTCACACCAGTGACATCGTTAAATTATGGTATGACTGCCACCGGCAGTCATTAGAATTTTGATTCGCTGCGCAGAGCACCACCCTTGGTCAGCAAGGGGAGCCTTTTGTCCCCTTTACACAAAGGGGGTCTCTGGCGGCCAATGGCCGCCCCTACTGGCTTTCCTGATAGGCCGCGCAAATCAAAGACAAGAGTTAATATTGGCGGTAATATCCCGGATGTTGTTCTGGACGGTGGTATCCCCGTTTTTCAGAGCCACCTCCACCTTCCGGATGGCATAGAGCACCGTGGAGTGATCCCGGCCGAATTCCTTGCCGATTTCGGGAAGACTCAGATTGGTTAGCTTCCGGATGAGATACATAGCCGTCTGCCGGGCCTCGGCGGTACCCTTGTTCTTCTGGGTGCCCCGAAGGACGGACTCGTCCACATTGTAGAACTTGCACACCTGAGTGACGATAAGCCCCGGGGTGGGCAGGGCATTGCCCTCGCTTTTGAACATATCGTCAATGGCCCGGGAGATGTTGGGAAGATCCAGGGGCATATTGTTCAGATCCCGGTAGGCCAGAATCTTCTTCACCGTGCCCTCAATCTGCCGGACGTTGGAGGTAATGTTCACGGCGATGTAGTTGCACACGTCGTCGTCCAGTGTCAGCCCCAGCTGCTTGGCCTTGTTTTTCAGAATGGCCATCCGGGTCTCATAGTCCGGCGGATTGATGTCCGCGGTGAGGCCCCAAAGGAACCGACTGCGCAGCCGCTCTTCCAGGGTGAGCATATCGTCGGGCTTCCGGTCGGAGGTCAGGACGATCTGCTTGTGCTCCTCGTAGAGCTTATTGAAGGTATGAAAAAATTCCTCCTGGGTGGATTCCTTACCGGCGATGAACTGAATATCATCCACCAGGAACAGGTCGGCCTCCCGGTACTTGCTCCGGAATTCAATGTTCCGGCCGCTTTTGATGGCGTCGATCAATTCGTTGGTGAACTGATCGCCCTTGATGTAGACGATGTTGGCGTCCGGATTTTCCTTGCGGATGCCGTTGGCGATGGCGTAGAGCAGATGGGTCTTGCCCACGCCGGGAGGGCCGTAGATAAACAGGGGATTGTATACCTGCCCCGGGGTTTTGGAAACGGCAATGGCGGCGGAGTAGGCAAACCGGTTGGACGGGCCCACCACAAAATTATCAAAGGTAAACTGAGGGTTAAAGTCCATGGCCGTGGGGGACTTTCCCTTCTGCTTTCTGGCGTTCAGTTCCTCGTCGCCGTAGACCAGAAGCTTGGCGTCGGAATTGAAAATTTCCTTCAGAGCGTCCTGAATCAGATCGGTGCACCGGCGGCGGATGATCTCCCGGCGAAAATCCGAGGGGGAATAGAGAATCAGGTTGTTTTCGTTCAGCTCCACGACCTCGGCATCGTCCAGCCAGGCAGAGATGGTGACAGCCCCCAGGCGCTCCTCAATATAGCTGAGAACCTTTGCCCAGACATAGGCGGATGAATACATAGTCCGGCTCCTTTCCTTTTGGTTGAGGCATCAACGCGCAATTGTGTCTGCGCGCTTCGACGGATCTTTTCCGCCAATTCTGCGGTTTGAAAAGTTTGAAATATAGCGCAGCCGTTGCCAGCGCAAGCTGGCTTACGGATGCGGCATACCCCTTGCGGGTACACAAAGTATTCCTGCACTTTTCAAACCTTGACTTGACGAAAAATCTCTCGCCGAATCTGCTTGCCAAATTGTGCGTTGATGCCTTAGGCAATTCACAAAATGTGCAAAATTACCTTTGTTTGTCCTGCCCGGAAAGCCAATCGGAAACCACATTCCGGACACAATCTTTCAACCTAAATTTTATCACATTTCACCAGAAAACACAAGGAGTTTTTAGGGAAAATTAAGGGAAGAACCCTACGAATTGCCGAAGAATGGGAAGATAAATGGAGAACATTTGTATTTGCCTGAAAGATGGGTGGACATACCCCCCAGATTGGAAAAATTTTGGCCCTTCTTTTTCGTCAAATTGCGTCTTGACCGGAAAAATAACCTATGTTAGAATTTATCACTAAGGAAGCAGCGGGTCAAAATACCCGAAAAACGGATTGGAAAAGGAAACATCATGGCAACGGAAAAGACAACTCTGCACGCAGCGAAAAAATTCTGGACCTACCTGGTGATTGCCGGTGTGGCGATGATCGGCGCAATCAACTATGAGCTTTTCGTCTTCCCCAACCAGTTCGCTCCCTCCGGCCTGAACGGTATCTGCACCATGATTCAGTATGTCACGGGCATCAGCGTGGGCTATCTGAGCCTGCTCGTCAACGTGCCCCTTGCCGTCTGGTGCTATATTGAGGTCAGTAAGCCCGTGGCCCTGCGGAGCATGGTCTATGTGCTTACCTTCTCCCTGGGACTGATACTGCTTGACCATGAGGATCTTTCCGCCTTCGCCTATTCTACGGAAAACGGTACCAGCAAAATTCTGGGGCCTCTGGTTGCCGGTGTGATTCAGGGCTATGTCTATTCCATTCTGGTCAAGGCCAGCGCCTATACCGGCGGCACGGATTTTGTCTCCGCCATCGTACATAAGCATTCTCCCCAGATGGGCTTTTTCGGAGTCACCTTTGCCCTGAATACCTGCGTGGCCGTGTGCAGCTATTTTGTCTACGGCTATCAGATGGAGCCGGTGATTTTGTGCATTCTCTATAGCTTTATGTCAACCACCGTAGGCGAGCGGCTGATGAAGTCCGGCCGGTCTGCCATTGCCTTTGAGATCATCACCGACTATCCAGAGGAAATCTCCAGGGAGATTATCAAGAATATCCATCACACCACTACCCTGATTCCCGGCAAAGGCATGTATTCCGGTCGGGAGACCAGCGTACTGCTGTGCGTGGTGAATAAGACCCAGGTGGCCGCGGTGAACCAGATCATCCACCAGTACCCCAATACCTTCGCCATTGTCAATCCCGTCAGCGAAATTCTGGGCAATTTCCGCAAGCTCAGCTCCTCCGGCAAGGAGATCGCCGAGGTTCTGGACTCCGGCGACGGAAAAACACTGTAATATAGGGGCGGCCAAAGGCCGCCCTTATCATAAATACCCCCGTAAGAAAAACTTATCCCACATACATTACTTTCAAAGAAACAGGAGGAACCCCCCAATGGCTTATTACTATCCGGAACCCAGCCACACCTTCAGCGAGTATCTGCTCATCCCCGGCTATACCTCCGAGGACTGCATCCCTGACCGGGTCAGCCTGAAGACCCCCCTGGTCAAGTACCGCAAGGGCGTGGAAGAGCCTGCTCTCAGCCTGAACGTGCCTCTGACCTCTGCCGTCATGCAGTCCGTTTCCAACGATACCCTGGCCATTGCCCTGGCCAAGGAGGGCGGCATCAGCTTCATTTTCGGCTCCCAGAGCATTGAGAATCAGGCTGCCATGGTGGCCAAGGTGAAGGGCTACAAGGCCGGCTTTGTCACCTCCGCTTCCAATCTGACTCCGGATGCCACCCTGGCGGACGTGCTGGCGCTGAAGGCCAGAAACGGCTTCTCCACCGTGGCCATCACTGCCGACGGCACCGCCAACGGAAAGCTGCTGGGCATTGTCACCAGCCGGGACTACCGGGTTTCCCGGATGGAGCCTACGGATAAGGTCTGCGATTTCATGACCCCCCGCTCCAAGCTCATCACCGCCCCCAAGGAGACCACTCTGAAGGAGGCCAACGACATTATCTGGGAGAACAAGCTGAACAGCCTGCCCATCGTGGACGAGGACGACCATCTTCTGTACTTCGTCTTCCGGAAGGACTACGCCTCCCACAAGGCCAACCCTCTGGAGCTGCTGGATGCCAAGAAGCGGTATCTGGTGGGCGCGGGTATCAACACCCGGGACTACGCCACCCGGATTCCCGCTCTGCTGGAGGCCGGTGCCGACGTGCTGGTCATTGATTCCTCCGAGGGCTACACCTGCTGGCAGGAAAAGACCATCCGGTGGGTGCGGGATACTTACGGCGACACCGTGAAGATCGGCGCGGGCAACGTGGTTGACCGGGACGGCTTCCTGTTCCTGGCCAAGGCCGGGGCGGACTTCGTCAAAGTCGGTATCGGCGGCGGCTCCATCTGCATCACCCGGGAGACCAAGGGCATCGGCCGTGGCCAGGCAACGGCTCTGATTGAGGTGGCCGCGGCCCGGGACGAGTATTTCAAGGAAACCGGCATTTATGTGCCCATCTGCTCCGACGGCGGCATTGTCCACGACTATCACATGACCCTGGCTCTGGCCATGGGCGCGGACTTCCTGATGCTGGGCCGGTACTTCGCCCGGTTCGACGAGTCTCCCACCAATAAGGTTATGATTAACGGCGCTTATATGAAGGAATACTGGGGCGAAGGCTCCAACCGTGCCCGGAACTGGCAGCGCTACGACCTGGGCGGCTCCACCAAGCTGAGCTTTGAGGAGGGCGTGGATTCCTACGTCACCTACGCCGGTTCTCTCCACGACAACGTGGAAGGCTCCCTGTATAAAGTCCGCTCCACCATGTGCAACGTGGGCGTGACCAACATCCCCGATCTCCAGCGGGATGCCAAGCTGACCCTGGTGTCTTCCGTGTCCATCGTCGAGGGCGGCGCCCACGACGTGACCCTGCGTTCTACCTCCAACGTGAAGTAAGTGTATCATTGTGTAAACGTCCCGTGGAAATTTCTCCACGGGACGTTTTTCAGATAATGTATCCTCGCCGCATAAAAACGCCCCTCTTCGGGAGAATTCCGAAGAGGGGCGTCAGCGTGTCAAAAAAAGTCCGAAAGATACGGTGTCATTCCGAACCAGTCCGCAGACTGGTGTGGGAATCCCCCGGTTGAACGTAAAAGCTACTGGTTTAGGATTGAAAATATTTGAATATCAGGGGGATTGCCACGCCAGTGTGAGCACTGGCTCGCAATGACATGGTTCTTTGACAATCTCACGCCCCTCTTCGGGAGAATTCCGAAGAGGGGCATTTCTTGTTAGAACATACTGCGTTCCGTCTCCACGGCATCGGACTCGGTGACCGTGTCATAGTACAGGTAATAGACGGTAGTGCCGCTGTCGATGCCGGAGAGAATTTCCACATTCTCTCCATCGGACAGGCCGGTGGTGACCTCCACAGGGTTGGCAGGCTCCCCGGTTTTCTTGTCCTTGCCGGTGTAGACCAGGGTCTTGCCTCCCTCGTCCCGGAGGGCGGCCACAGGCAGGGTCAGCACGTCCATTTTTTCGTAGAGGGTCAGCTGGGCGGTGGCGCTCATGCCCGGAAGCATGTCGCTTTCCCGGGACAGGGTAATCTCCACATCAAATTTGCTGCTGCCGCCGTTGCCGCTGCCGGTCTGGGCCACCCGGGTGACCTGACCTTCAAAGGTTTCGTCGGGCAGGGCGTTCATGGTCAGCTGGGCGGTCATGCCGGTCTTTACGCTGGCGATGTCCTTTTCGTCCACGGCAATGGTGACGGTCATCGTGTCCAGGGGGGTGACGGTCAGAAGCACATCCCCGTCCAGACTGTACAGCTGGGTCTGGGAGCTGCCGGTACCGCCGTAGCCGCCCATGGAGAAGCCGCCCATCATGCCCATCAGCCCACTGAGGTCAAAGCCGGGCATCTGGGAGCCGCCGGAGGAAATCTTCACCAGACCAAGGGGACTGTCATTTTCGCCAGACTTGTGCACGGTGACGGACAGCAGCACGTCTCCGACCTGATAGTTTCCGGAAGTGGAAATCGTATCCGCCTGGACGCAATTGTTGGTGGAGAAGGGCTGTCCGTCCTTCCGGGCCCAGCCGCTGGCGGTTTTCACCACATCATAGACGGTGGAATCCCAATAGCCTACCAGTGTGCCGCTGCCCACGGACACCACCTTGAATACCTGGCCGGTGTAGGTGGCGTTCTGGAAATAGCAGCCGTCCTTATGCTTGGTAGCGGGACAGGGGTCGTCCGCCGATTTGCTTACAATACAGCTTTCGATGCAGTCGGCCTTGTGGTGCCCGGCGGTACATTTTCCTGCGGTGTCCGCACTGATGCAGGACTCGATACAGCCCTTCTTATGAATATGAGCCGGGCATTCACCACTGACCGCGGATTCGGTGCACTTTTCAATACAGCCGTCATAGTGATACTTGGTTGCCGGGCACTTGTGCTCCTGGGTGGTTTCGATACAGGCCTTGATGCAGTCCGTATGATGCGCACCGGTAGCCGGGCAGTCCTCAGGATTTTCCGCATGGGTACAGGCCATGATACAGTCGGCAAAGTGCTCGGAGGCCATGCACTCAGCCTCGTTAGCGGCATGCTTGCAGGCCCTGGGACAGCCTTCCTTGTGGTTGGAATCCGTGCCCTTCAGGGGGCACTTGTCGTCGCCGGTGCAGGTCTGGGTCACCTGGCTCAGAAGCACCAGCCGGAAGTCCCCATCGTCGGCATTCAGAAGACTTGCGGTGAGTTTCTCGTCCTCGGCGGCCAGCAGATGGGTGCTGTCCGTGTCAATGCCGGAAACCAGACCGTCGCAGGGGGCGGTAATGACGCCGGTATCCTGCCAGGTCAGAAGCTTCTGAAGCAGCTCCTCATAGTCCCGGTGCGTTTCGGCCAGCAGCTCCCGCTGGGCGGTGTAGTCCGTGTCCTTCAGGGTGAAAAGGCTTCCTCCGGAGGAAACCGTCTGCTCCAGGCGGATATTCACTTGGGAAACGGTGCCGTTGAAGGCGGTGGCCAGCCAGGGGTTGTGGATTTCCAGGGAACCGGAGCCAAGACCTTCCAGGGTGACGGTATCGCCTACGGCGTAGCCGTTGTCGGCGATGGTCACGGTCAGCTCCCCGTTCAGATTGGATTCCACCCGGCCGGTGACGGTTTTCCCGGAATCCAGGGTGACGGGAATGGAGTCGCCGGGAATCAGCTGGGAGGAAACGGTCAGGGTGACGCACATCCGGCCGTCCAGGCTCAGCAGTGCCAGTCCCCCGTGCTCCACCAGCACCTGGGTCACGGAATCGCCGGGGTTTGCGTAAATGGCCTTCACCCGGCCTCCGGCAGGGGCGGTGACGGTGGAGGCGGATTTTTCATCGGAAAAGGTTTCCATCTGCTTTTCCACAGCAGCCATGGAAGTCCGGATTTCGGTGACGGCGGTGAGGGCGGAAACCTTGTCGATTTTCGCCACCGGGTCGCCTTTTTTGACCTCCTGGCCGTTTTTCACCAAGAATTCGGTGATTTTCACATCCACAGGCAGCTCGATGTCCTCGCCGTCCCCGGCTTCCAGGGTGCCGCCGCCCCGGACGGTGGCCTGGACGGAGCCTTCCTTGACCGTCGCTTCCAGCACGCTTGCCACCGGGCCGTCCTGGGCATCCTGCTGCCGGGCCAGGGCGGGCAGCATTGCCAGACCTGCCACCACCACCGCCAGCACTCCCCACAGGATGTACCGGCGGACATTTTTCTTCTTCGTCTTGTCCATAGTTATCCTCCGTAGTGCAGCGCGTCAATGGGCTTCATCTTTGCCGCCTTATTGGCCGGGTACAGTCCGAAGACCACGCCGATGAGGAAGCAGAAGGCCACGGCCAGCATCACAACGCCCCCATCCAGGGCGAAGGAAATGCCCGCGCTGGCGGTGACGGTGGAAACCACCTGCAAAATGGCCCAGCTCAGGAAAATCCCCAGGCCGCAGCCCATCATGCACAGCACCACCGCCTCCATGAGAAACTGGGTCAGAATGGTGCCCCGGTTTGCGCCGATGGCCTTGCGGATGCCGATTTCCCGGGTTCGCTCGGTGACGGTGACCATCATGATGTTCATAATGCCGATGCCGCCTACCACCAGAGAAATTCCGGCAATGCCGCCCAGCAGAATGGACAGCGTGGAGGTAATGGAATTCATGGCCTCCTCCAGCATATTGGAGGAATCCACCTCAAAGGCATCCTCGTCCTCATCGAACCGCTCCATGAGAATCCGGGTCATGGCGTCGGCGGCAGCGTCCACGTTGGAGCCTTCCGCCGCGGACAGATAGAAGGTGGTCACATTGGTGCTGACGCTGTCCGTCAGACGGATGAGGGTGGAATAGGGAATATAGGCCATCAGGGTTCCGGAGGTAAGCATGGACATCATGGAGCTGGTGTCCTCCTCCAGCACCCCCACCACCTCAAAGGAAACGCCGCTGAGAACCACCGTCTGGCCAACGCAGTCGGTGTAGCCGATCAGCTCCTTGGCGGCGGTGTCGTTGAGAACGCAGACATAGGTGCGGTTGTCCTGGTCGGTGGTTTTCAGCCAGCGACCCATGGAAAGCTGCAAGCCCTGGATATCATAATAGGAGGGAGTGATGCCGTAAACGGTGACGGTGTCGTAGTTGGCTCCGTGCTTGCCCACAAGAGAGGTGCTGGTGCGGGCGGAAATCCGGCCGATATCCGGCTCCTCCGACATCCAGGTGTTCAGGTTGTCCAAGTGAATGGGCTTGCCCTTGTCGTCGGACACGGTGACGGTGACGAGACTGGTACCCAGGTCGGACACCGCGGTGGTGACGGAATTGGTTGCGCCATTGACCAGGCTCACCAGCACCACCAGAGCCATGACGCCGATGATGATGCCCAGCATGGTCAGAGCCGCGCGCATTTTATTGGCACCGATGGAACGCAGTGCCATCACAAAAGACTGCATTACAGGCTCACCTCCGAAATCTGACCGTCCAGAATGTGGATAGACCGCTGAGCCTGCTTGGCAATGCCGCCGTCATGGGTAATGAGGACGATGGTATTGCCCTGACTGTGAAGCTCATGGAAAATATCGATGATCTCCCGGCTGGTTTTGGAGTCCAGCGCGCCGGTGGGCTCGTCCGCCAGAATCAGCTTGGGCCGGGTGACGATGGCCCGGGCGATGGAAACCCGCTGCTGCTGACCGCCGGAAAGCTCCGTAGGCAGGTGCTTTGCCCGGGCGTACATGTTCACCCGCTCCAGAGCCTCCTTCACCCGCTCGGTGCGCTCCTTCTTGGGAACCTTCTGATAGATGAGGGGCAGCTCCACGTTTTCCTCAGCGGTAAGCTTGGGAATCAGGTTGTACTGCTGGAACACAAAGCCGATTTTCTCGTTTCGCACCTTGGCCAGCTGGTTTTCGGTGTAGCTTTCGATGGGCAGGCCGTCCAGCAGGTATTCCCCCGCGTCGGCCACGTCCAGGCAGCCGATGATGTTCATCAGGGTGGATTTGCCGGAGCCGGAGGGGCCGATGATGCTGACAAATTCCTGGGGATAGATGTGCAGATTGGCGTGATCCAGCGCCCGAACCCGGTCGTCGCCCACCTGATAATATTTGCACACGTCTTTCAGCTGAATCATGGCTCAGCCTCCCATGCCGCCGGGGCCGCCGGAAGGTCGTCCTCCGCCCATATTTCCGCTGGGCATTCCGCCGGACATTCCACCGGACATCCCGCCGCTCATTCCGCCGGACATATCGCCGCCCATGAACATATCCATGAAGCTGCCGCTGTCGGCCTCGGTGTAGTAGACGGTGTCCCCCTCCTTCAGACCGGAGGTGATTTCCACATCGTCATCGTTCTGCATACCGATGGTCACTTCCGTCCGGCCGGTGTAACGCTTCTGGGCTTCGTCATAGCCGGTGTAGACATAGTAGCTGGCGCTGTTCTGGTGCAGAGCGTCCACGGGGATAATCAGGGCGTTTTCCGTGCCCTCAATCCGCACGTCCACGTCGGCGGTCATGCCCACCAGCATCCCTTCCTCCCGGTCGAGAGTGACCTCGGCGGAATACCGGGTCACGCCGGTGGAGGTGTCGGCTACTTTACTGATAGAGGTGACGGAGCCGGTGAAGGCGTCGTCGCTGACGGAGCTGACGGTGATCTGCGCCTCCTGCCCCTCCTTCAGGGACAGAATGTCCGTTTCGTCAATGCTGATGGTGACGGTCATCTGCTTCTGGGGATACAGGGTGAGAATCTGGGTTTCCGTTGCGGAGGTGGCGGTGTCCTCGTCATACTCCACGCTGGTCACCAGACCGTCCTGGCTTGCCAGCACCGCCCCGTCCCGGTAAATGGTCAGAAGGCCTGTCAAAGTGTCCTCCAAATCCTGCCGCTGGCGCAGCAGCGCGTCAAAATTCGCGCTGGTTTTGGTGTCGCGCAGGGTCATCAGGGTGGAGCCTGCGGTGACATTGGCGTTTTCCTTGCAGGAAATGCTCTTGACCGTGCCCACATAGCCGGTGACGGCTAGGGGGGAATGGATGTACAGCTTGCCGGTTCCCAGGGTTTTCCCGGCGGCATCGGCCACGGTGACCTGCTCGTCCAGGGCAGGGCCGTTGTCCGTGACCAGCACGGTGACGGTGCCCAGGGTGGCGCTTTCCACGGTGCCCTCCACCGCGGTACCGTCGGGCAGGGTGACGGTGACGGCATCGCCTCTGGCGCAGCTGTCGGATTCAAAATCCACGGCCATGTAGCCGTCCACGCTCAGAAGAGCCAGAGCTCCGTTTTCGGTGACGCAGGAGACCACGTTGTCGCCTACCTGGGCGTAAATCTTTTTCACCCGGCCGCCTACGCTGGTGGTGACGCTGGTGGAGGCGGTGTCGGACTTGGCGCTGTTGATTTTCTTGTCCAGGGTCTTGATCTGATCCTGAGTGCTGCTCAGGGTGTCCACCACGGAAGCCATGTCCACCTTGGCAAGCAGGTCGCCCTTGGCAACCGCGTCTCCGGCCTCGGCGATGACCTCGTCCACCTCCACACCGGCGGGGACGGTCACGTCTTCCTCGTCCACCTGCTCCAGCACGCCGCTGCCGGAGACCAGGGTGTGAATCGTGCCCGGAGCCACGGTATAGCTCTGCACGTCCTTCTGGGTGGCGGCGAACCGGGCGTCCACGTTTTTGCGCAGATGGGAAACCACCATTACCAGAGCCGCGAAAATCACCGCGATGATGATAATTACCCTGCGCAGCCGCTTGCGCCTGCGCTGCTTCTTTTCCTGACTGAGCTTGTCAAATAGCGCCTCGCCAGTCTTTTGCTGTTCCTCCATAGGCTTTCTCCTAACTGTGTGAAGATAATATTCACAAAAATGACGTTATTATTTTATATAACCTGTCAGGGACAATTGGGAAGAAACTGTAAACAAATTGGAAAAAGATTGGCAGATTCCGGAGAATGCCCGGAAAAGAATGTCATTTTGTAACCAACTTACCGGAAAAGAAAACACTCCCCTTGCGGAGAAGGGGAGCGGTGCGGTGAAGCCACAGCGGGAGAATGGTTTGTCGGGAATGCGAGTAATTGGAAAGTATCCAAAAAATAATGTCATTGCGAACCAGTGGTGCTCCGCGCAGCGAATCTAAAATAGTAATGACTGCCGGTGGCAGTCATACCATAGTTTAGCGCAGACTGGTGTGGCAATCCGCACCCTTGCCTCTCCCTATGGGAGAGGTGCCCCGGATGGGGCGGAGCGGGCGAATCTTTACCCTCTCAGTCACTTCGTGACAGCTCCCCCAGAGGGGGAGCCAAGGGGAAAACGGATTGCCACGCCAGTGTGAGCACTGGCTCGCAATGACACGGTATATCGGTTGACTTTTCCGGGACAAAAGCCCTCATCCGCCCAGAACCCGGTTCAGCGCTTCCACCAGCTTATCCAGCTCGATGGGCTTGGACAGGTGGCAGTTCATCCCCGCTTCCAGGGACTTTTTCACGTCCTCGGCAAAGGCGTTGGCGGACATGGCCAGAATGGGCAGGGTTCGCAGATCGGCACGCTCCGGGGTGCCGCGAATCAGATGGGTGGCTTCCAGTCCGTTCATCCGGGGCATCATGATGTCCATGAGCACCACATCGTAGGTGCCGGGGTTGGAGTTCCGCAGAGCCTGCACCGCCTCGTCGCCGTCGGTGGCCGTGTCCACCCGGAAGCCCATTTCCTCCAGAACGGTCTGGGCGATTTCCATATTCAGGGCGTTGTCCTCCACCAGAAGCAGACGCTTGCCGTCGAAGCGGGCGCGCGGGGCGGCCTGCCCCCGGATCACCTCCCTGCCGTGGAGCAGGGGCAGGGTGAAGTCGAAGGTGCTGCCCTTGCCGGGGGTGCTGGTCAGGTTGATTTTTCCGCCCATAAGCCGGGTCAGCCGGGAGCTGATGGAAAGACCCAGACCCGTGCCCCGGACGCCGTTGGAATCCACGCCCGCTACCTGCTCGAAGGAGCGGAAAACCCGTTCCTGATTTTCCTTGGAAATGCCGATGCCCGAGTCCTTCACGGCGAAGAACACCCGGGAATACCGGCCGTTGTCGCCGTCCAGGACGGCTTCCTCCCGGATGATCAGCCGGACGGTTCCCCCGGCGGGGGTGAACTTCACGGCGTTGCCCAGAATATTCACAAGAATCTGACTGATGCGCAGGGAATCTCCCCGGAACCAGTGATTGTCCAGCTGAATTTCCTCCACATAGCGGATATGCTTGCTTTCGGCCTGGGGGGCGATCAGCTCCCGGACGGTGGAAAGCATTCCGGAAAGGTCAAAGTTCTCCGAGGCCAGCTGCATCTTGCCGCTTTCAATCTTGGACATGTCCAGAATGTCGTTGAGAAGGCTCAGCAGATATTGGGAGCTGACGGAGATCTTTTGCAGGCATTGGGTCATCTCCTGCTGGGTCTTGCCGGGAAGCAGAGCCACGTTCGTCATGCCGATGATGCCGTTCATGGGGGTGCGGATTTCGTGGCTCATCCGGGACAGGAAGTCGGACTTGGCCTGGGCGGCGGCATCATGCTGCCGCTGACGGAGGTAGCTCTGGAGCACGCCGGCCAGCTGCCGCAGATCCTCCAGCAGGGCTTTGTCCGCTTTGCCGATGGGGGTTCCGCAGACGTACAGGCAGCCCATATAGCACTCATCGTCGTACATTGGCAGGAAAATGCCGGGCTGATCTCCACGGAACAGGAAGGGCTGAAGGAAGCTCCCGGCATCCCGGAGGCAGTAGCCCCGCATGAGAAGGTTTCCCGTCCATTCCAGCAGGGCATCCAGCTGGCTCTGGGTGAAGAAACGGACGGCGCAGTCCGGCGCGGCCATAGAACCGGGCCGATCGCTGTATTCCAGGGAGGTGGACATGGAGTCCATCCGGCTCAGGCTCACCTCCGCGCCCAAGGCACCCATCCTGCCGGACAGCTCCCGCATGAGAAGGTGCATTTTCAGGCCGAAGTCCCCTTCGCCTCCCAGCAGATTGACCGCCAGATATGCCAGATTGCTTTCCCGGAGATAGTCCACGGAGCCGTGATGCCGGAAAACCACCGGCACCGGATTCCGGCAGACCTCCGCAGGAAGCTCGGAGAAGAACGCGAAGCCCCGCTGGGGATTGTCGGCGATGAAGTCTTTCGCGGTGTTGGCCTGGTTCAGGCAGGTTCGCACGGACACGGTGTCCTCCCACCGGGCAATGCCCACCCGGGGGGACAGCCGAATCACATCGGCAGGGAAGGTGCCCCGGATCTGGTTCAGAAGCTCCCGGGTAAAATCCTCCGCCTGAATCCGGCCGCTGTCCGGAAGCCAGTAGCAGAAGTCGCTGCTGTTGAGCCGGAAGACATGGACGCCGGGCGGCTTCAGAACGGGAGAAAGATGCCGCAGAAGCAGCTGCACCAGAAGATTTCCGTTTTTCATTTGCAGCCGGGTCAGATCCGGCAGACTCAGCAGAAGAATCCAGCCCTTTTCCCCGGTGCTCAGCTGCTTTCGCAGCAGGCGCATTCCCTCGTCCAGGGAATAGACCCCGGTGATGCCGTCTCTGGCATTGCGCTCCCGGAGGCTGGCCTCCTGCTGTTTTTCGTCGTCAATGTCCCGCAGGGAGCAGATCACCTTCACGGCGCTGCCATCGGGAGCACGGAGCACCCGGCCGCAGAACAGATTCCACCGGTACTCCCGGCCGGGACGGCTTAGCCGGAATTCCGTCCGGAAGGAATCCTGATAGGGCTTCCGGTTCAGACCGGCGAACAGCTCCCGCACCCGGGCGTGGTCGCTTGGGTGGATATAGCTTTCCGCGAAGAAGCCGTATTCTCCTCCCACGCAGTCCCAGGTGCCGTCCAGATTGGGCACGTTCAGGATATCCACGGTGTGATCGGGAATGTTGTAGGTGAAGTAGCTGTCGCTGGAATTTTCCAGAGCCACCCGGTAGCGGGAGGCCTCCTCCTGCAATGACAGCTCCGTGGCCTGCTGCTTTTCCACCAGCTGTTTGACCACCCGGTAGATGCCGTCGATTTCCGGAATGTCGGAATTTTTGTACTTGGCAAGACCTCTGGGGCCCTGGCCGATGCTGTCCGTCAGCTGCTGGATGGGGTCGGTCAGGTGGCGCACCAGCACATAGATGGCAACGACCGCGAAGAGAAGACCTACCAGCACCGCGGCAAGCACCCACAGGTACAGGGAGTGCCCTATGCCGAACAGCTCCTCATGCCCCTTCAGCCCCAGGAAAACCCAATTGCTGTTTGCGTAGGGAGGATTGTTGGAGTAAAGCTTCATGGGGGACAAGCTGGCGTACAGGAGCTTTCCGTCAAAGGGAATGCCGTCCACCTGATAGAGGTTATCGTATTTGGTTTCCGCCAGCCGGAAGCTGCTTTGGCTCAGCAGCAGATTGGAAAGGTAGCCGTCTCCGGCAATGGGGCGGTAATTGCCGTCGGTACCTTCCACGGCAATCAGATAGCTGCTGTCATAAATACCTCCGCTGACCATATATTCCTTGATCAGCGCGGGCAGGGAAATCTCAACGCCGAAAACCCCGTAGACCTGGCCGTTTAGGCGCAGGGGGATGGAATAGGTGATGACCTTATAGCCGCAGACCGGGTTGTCCTCCAGATAGAAGGGCTCGGACCAGTAGCCCAGGTTCCGGGTTTCCGCCTCCGGATTTTCCCGGGCGGCTCGCCAGGGGGCGTAGTAGAATTCGTCCGACTGCCGGTTTCCGTCTCCTGCCATGGAAAAATAGGTGGTCCAGTCGCTGCTCAGGGCAATGCCCAGGCTCCGGGACAGCAGCGTGCCGCACCGGGCAAAGGACAGGTCGGTATTGTCCGCCGTCTTGGAAGTGGAGTCATAGTCCCGGAGATAGAAGCCGCTGACATTGCCGGGATTTTCCGGGCTTTCGCCGGTCATCAGGAAGAAGCAGCCGGTGGCTTCGCAGTTCTGGGCGATTTGCTGGCACAGTGGGAACATCTTCAGCAGAAATGCCTGCTGAAGGGTACGGGAGTCGTTCAGTTCCTCCGGCGTCAGCTGGTTCTCCGTCAGAAATTGCTGGAAAACCTGGGTCAGATCTTCCTCGCTCCGGTAGATTCCGCCCCAACGCTGAATCATCTGGGCGTCCAGCCGGGTTCGCTGGTTTTCCACGGTTTTTTCGGTGTTCTCCACAGAGTTACGCTGAATGGAGCCAACCACGTCCCGGAACTCAATGATGCCCAGAATCAGGGAGCTCTGAATGACCATCAGAACAAGCAGCGGTATCAGGAAAAACCAGAAAATCGATTTTTTCGGTAGACGTTTCTCCACAAATCTCAGCCTTTCAACGCGTTTGCAATCTCGGCGACAAAGCCCCTGTACCAGTTTTCAAAGGCGGCGTCGGAGGTGTACTTCGCCAGCACCGCCTCCCGGTCGGCACCGGAAGCCGTCTTCTGCTGGATATCGGCAAGGTCGGCGGTGATTTTGTCTGCCAGGCTGCGCTCCAGCACGCTGCGCACGGCGGTGCCGCCCGTGAAGGTCTGGGGGGTGAAGAATTCGGCTTGCGCCATATGTTCCAGGGAGAAGGTAATGCAGGAATCGGTGATGGGATCCATTTCCAAATGCTGATCCTCCGCGATTTTCCGGAAGGTCTCCACCCGGTTGGCTTCCTTCCGAACGGGCAGATACCCGGAGCTTGCCCCGAAGCGCACGTTGTTTTCCGCCTGGGTAAACCAGCGCAGGAATTCCACAGCCGCCGCCTCCCGCTTGGCATCGGACTTGGTGACGGCCATGCCCGCGCCCTGCTGGACGATCACGTTTTTGCCCCCGGCAAAAATGGGCACAGGCAGAACTTCATAGTCAATGGGATAGGAACCGGTTTCCGTCTCCACCTGCTTGGGGAAGTATCCGGCGGAGGCGGTGGAGCCGGTGTAGGCCAGTAAGTAGCCGGTTTTCACGTCGTCGGAGCGGAATTTGCCATAGGCGCCGAACCAGCCGCTGACCATGGGCACATAGTAGTTGTCCCAGAGCTTCCGGAAAACCTCCTGATCGGCGTTCACATGGGCCTGGTTGTTTTCCACCTTCAGAAGGGGCTGACCCAGCTGCTGGGCGCCGACAAAGAAGTAGTTGGGCAGAGCGTCTCTGCCGTAGAAGGCCTTGCCGTCACCGGGAATGTCCGGGGTCTGGTCGTCCGTCCACTGGTAGTATTTCCTGGAGACTTCCACAACTCCCTCAATGGTGGCCAGATCCTCCAGAGTCACGCCGGTGCTTTCCGCAAAGGGCTCCCAGTCGGTTTTGTTCAGAATCATGACCTCCGTGGACTTGGCAATGGGGAAAATCCGCAGACTGCCGTCGGCGGCGATGCAGCCTTCCTTCACATAGGAGGGGATGTAATCATCCAGCTCCTCCTGGGTGAAGTAGTCGGAGAGATTCGCCAGAGCCCCCGCCTGCTCGGCGTGGAAGGCGGTGTCGGAATAGGAGGAGAACAGATCGGGCAGCGCCTCCGCGCCTACCTTGCCCTCCAGGGAATCCCGGACGGCGGATTCCAGATCGTTGACGGAGCCCTTGCTGTAGCTGGAAACATAGATGCCCTTTTCCTGGCCGACGGTGCTGTTGAAGGTATCCACAATCTCGGAAAAGGCGGACAGCTGGGAGCCGTTGTAGTAGTGCCAGATGGTCAGGTTCACCGGCTCCTTAGGGTTAAGCTGGGTGCTTTTGCCGCCGCAGCCTGCCAGCAGGGTGCTTACCAGCAGGGCGGCGCACAGCGCCAGAGACGCAGTTCTCTTTTGTTTCATATTCCTGTTCTTCTTTCCTGATGTGAAGTATTTTATGGACTCAGTATAGCATAATCCCCTTCCGTTTACCAGAGGAAAGGGAAAAAATGCGCCTGTTATTTCCAAAATTTTTCCGGAGCGGGGGTAAAAAAGGGAAGCACCAAAAAAGCCCCCCTTGTGTAAAGGGGGGGCAAAAGGCTCCCCTTGCTGATCAAGGGGAGCTGCCCCAGTGCGCACACTGGGGCTGAGGGGATCAGAACTCCCATCTTTTTGTGTGCTTTCATTGACGCAGTTTTACAATCCCTCAGTCAAAAATCAGAGATTTTTGCCAGCTCCCTTTACACAAGGGAGCCTTTGGGTGCTCCCCTTGGTCAGCAAGGGGGGAGTCTTTTCCGCCCGGGTTCTAGGAAAAAACGGCGTAAAAACGGGCGGCCAATGGCCGCCCCTACAGGTTCTATGGAAGATTTGCAATATTTCGCGCATTTCTGTCCGTCAGGCTCTGCTTACTTTTCCAGAGCCATGACCTTATCAATTCTCCGCTGATGCCGGGCCTCGCCGCTGAAGGGAGTTTTCAGCCAGGTGTGCATGATTTCCAGAGCCAGATTTTCCCCCACCACACCGGCGCCGATGGCCATCATGTTGGTGTCGTTGTGCTCCCGGGTCAGCCGGGCGGACATCACGTCGCTCAGCAGAGCGCAGCGGATGCCCTTGACCTTGTTGGCGGTGATGGACACGCCGATGCCGGTGGTGCACAGCACAATGCCCTTCTCGCACTCCCCCGCGGCCACCGCCTTCGCCGCCGGGGCGGCATAATCCGGATAGTCGCAGCTGTCGGAGGTGTAGGTGCCGAAGTCCTTGACTTCGTAGCCTTCCTTGGTCAGAACCTCCACCATTTTATTTTTCAGTGCCAGAGCACCGTGATCACAGGCAATCGCAATTTTCATAGTCGTTTCCTCCGTGTATCTATTTACATAACATATCCGCCGCTGACGCCAAGAACCTGTCCCGTGACAAATTCCGCCTCGGCCAGAGCCTCCACCGCCTGAGCAACGTCCTCCGGGGTTCCGTTGCGCCCCAGAGCCGCCTCCTGGGCAAGCCCCTCCAGCACATCAGAACCCACGCTGGCGCACATGTCCGTGAGGATTACCCCCGGAGCCACGCAGTTGACCCGGATGCCGCTGGGGCCAAGCTCCTGAGCCAGCGCCTTGGTCAGGGCAATCACCGCCCCTTTTGTGGCAGAGTAAGCCGCCTCACAGGAGGCGCCCACCTGTCCCCACATGCTGGAAACAGTGACGATGCTTCCCCGGTGGGTGCGCAGAAACGCGGGCATGGCGGCGCGTACGCAGTGATAAATTCCCTTGACGTTCACAGCAAAGAGCCGATCCCAGTCCCCTTCCTCCATGGAGGACAGAAGGCCGTACCAGCAGATTCCCGCGTTGCACACCAGAATGTCCACTTCCGGAATCCGGGCGAAAGCCGCCTTCACCTGCTCTCCGTCCGCTACGTCGCAGCAGATGGCGGTCGCCCCGGTTTTTTCCGAAACCGCCTTCGCCGCCTGGTGATTTTTCTCGTACAGGAAGTACACCCGATCTCCCCGGGCGGCAAAGCGGGCGACAATGGCTGCGCCGATGCCCCGGGAGCCGCCGGTTACGACCACCGTCCGCATATCAGCCTCTTCTTCTGGGACGGCTGGAGCTGCGGTGGTCGGCGTACTGCTTGATGCCGGAGAGCTTGCTGTCGGATTCGGTCATGAAGGCCTTCAGCTTCTCCTCAAAGAGCTGATCGGCGGTCTTGGGGGCGGCGGGCTGCATGGGGGCGCGCTGCTGCTGGGGCCGGGGATTCTCCCGGTTGGGACGATTGCCCTCCCGGTTCTGGAAGCCCTCTCTGCGGGGCTGGCTATTGCCCCCCCGGAAAGGCGCTTTGCCGCCCTGCTCCCGCTGGGGCTTAGGCTCCAAGCGCTTGATGGAAAGATTGATCTTCCCGTTTTCCATGCCGATGACCATCACCTTCACGTCCTGACCCTCGGTCAGGTGCTGGCGGATGTCGCTGACATAGGCATTGGCCACTTCGGAAATATGTACCATGCCGGTCTTTCCCTCCGGCAATGAGACAAACGCGCCGAAATTGGTGATGGATTTGACTTTGCCCTCTACGATGGCTCCTACGGTTAACTCCATATATGCTCTGCTTCCTCCAAATGTTATATAATGACGTTTCGTCAATTATTCCGGTTGAATGAGGACGGTGTCCGGGTTCACAAGGCCCAGCTCGTCTCTTGCGATGTCCTGAATGCCCTGAACGGAACCGGCCTTGTCAATTCTTTCCTGCAAGTCGGCGTTTGTGCCTTCCAGAGCCGCCGCCTGCTGCTGCTTTTCCGCCGTTGCCTCCACAATGCCGTTGTGCACCCATCGCAGGGCAACCAGGGCGCAGACGGAGAAGACAATCAGGGCAATCAGGGCGATTTTCAGCGCCGCCGGGGCGGGACGCAGCCTGACCTTTACCTTTCCGGTTTTGAATTCTTTCATGGGGATTACCTCTTTGCCGGGCCGTCCGGCTGTGAACATGGATTTTTACTATTGTAACCCATTTTTTCACAGATGCAAACAAAATTTTCGCCAAACCGGAAAATTTTTTGAACGGAAACAACGTAAGCCTCCAAAGTGCCTGGATTTTAAGCCAAAACCACCAAAAAACCGGCCTGAGCCACCGTCCGGCGGTGCTCTCCCAGGCAAGCCCTCCGGCCAGAAGCCCCCCGCAGCAGCCCAGACGGATGTCCCCGCCGCACAGGGCGAAGTTGTAGTAGAGCCAGACCCAGAAGGCTCCCAGCAGGAAAAGCCCGTCGGCGAGCACCGTGTGCTTCGGCCGCAGAGGCCGCAGAAAGCCGTAAAGCAGCCCCAGCGCCGCCCCCAGGGTCAGGGCGCAGACCAGGCGGTAAGCCGCCGTTTCCGGGGTCATCGGAACAGTCTGCGCCAGCCGGTCTGCCGGGGTTCCTCGTAGGACAGAGCCCGGATGCTCCCTTCCACGGCCACCTGGCCTCCCTCCAGAGTCAGGTTTTTCAGCTGGAGCTGCTGACCCTGAATGACCAGAAGCCCCAGGGACGTCTGGAGCACCACCGTATTTTCGTCGAAGCTGACCACCTCGGCCACTCCGGTCATGGTCAGGCTTTCTCGCTCGTTGAGTTGCAGCTTGTGGGGCAGATGCGCTTCCTCCATGGCCTTCCCTCCTTGCCGTAAAGCCTATGCGCCCAGGGGGCAGGTTATGCGGCCGGTTCTTCTGAGAATTCCGATGGAGCAAGTAGGGGCGGCCATTGGCCACCAAAGGCTCCCCCTTGCTGACCAAGGGGAGCTGTCATGGCCGTCTCACGCAAGGCCATGACTGAGGGGATCAGAATTTCTATATTTTGACAATCCCTCAGTCAAAAATCAAAGATTTTTGCCAGCTCCCTTTACACAAGGGAGCCGTAGGTGCTCCCGCACCAGTGCGTTTTGGGGTGGTTCTCGGTAAAATTTGGAGCAACCTCCTCCCCCTTGGCTCCCACTCTGGGGGAGCTGTCACGAAGTGACTGAGAGGGAAAACGTGCCCTCTCCGCCCCTGCGGGGCACCTCTCCCATAGGGAGAGGCAAGGGAGGCGGCCAATGGCCGCCCCTACGAGTCCTTAATTGGTTCTCAGGAAAAAGGAAAAGACCCGTGTTCCTGAGAACACGGGTCAAAAAATCTGAAATTCCGAGTTTCCTTAGAACTCGCACTTCTTGGCGATGTAATCCCGCAGCTCACAGATGGGGATTCTCACCTGCTCCATGGTGTCCCGGTCACGGACGGTGACGCAGTTGTCGGCGGGGGTAGTCTCATCGCCAACGGTCTGGAAGTCCACGGTGACGCACAGAGGCGTGCCGATCTCGTCCTCCCGGCGGTAACGCTTGCCGATGGAGCCGGCATCGTCGAAGTCCACCATGAAGTCCTTCTTGAGCATCTTGTAGATTTCCTCGGCCTTGGGGCTGAGCTTCTTGCTCAGAGGCAGGATGGCAGCCTTGAAGGGGGCCAGGTAGGGATGCAGATGCAGCACCGTGCGGATATCGGGATTGCCCTTCTTGTCAACGCCCACCTGCTCCTCGTCGTAGGCCTCGCACAGGAAGGCCAGAGCCACCCGGTCGCAGCCCAGGCTCGGCTCAATGACGTAGGGGATGTAGTGCTCGCCCTTTTCCTGATCGTAGTAGTCCAGGCTCTTGCCGGAGGCCTCCTGATGACGGCCCAGGTCGTAGTCGGTACGGTCGGCAATGCCCCACAGCTCGCCCCAGCCGGAGCCGAAGGGGAACTGGTACTCGATATCGGTGGTCGCCCGGGAATAGAAGGCCAGCTCCGCAGGCTCGTGGTCACGCAGCCGCAGGGAATCCTCCCGGATGCCCAGGCTCGTCAGCCAGTGCTTGCAGAAGTCCTTCCAGTAGGCGAACCACTCCAGGTCGGTGCCGGGCTGGCAGAAGAACTCGCACTCCATCTGCTCGAATTCCCGGGTACGGAAGGTGAAGTTGCCCGGGGTGATCTCGTTGCGGAAGGCCTTGCCCACCTGGCATACGCCGAAGGGCAGCTTTTTCCGGGTGGTGCGCTGGATGTTGGCGAAGTTCACGAAAATGCCCTGGGCGGTTTCCGGACGCAGGTAGACGGTGGAGGAGGAATCCTCGGTAACGCCGATCTGGGTCTTGAACATCAGGTTGAACTTCCGGATGGGGGTGAAGTGGTGCTTGCCGCAGTTGGGGCAGACAACCTCCTCATGGTTTGCGATGAACGCGTCCATTTCCTCGAAGCTCATGGCATCCACGTTCACGTCCTTGCCGGACTCGCAGGACTCGATGAGCTTGTCCGCCCGCTGACGGGAGCCGCAGCCCTTGCAGTCAACCAGGGGGTCAGAGAAGTTGCCCACATGGCCGGTGGTGACCCAGGTGGTGGGGTTCATCAGGATGGCGGCATCCAGACCCACGTTGTAGTCGGATTCCTGGACGAACTTCTTCAGCCAGGCCTTCTTCACGTTGTTCTTGAATTCCACGCCCAGAGGGCCGTAGTCCCAGGCGTTGGCAAGGCCGCCGTAGATTTCGGAGCCCGCGTAGACGAAGCCCCGGCTTTTGCAGAGGTTTACGATCATATCCAGAGTCTTTTCACTGTTTTTCATGGTTTTTCCTCCAAGTTTTTTCAGTTATGTGCTATTATACAGGGATTTTCCCGGTAAATCAAGAGGGAAGGCCGGAATCGGGGGAAACAAATCGGAATTCCTCCCCCAGATCGCCGATCATTTTTTCGTAGATCATTTCTCCCAGCTCCACGGTGTTCATTCCCACGTAGCCCTCCGGCGGAATGACCTCCACCAGGTGGAAGTCCACATCCGTGCGGCGCAGGTGCTTGAGGTTTTTGAAAATCTCCCGGGTGCCCCGGATGGTGCACACCACAATGGGCACATTCGTCTTCTGGGCGATTTTGAAAACCCCGGAGCGGAAGGGGTGGAGCTTGCCGTCCTTGCTGGTGTAGCCCTCGGGGAAGGCGCAGACGGAAACCTTGTCCTCCCGGATGAGCTGGATGCACTTGAGGATGGATTTCAGAGCCTGCCGGTCGTTTTCCCGATCCACAGGCTGACAGAGAATTTTGTGCATAAAGGCACCGATGAAGGGAAGGCTGTAATTTTCCTTCTTGGTCAGAAAGGCCAGCTGGCTTTTTTGGAAGCAGTGGAGCACGATTCCCGGGTCGGCGACGAACAGGTGGTTGCATACCAGCAGGAACCGACCGTTTTTCGGGGTGTTTTCCAGACCTTTCGTGTGGAGCCGCACCCGAACCAGCTGAATCAGGGCTTCAATATACACATACATGACAGAGCGGTAGAACCGGTCGTCCTCCTCCTGAGGCTTTGTAAGGTCAACCCGGGCGCAGATAATCCACAGAAAGAGCACCGCCAGCGCAAGGCCGATCAGGAAAAGCCCCACAAAGGCCACCGGCACCGTCCAGATCGCCCAGTCCAGGCACAGAGATAATACACAGGCAAGCACCAGGGATACCCCGGCAATGGTTTTCAAGAGCATAATTTTCCTCCAATATATTAAGCCTTCCTCGGATATACCGGGAGCTATCAAAAAATGCACTGGTGCGGGAGCACCCAAAGGCTCCCTTGTGTAAAGGGAGCTGGCTCGCGCGTCTCACGCAAGCGCGAGACTGAGGGATTGTACAGCTACATTTGTTGTAAGTGCTCGGAAACATAGGAGTTCTGATCCCCTCAGTCATGGCCTTGCGTGAGACGGCCATGACAGCTCCCCTTGCTGACCAAGGGGAGCCTTGGGCGGCCAATGGCCGCCCCTACATTCCTTTTTCGAGGGTGTCTCGCGGGAGAAAAGCGGATTGCCACACCAGTGACATCGGTCACTGGTTCGCAATGACAACCTCTATCGCAGCGCGCAGCCGTATATTCCCATTCCCACCCATTTTTTGTATTATACCCGGAAACCCACCCCGAAACAAGGCCAAATACTCCACAAAGAGTTTTTTCACAAAGGGCTGGAAATTGGGACAATCAACTGGTATAATGCCTGTATCCTGAGAAAACGCTGGATGTTTGGAGGACTGACCTGTGAAAAATGGGAAATATCTGCCGTTTCTGGCCCTTTTTCTGGGCCTTGTCTGTGCCGGGGCCAGGTGGACGCTGTTCCGAAACCATACGGATGCCCTGGGTCTGCTGGAAACCGGAACCTACGCGGAGCTTTGCGTCTGGCTTCTCACCGGCCTGTGCCTGGTGCTGTTCGCCCTTGCCGCCCGCCGGGGCTGGGAGGCAGGAGAAAATAAGCTCGCCGCCCCAGGACAAATGCTCGGCGGCCTGGGCATTTTCCTTACCGCCCTGGGAAATTCCGGTCAGATGGCCGGGCCTGTGGCCAGCCTGTGGAAAATTATGGGACTGCTTGCCGGAGTCTGCCTGATTGTCCAGGGCGTGTGCACCCTGAAAAAGCGCAAAGTTCCCTTCCTGCTGCCGCTGGCCGTCTGCGTTTTTTTCCTTTTGCACCTCATCGACAACTACCGGGGCTGGAGCAGTCAGCCCCAGCTGCAAAAGTACCTGTTTGCCCTGCTGGCAAGCCTGTCCCTTACCTTTTTCAGCTATTGCGATGCCGCCCGGAAGGTTTCTCTGGGCAAGCCCAGAACCCGGATTTTTTCCGGCCTTTGCGCTGTCTATTTCTGCCTTGCCGCCATTCCCGGTTCCCCGAAATTTACCGTTTTGTATGCCCTGTGCGCCCTGTGGGCGTTGACCGATGGGGAGTAATCCATGTATCTGCCTGATTTGATTCAAAAATGTATCTCGGCTCTGGAAGATGCCGGTTTCGCCGCCTACGCCGTGGGCGGCTGCGTCCGGGACAGCCTTCTGGGTCTTTCCCCCCAGGACTACGACCTGTGCACCAACGCCCTGCCCCAGCAGACCAAGGCCGTCTTCCGGGACTATCGTCTGGTGCTGGCCGGGGAAAAGCACGGAACCGTCACCGTCGTCACCCCGGAGGGAAAGGTGGAGATCACCACCTTCCGCACAGAAGGGGGCTACCGGGACAGCCGTCACCCGGACTGGGTGAAATTTGTGCCGGACATCGAGGGCGACCTGTCCCGCCGGGATTTTACCGTCAACGCCATGGCCTATTCTCCCACCCGGGGCTTTGCCGACCCCTTCGGGGGACAGGCCGATCTGCAAAGCCATATTCTCCGGGCAGTGGGCAACCCGGAGACCCGGTTCCGGGAGGATGCTCTGCGGATTCTCCGGGGGGTGCGGTTTTCGGCCAAATACGGCCTGACCCCGGAAAACGCCACCCTGAACGCCATGGTTTCAGAGTCTCATCTTCTGGACAGCCTGGCCAGGGAGCGGGTCTTTGAGGAGCTGGGGAAATATCTTCTTGTGGCAAACGTGGAGGATCTGCGCCGGTTTGCCCCCATTCTGGGGGCGGCGATTCCGGAGCTTTCTCCCATGATCGGCTTTGACCAGCACAGCCCTCACCACGCCTACGACCTGTTCACCCACACCGCCCATGTGGTGGCGGGGGTTCCGGCGGAGCCGGTGATGCGCTGGGCGGCGCTGCTCCACGACACGGGAAAAATCACCACCTTCACCCGGGACGCTACCGGCCGGGGGCATTTCTACGGCCACGCCAAGGAAAGTGCCCGGATTGCCGATGCCGTTCTTCGCCGGCTGAAGGCTCCCACCGCCCTTCGGGAGGCGGCGGTGCTGCTCATCGAAAAGCACATGACCCGGCTCCTGCCGGAGGAAAAATTCCTCCGGCGGCAGGCGGCGAAGCTGGGCTTTCCCTTCCTTTACGAGCTGCTGGCCTTGCAGAAGGCGGACATGGGCAGCAAGGGTACCGGCGAGGACGACGGCAGCGCCCTTTTCGCCCAGACCGAGGAAATGCTTCACAAATTGGAGGCGGAGCACCTCTGCCTGAGCATGAAAGACCTGGCCGTCAACGGCAGCGATCTGATGGCTCTGGGCTTTTCCGGCCGAGCCATCGGCACCTGCCTGAACGCCCTGCTGGGGGAGGTTCTGGAACAGCGGCTTCCCAACGAGCGGCAGGCGCTGCTGGCCTTCGCCGCCGGACAGCCAAAAACCGACTCCGACAGGAAGGATCCATAACATGAATCTGAAAACCAAACTTTTTTCCCTGATTCTGGCGTTTGGGGTGCTGCTGGGCGGCTGCGCCCAGTCTTTTCCGGCTCCGATTGAGACGGCAGGGGAGAGCCTGACCGTTTCTTTTCTTGATGTAGGCCAGGCGGACTGCGCCCTGCTGGAATGCGGGGGCGAATTCATGCTCATCGACGGAGGCAACCGGGAGGACAGCCAGCTGGTGGTGTCGTATCTCGAGCAGCAGGGTGTCCGGGAGCTGGCGGCGGTGGTGTGCACCCACGCCCATGAGGATCATGTAGGCGGTCTGCCCGCGGTGCTGGCGGTGTACCCTACCAAAGCGGTTTACGCCCCCACCCGGACCTATTCCTCCAAAATCTTCGATAAATTCGTTTACTATACCGATCAGCAGGGGCTGGAAATCACCATCCCCGCCCCCGGCGACGGTTTCACCCTGGGGAATGCCCAGGTGACGGTGGTGGGGCCGGTAAAATCCTACGCCGAGCCCAACAACACTTCCATCGTTATGCGCGTTGCCTTCGGAAGCACCGTGTTCCTTTTCACCGGGGACATGGAGACGGAAGCGGAAAACGATATGCTGGACGATTGGGGAGACAAAATGGACTGGAAGGCGGATGTGCTCAAGGTGGGTCACCACTGCTCCAATACTTCCACAGGCTATCGCTTTCTGAATGAGGTCATGCCGGACTATGGGGTCATCAGCCTGGGCAAGGACAATTCCTACGGCCATCCCCACGCCGAGCCTCTGTCCCGGCTCCGGCAGGCGGGGACGGTGATTCTGCGCACCGATGAGCTGGGCACCATTCAGGCGGTGTCCGACGGGAAAACCGTCACCTTCACCTGGGAGAACCAGTCGGAAAACCCGGAAAACGCCGAGACGGCGGCTCAAACAGTGTTTATTGGCAATAAGAATTCCAGGAAATTCCATTACCCGGACTGTGCCAATCTGCCTGCCGAGAAGAATTCCGTGGAATTTTCCTCCTATCAGGATGCCATTGACGCCGGGTATACCCCGTGCTCCAGTTGCTTGAAATAGCCGGGAGCCGCCGAAAAACGCACTGGTGCGGGAGCACCTCCGCCCCCTTGGCTCCCACTCTGGGGGAGCTGTCACGAAGTGACTGAGAGGGTAAAAACGCCCTCTCCGCCTCCGGCACCTCTCCCATAGGGAGAGGCAAGGCCCTCATCCGGCACGGCTGCGCCGTGCCATCCCCCTTGCGTAAAGGGGAGCCGTGGACGGCCAATGGCCGCCCCTGCTTTCTTTTTCGGTAGATTTTCCACCAATACGCAAAACAGCGGCACCGGGAAACCGGTGCCGCCGTTTTATGGAAAGGGGGGATTATCTCTGAATTCTGCCGGAGCCGTCGCCGCCGGCCAGCTTCTCCACTTCCGCCAGAGTGACCATGTTGTAGTCGCCCTCGATGGAGTGCTTCAGGGCGGAAGCCGCAACCGCGAACTCCACAGCCGCCTGGGTGTCCTTACCGTTCATCAGGGAGTAGATCAGGCCGCCGCCGAAGCTGTCGCCGCCGCCGACCCGGTCGATGATGTGCAGGTCGTACTTCTTGGAGAAGCAGTACTCGTCCTTGGCCACGTTGTACAGCATGGCAGACCAGCCGTTGTCAAAGGCGGAGTGGCTTTCCCGGAGGGTGATGGCAACCATCTCAAAGCCGAACTTGTCCGCCAGCTGCCGGGCGACGCTCTTGTAGCCCTCGTGGTTCAGCTTGCCGCCGTAGATGTCGGTGGCCTCCGCCTCGATGCCGAAGACGTCCTTGGCGTCCTCCTCGTTGGAGATGCACACGTCCACATACTGGCACAGATCGGTCATGGCGGCACGGGCCTGCTCCCGGG
>OHJR01000084.1_pt1 | contig 31919 bp, 19 predicted proteins | sample 1568641 | NCBI WGS metagenome assembly OHJR01 (sample SAMEA3879607, study PRJEB24766) | human gut metagenome | biome: human-associated habitat; feature: feces | place: USA | collected 1985/1987 | reverse complement strand
GCGAGGCCGTAGGCCGCGCTCAGCCGGTCGACGACCGCCTTTTTGACGATCGACTGGCAGGCGGGCACGGAGTGGAGCGTCGAGTTGATGGAGTAGCCCACGACGGGGAACTCCCCCTCGCGGGGGATCCAGTCCTCCCAGTGCACCGCGCGCACGCCCTGAAAGAGCGATTCGAAATCCGTCGCGCGGAACTTGTGCAAAACCAGAATGACGCGCGCGCCGCAGCGCAGGTTGAGGTTGAGCCGCGCGATGTCGCGCGCCTCGCCGCGGCAGAGAATGCGGCCGTTCTCGACGCGCACATCAGAAAGACCGAGCTTTCTGACCTCGTCGCCCACTAAGCTCTCAAGGCCCAAGAGGCAGGGAATGACAAATTCCAGCATAATAACGCTCCCAAAAAAATGATTTGACTTTAGTATAGCGGATGGGAACAAAAAAGGCAATCGCCGCGTCAAAATAAGCATGGTAAAGCGGTGGAGCGTGTGGTACAATAGGAAAAACAGCGCGGAAAGCGCGCTGTCACATGGATGTAACATCAAACTTGCGCGAAATTTTCCGAAAAAATACGGAATGCAACACTAAAGTTGCTGGAAATGGACGCGCGGTTTTGCTATCTTATCCTCAGACAGAGAAACGGAGGGAAGGCAATGGCATTTGGCGATCGGCTCCAGGAGGTCCGCAAACGCAGCGGGCTGACGCAGGAGGAATTTGCCGAACAGCTTCAGGTCTCGCGCCAGTCGGTCTCGCGCTGGGAGTCGGGCCGCGGCTACCCTGAGATGGAGAAGATCATCTTCATCTGCAACCGCTACGGCGTAACGATGGACGAGCTGTTCAAAGAAGAAGTCCCCACCCCCGGCGAGCCGCCGGTCGAAGCCCCGCTGCTGTCCGCGCGCACGCTCGGCAGCGAGTTGTCAAACCTGTATGCGAATCTGTCGCCCTACAACAAAAGCATCGGGATCATGCTGCTGACCGTCATCGCCATGATTGGCCCGGCGTATGTCTACTGTATGCGCAGCTTGAAAGGAGGAGCAGATGAAATGATGACCATTATCTGGATCGCCGCCATCATCATCTTCGGCATTGCCGAGGCGGCGACGGCGGGGCTGGTGTCGATCTGGTTCGTGGCGGGCGCGGTGGCCGCGCTGGTCGCAACGGAACTGGGCGCGGCGCTGTGGCTCCAGTTCGCAACATTTCTGGTCGTTTCGATCCTTGCGCTCACCGCAACACGGCCGTTGGCGCGGAAGATGCTCGATAAGACCATCGTCCCCACGAACGCCGACCGCGTGCTGCACCACGAGGCCAAGGTGACCGAAACGGTGGACAACGAGAACGCCACGGGCGCTGTGTACATCGACGGCAAGACATGGACGGCGCGCAGCGAAGACGGCAATATCATCCCCAAGGGGAAAATGGCAAGAATCGTTCGCATGGAGGGTGTCAAGCTGTATGTGGAAGCGGAAAAGGAGGCATAAATGCCCTACTTTGTCAAGGGCCTTCTGGTGGTCCTCGCCTTTGCCGTCACACGCATCATCCATCTGATCCGCAAGCACAGAAAAGAAAAGAAGCACAACAAGGAAAAAGAATAGTATAAGGAGGAAACTACTATGCCGTATTCCATCCCCGGTACCATCGCCATCGTCATTCTGGTCATTCTCGTTCTGGTGGTCATCGTCAGCTGCATCAACATCGTCCAGCAGTCCAAGGCCTATGTGGTGGAGCGTCTCGGCGCCTTCCACAGCGTATGGGGCGTGGGTCTGCACTTCAAGCTGCCGTTCATTGAGCGGGTGGTGAAGAAGGTCAGCCTCAAGGAGCAGGTGGCGGACTTCGATCCCCAGCCGGTCATCACCAAGGACAACGTCACCATGCAGATCGACACGGTCATCTACTTCCAGATCACCGACCCCAAGCTGTACACCTACGGCGTGGAGTATCCCATGAGCGCCATCGAGAATCTGACGGCTACCACCCTGCGTAACATCATCGGCGAGCTGGAGCTGGATCAGTCCCTCACCAGCCGCGATACCATCAATGCCAAGATGCGCTCCATTCTGGACGAGGCCACCGACCCGTGGGGCATCAAGGTCAACCGTGTGGAGCTGAAGAACATCCTGCCGCCGCAGGACATCCAGAACTCCATGGAGAAGCAGATGAAGGCCGAGCGTGACCGCCGTCAGGCGATCCTGCAGGCAGAGGGCCAGAAGAAGTCCGCCATCCTCATTGCCGAGGGCGAAAAGGAATCCGCCATTCTCCGCGCCGACGCCGAGAAGCAGGCCGCCATTCTGAAGGCTGAGGGCGAAGCCGAAGCCATCCGCAAGGTGCAGCAGGCGCTTGCCGATTCTCTGGAAATGCTGAACAAGTCCGCCCCCAGCGATCAGGTCATCAAGCTGAAGTCCATCGAGGCCATGCAGAAGGTCGCCGACGGCAAGGCCACCAAGATCATCATTCCCTCCGAGATGCAGGGTCTGGTGGGTCTGGCCAACGGTATCGTGGAAGGCACGAAGGAGTAAATTATGGCAAGGCAGAGCGACCGCTTTGTAAAAATCTACTCTCAGGGCAGCTTCACCACGCTGCAGATCTGGGTGGACAGGGAGACCGGCGTGAACTATCTGTGGCAGTCCAGCGGCTACGGCGGCGGGCTGACGCCCCTCTTAAAGCCCGACGGCACCCCCGTCGTGACGCCGCTTTCCCCCGAATACGACAAATAACCGATATGCCCCCGCCCTTTTGGGCGGGGGCATTAGACAGTCAACAGGCACAGTGGGATAATTGGCCTGCACCACTTGCCTCTCCCTGTGGGAGAGGTGCCGAAGGCGGAGAGGGCGTGTTTACCCTCTCAGTCACTCCGTGACAGCTCCCCCAGAGTGGGAGCCAAGGAGAAACGGATTGCCACACCAGTGTTGCGACACTGGTTCGCAATGACACCTTCTATTTCAATATGCGATATAAAGAAATCCCCTATGCCATTTTCCGATGGCATAGGGGATTTTTCAGTTTGTGTTACAGCTTAGGCGGGGTCCAGTCACCGCCGCCGGAGCCGCCGCCGGAACCGCCGGAACCGGAGGAGCCGCCGCTGCTTCTGGGAATGGGGGTGGTTCGGGCGGTGGACTCGGCAATATAGGAAACGCTGTCACCGGACTGAACCAGCAGCACATCGCCGCTCTTCCACAGAACGGTGATCTTCTTGTTGCCGCTCAGCTGACCCAGGCTCTTGCCCGCCAGCTCAAAATTGTCGTAGCGCTTGCACTGATAGCCCGCGTAGCCCTCCCAGGGCTGGAAAACCTCGTCGCCGGGCTTTTCCACCCAGTCTACCGGAATGTAAGCCAACACGCCGTCCTCCAGAATCAGGGCATAGCCCGGAATTTCCGGGGCCACTTCCGCGTCCAGCACCAGCTGAACCTTGTCCCCCCGGTCAAAATACTTGAGCACCACCCGGCCGCCGTCAGCCCGAACCTGAGCCGCACCGGTTTTCACGGTGTCCGCCAGCAGCACCGGGCAAATGTCGCCTGCAAAGCCGGTCAGAGAAATGTCTCCCCCGTCCTTGCCGGTACCGGAGCCGCCGGAACCGGAACCGGAGCTGGAACTACTCCCCTTAATCCGCCACTTGCTGGCCTGGGTCTTGGCGATGTAGCCCGTCAGATCCTCGGTCTGCACCAGATAGCATTCTCCCAGATCGTCCAGCACCGTCATCTGTGTGTTGGTTTTCAGGGTTGCCAGAGGCTCCCCCACCAGGGTATAGCCTTTGAAAACCCGGGTGTTGTACTTGGCATAGGCCTGCCAGGCTTCATAGCTTTCCTCGCTGTCGAAGCGCAGGAGCACCTTGGCAAGGCTGCCCTGGGCATCTCCCACCGTCACCGTGGCCGTGGCCTCATCCGGATAGCCCGTCACCTGGACGATGTCCCCCCGCTGGGGGAAGCTGAGGATCGCCGGAATGTGGATGCCCTGAACGGTGCCCTCCACCGTCCGGGGGGCAGGAGCAGTCGTCTCGGTAGGCTCGGTCTGGTCAGCCGCCGGAGCGGGTGCCGTTGTAGGTGTCGTCGCCACAGCCACCGGGGCGGTGGGCTGCTCCCCTTGATGGGAGCAGCCCGTGCCCAGGGCAAGGGTCAGTGCCAGAAAAATCACAAAGAATTTTTTCATCCGTCCGCCTCCTTAGTTGGGGTACTTGCTGGTATCAACGCTGTTGATGATGTTCCAGACGTACTTGTAGCTTGCGGTTCCCTGCTTGTAGGTGTCCCGGTTCTGCCAGGCAACGTAGCCGATGGAACGGGTGACGCTGCCGCCGTAGAGGGTCACGGTTTCGCCGGTGGCGGTGTCTGTCAGCTTGATGTAGGGACGCATGACCAGATCCGGCTGGCACTGGGCATCCGTAAAGCCCACCAGCACATTGGTGTACTGAATCATGCCGTTTTCCTTGGCGAAGATGGGGTCGGCCTTGCCCTTCTTATAGGCGTAATTCTTCTTGTCGCTGCTGTCGAGATTCAGAGTGTTGCTGCCCAGTTTGTCCGCCCACTGAACCACGGTGCCGTATTCCTCCAGTGTGTAGCCGGCCAGACCCGCCTTGCTCACCAGGCTCTTCTTCACATCCTGGTCAATGCCGGTGATCATCCGGATGCCCTTCTTGCCGGAGACCCGGATGGAGCAGCCGGCGTAGTTCAGAAGATTCGCAAACTCGGTGATTTCCTCGGCCTTCGCGCCGCCTTCCTGACGGGTGATACGGAACACCTGCATCCCCGTGGGATAGTTGGTGTAGGAACCCGTCGGTGTGCCGTCCTTAAAGGAGTAGATGGTCAGCAGATCGCCGGTTTCCGGCAGGTTGACATAACGCTGCGTAGGTATTCTTTGCAGGTAACCCGCCATTTCCTCAATGGGATATTCCTTCCCATCGACGGTCACGGTGGTCTTGCCCTCAAATTCCTCCCTATCTGTCACGTCCAGGTAATTGGCAGGTGTCTCGACGGTGTAGGTAACGCTGATGCTTAGGTATCCGCTGGAATACAATCCGCTGTAATACACCACCGTGAAACTGTGTTCGCCGGGCGTCTGGCACTGCAAAAACTCCGGCTTCAGCGTCAGGGTAAACGGTTTGTCCATCTCACCGCTGGCCGTCAACAACGAACTGACACCACTCCCGATATAAGTGTTTCCCTGGCGGAGTCCGTCAAATTTCCGGCTCTGGCCGTTGACGGTGAAGCTCAGAGACTTGCCGCTGCCCTTGTACCAGATCTGGCCGTCGCCCTCGGTAATCGTCCAGGCGTCCAGCTGAGCTTCCAGCCGAACCAGCTTGTCAAGCTTCGTGCTGTCCACCAGGGTCTTCTGGTGGTCGGTCAGGTCGCTGTAGGCTTGCCGGGCGGGCCGGATCTTCGTATCCTCCACGGTCTGCTGGTACGGCTCCACGGAATCCGGCAGGGCATCGATCTGCGCCTCTACCGCCGCCACCTGATCCAGAACCTGACGCAGCTTCTCAATCCGAGCCAGCGCATCGTTAATTTCCTTCTTCTCCGAATCAAAGGCATAGGTCACATCCAGGCCCTTGAGGGTCGCTTCCACATCGTCCAGGATGGCACGGTCGGATTTCTGAATTGATCCTTCCAGAATGCTGTACAGGGGCTGGGTCAGATCGGAAAGGGGCTTCATGTACACGGTGATGGTGGCCTCATTGCCGCACCGGTCACCCGCCGTGATGGTATAGGGTCTGCCGTCGTTTTCCAGCTTCAGCTTGATCGGATTCTCATTTCCGCCATTGGGAACCACTCCGATTGAGCCTTTCGCCTTATACCAGTCCGGCATACCGTCGTCATGAATCTTCAGCATCTGGGTCACATAGTAGGTTTCCCCGTCCTTCACGCCGGAGAAGGTGGGCGGATTGCTCTCCTTGACCAGCTTGCCGGTGCAGGCGTAGCCCGCATTATTCGCATTGTCCAGCGCCTTGGCGTAGAGGTAGTACACCCCGTCCTCGGTGATAGACACCTTGCCCGCCTGCTTCCAGGAAGCGGTGTCCATGTCCGCTCGGGTCAGGGGCGTCTTGGACAGGCAGTACCAGAGGCTGGCCACGCCGGAGAGGCGATCCGTTGCCGCAATCGCAAAATTGCCGTTCACAAAGTCGTCCGCCGGGTTCTCCTGGAAGCCCTCCCACTTGACATAGTCAAAGCTGTCCTTACTCATTCTGCCCTGGATGTAGACCTTGGGTGCCACGTTGTCCGTCTTCACGCCGGTGACGGTGATGGTGATATCCTTTTCGGGGGCAGTCAGTTTGACCGCACCATCATTGCCGAGCGTCAGCTTCGTTTTCTCGCTTCCAGCTTCCGCCCAGATGCCAAAATCTGCGGCCTTATACGCACCCACAGAATCCAGTTGGAAACTCAGCTTCACATCCTCGTGCCAGTCCAATTCGGTCTTGTTCGCCGTCAGGGTGTAGCCTTTCTGATTCTCCGGCAGGGTGACTTTCAGCTTCCGGCCGGGCTGGACGGTGACCTCCTGAGTATCGGAGGGCAGGTAGTTCTTCGCCTCTGCCAGGCGGATTTCATAGACTCCCGGGATAAGCGTATGAAAGGTCTCACCCTGGGATGCCGATATCCGTTCAAAGGTCTCCTCGCCCTTCTTCCGGATTTCATAAACGTCTACGGAGGGCAGCAGGGTCACGCCGCCGTCGCCCTTGCCGGAGATGGTTTCGTTGACCACCGCAATGTTGGCGGTCTGGGCGGCCTTTTGAATCGTGACTGCCAGGCTCAAACTGGCTGTGGTGTAGTTGGTTCCTCCTGTCCAAGTCGCATACAGGATGTAGGTACCAGCGTCTACCGGATTCGCGCCCGGTTCCAACCCGGAATTATTCCCTGTCTTCCAATGGTAGCTGAACGTACCGTCCGGGTGATTGGTGGTGAAGTTCTCGGCCTTGGGGGTGGGAATCGTGTCGCCGTAGGTAAACTCGGTGGGATAGTCCTTGTTTTCCAGCTTGCCCGGAGCCTTGGTCACGGTAATCTGAATGTCCTTACTCAGGGTGTAGCCGCCCGCGGTGACAGAGACCCGGTAGGTATGCACGCCCGCGCTCACGCCCGCAGGCAGGGTGAAGCTGGTTCCGGTTTCCGTAAAGGGAGTGTAAGCGGCAGGGAAGGCCTCACACCAGCTAACGTCGGCGGTGTTGTAGCCCGTGCCCAGCACATAGTCGGCACTCAGGCTCACGGTCTGACTTTCACCGTAGGTGACAGTGGTTTTGTTGGCGGTGAGGGACACGCTCTGGACGGGGGCTTCCCGCACGACTACGGATCCCAAGGTCTGCTTCGTGGCCGCCTCCGCGGCGGAAATCCAGGTGCGCATGTCAAGCCTGAAGTAGACACCGCCCTCGGGCAGCAGGTCTGCTACGGAGCCGCTTTCAACTGTCACCATGTCGAAGAGGATGCTTCCGGCGGTATCGGCAATGGTCACCTTTGCGCCGTTCCACACCTCCAGCTTCCCCATTCCGGACATGTCACTGCCGCTGTTTACGATCTGCAAATTGCTTCCCTGGGCGCATACCAGCTTGCCCGCCAGATTCTTGCCGTTCAGATCCAGAGTGCCGCTTATCCTATACACGTATTGTCCAGATACATCCGTCAGCAGCTTCAGTGTGCCGCGCTTGCCATCGCAAATCTCGTCGAGTGCCGATAGGAAATCGGTATAGCCGGTGGTCACGCCGTTCTTGGTCACGGTGGCCACAAAGTCTGTGGCACCGCAGTAGGTGCAGCGGCCGGAGCTATCCAGGCCGGTGTGGGGGCAGGGCACGATGGTCAGGTCGTTAAGCATATTGTCCTGGTTGGAGATGGCACGGTCATAGGGCAGATATTCGCTGCCGCTCTTGGCGGCACAGCCGGGTTTCAGCAGGCTGCCCAGGGTCATCTGGAAGCTCTCGAAGCTGTTCAGCCAAAGCTGGCCGATGGTGCCGCCCTGGAGCAGGATGGTGCCCTTGTTGTCGCTGCGCCAATTGCTGATATTCAGCGCATCCAGATGGCCGTTCCCGGTGGGGCCGACGAAGTCGCAGGCATTCTCAAGGTCGACACCCGCTGCCGTTCCCGTCCAGCCGCTCATATCCAGCTGACCGCCGTCAGCGGCCTTCACGTTGAATCGAATCTCGCCGGAGCCGGTGATGACGAGCTTTGCTCTTGACCGATCGTCGGTATTGGCGTCCACCTGGATGATCTGCCAGCGCGTCCGGGTAATATTGTGGCCGTTCAGGTTCAGGGTGACTTCTTTACCGTCTTCGATGTATGCGCTATTCTCCAGAGACACATCGCTCAGCAGCGTCACGGTGGTGCCATCCTCGGCGTTATTCAGGGCGGCGGCCAGGTCGGTGGTGTAGCTGATACCGTCCGCAGTCTCCACCATGACGGTCATGGTCAGGCCGCAGCTACGACAGGTGTAAACGCCGTCCTTTTCCGTTACGTCCTCGTGGGGGCAGACATAGCCGCAGACGGTGCACTTGCCGTTTTTATAACTTTCGTGGGTGCAGGTCTTGCCGCACAGATCGCACACGCCGTCCGTCCAATTTTCGTGGGGGCAGGGGTAGCCGCAGGCGCACACGCCGTTCTCATCAAAGCTTTCGTGGGTATGCGCCACCGCGTAGACGGTTCTATAGTTATCCGGCTTACTTACATTGTAGGCATTCAGAAGTTCGCTGCCGTCTTTGTCGTAGGCAAAGGCCGTGCCGTCTGCCAGCATCTGTGACAATGGTCTGTCGCCTAGATCATAAAGGGCAAAGGTTTGGCCACATCCTTCGGTGTTTTCAAAGACACCGCCGCTGATCTGGACGGAGCCATAGCCGTATTGCGACCGCGTCACATTGGGAAAATAGGTGCCGCCCTGGATATTCACGCGGCCTTCGCTTCCCACGGCAAAGCACACCGCCGCGGCGTAGCCGGTATGACGCGCGCCGCCGGTATTGGTGCCGGAGCCGTCCGTCAAAGTCACGTTGGCCGGGCCGCTGAAGGTCAGCAGATTGCCCCATAAGCTGCCGGAAAGGGTATGGCCGTTCCAGTCGATGGTGAAGGTGCCGCTGTCAATATAGATACCGCTATCCCCGGAATGGGTCACGTCCTTCAGAAGACGCACCGTAGAGCCGGACAGGGTCTTGGCCTTGTTGACCGCTGACTCAAAATCGCCATAGTAGATGCTTTCCGTCCCGGCCACCACCTGAACGGGAGCCGTCGCGCCGCAAGCGCACTTGCCCCCTTCCCCGAAGGTATGGGTGTGATCCACGATCTCCATATTTCCGAGGGCCGCCGAACGGGTGCCGTCAATGACGGTGCCGTCCGCCTTGAGCAGCAGTGCCTTGCCCTCGGCCAGAATGGACAAAAGGTTCCCGTTTTTCACGGTCACGCTCTTCATAATACGGCCGGCGGAAAGGGTGGCCGTGCCGCCGTCGATGTGGAGTTTTCCGATGAAGCCGTCGCGCAGCTCGAAGCGGCCGTTTTCATAGACTGAGATGGTTCCGGCCGCGGCGGCAGTGCTGCGGTCGAGAATCAGGGTGCCGGGGGCCCGGACAGACACATCCTGGAGCAGGGTGGCGGCGGGTCCGTTGAGGGTAAGCTTGCCCGTAATCACCATGGGCATGTCAAGCCTGCCGCTGCTCGGAACGGTCACTTCTCCCGTCACCGTCATCGCGCTTCCGGTCAGCTTCTTCGCGTTCATATCCAGCGTAATGACTTTGTCCAGGACATAGTTGTCGGGCAGGGTGTCGTCAGCCAGAAGCGTCACCCTCTGGCGATCCGTGGCAGCATCCAGAGCCGCCTGTGCGGTTTCGTACAGCGTGTCGCCGATTTTCGCCCGGTACGCCTGATAGCCGCAATCCGGGCACAGGCCGGTGGTCTGATCCATATTCCCATGACTGCACTTCTTGCCGCAGTAGGGACAAGCGGTGTCTGCCGTCAGGCCGTCCGGGTGGGTACATTTGACGATCTGCACGGCGGTGTTACTGGCCATGTCCCCCGGCTTCACCAGGCTGGTGCCGGACTGATAGGCATAGCCCTCGACCAGCAGTCTCGCGTAGTCCGCACCGGCATCGAAGTGGATGCTGTCAAAGCTGCCGCCGGACAGCTCTGCCTTGCCCTGGGAAGAACCCAGCTCCAGGCTGGTGGCAGAGCCGCCGGTCATAATCAGGTCGCCCTCCACATAGATACCGCCGGTGAAGGTGCCGCTTTCTACCTTGGCATGACCGTTGTAAATGTTGAGGGCGTACTGCTGGGGGGCATTTCCGTCACTGCTTCCGATGAAGGTGACGCTTTTCACGGTCAGCCCCCCAACGGCATCCAACTTGCCCACTGTCACCGCCGGACTGGACTTGGCGGTGCGGGTATTCTCCACGGTGCCGTTCCGGATGGTCACATTCTCTGCCAGTACCCGCAGCACCGGCGCGCCATCGGCATCGCTGGTCAGGGTATGACTGCCCAGATCCAGGGTCACGGACTTATTGATCTCCACGGTGGCGGCACCCTGGTAGAAGTCGCCCCGGAGGGTGATGGTGTCGCCGTCCTTGGCGGCGTCCAGAGCCGCTTCCAGGCTCTTATACCGGGTCTGCCCGATGGCGTAAGGCTCGACCAGCGCATGGCAGACGGTGCAGTAGCCGTCCGCATTCACCTTGCCAACGTGGTCACAGCTGCGGCCGCACTCGCACTTGCCGTTGCTGTAGTGGCAGGTGTGGGCAGCCACGTGGATCTCCCTGCCCACGAGCTCGGTGTAGTCCGTGGCATCCACGACTTTGTCGGCGCTGTCGTAGAAGGCAAAGCCATCCTCCAGCAGCTCCAGGGCCCGGTCGACGCAATTACTGTCCAGTCCCTCATCAAAGTGTCCGCCCCGCAGGTGGGTGGTGCCGTGGAAGGCAACCGGCAGCTCAAAGTGCGTGTTCTCTCCCCGTACGGTCAGGTCAAACTGGGCGCTAATGAGCGTATCCTTATAGCGAATATTCTCCAGAATCAGCTTTCCTCTGGCAACGGTGTCAATTACTCCCAAGGTGCCGTTTTTCAGGGTGAAGCTGCCGTAGGGGAAGTTGCCCATATTCAGGCTTTCCAGGGTATGCTTCTGCAAATCCAGGGTCACGTCCTTGTCGCCTGCCGTGGCGTTGCCAGCGTTAATGTCTCTGGTCAGCACGTCCTTCGTCAGGTAGAAGATTCCACCGCCTGTCAGGAATCCGCCTACCTCAGACGTGCCGCTTTCGGAAGTATCCACGACGTGGTATGTGCCCTCCTCGGACACCAAAAGGGGCGCCGAGTTGCAAGGTTCCCCGCACTTCTGGCAGGTGCCGTCAGGTTTCGCCCGGTCATGGGCGCAGGTGTTGACCGTCAGGGTGACGGGATCGGTGTCCACATTGTAGCTGCCGACGGTCAGGGTGCAGTAGACCTTGGCGGAATGCAGCCAGGGCTTGCCGGCCACCTGGGGCAGCTTGTTATCCGAATAAAGATTCCTCAGAGAGAGGGTCGGCTGGTTGAAGCCCACAAGCACGGTGCCGTCCTCCAGCTTCCACTGGTAGGCAATGTCCCCGGTCAGGCCGGCGACCAGTGTGGCAGTCACCCGGATTTCCTTATCGCCCTGCCAGGAATCCAAATCCCCGCGCTTGCAGCTGACGGAGGCATCCTGGGGCTGGGTGGTGACGGTGATGGGCGCACCGAGAACGGTGACGGTGACGGTCTTCGTGACCGTGGTTTCGTCCGTGCCGGTGACAGTAACGGTCAGATTGTAGGTACCCTGCTTCACATCGGAGCTTGTGGTGACCCACAGACTCTTATCGTCGGCGGTAAGGTTTGCCGACAGGCCGGTGTGATCTGTCGCCCACTGGGCGTTCAGGGTGTCCGTTTTCACATTCTTGGCGGAAATGGCAAAGGTGGCCGTCTGATCGGCAACGCCCTCATAGAGGTAGCCCTTCTGGGCCTTCACCGAGAGCATGGGGCCGGTGACCTCGCCGATGTAGTAAGTCTTCTTCTTAGCATTATCGTTGATATCGTCGATATCGCTGGAATCCATTTCCGCTTTCTGCGCGTCTCTCTCGTCGGAAGCCAGAATGGGCAGATTGCCGGGATTGTACGCGTACATGGTTCTCATTTCGATGCCATAAACATCGCCAGTGGCGTAGAGGGAACCGCCATATGTATACAGATAGGAGCAGACAATACCGGCATTCGAGCCGCCATTGGCCTCCAGCTTGCCGCCCTGCAATTCCACAGAACAAACAGATATGGCATTATACTTGCCCCCGATGGCCTTAACGGTGCCGCCCTCAATGGTCAGGTGGCCTTTACCGGAGGTGCTCCCCTTGTAGGTGCTGTCAAAGATAGCACCATTGCACTTCCAATCTGTGCTCCTGCCGTTGCCGATGACCGTCAGGCTGCCGGTGCCCTTGATGGTCAGCGTGCAGTTGTTCAGATCCAGAGGCGCGTCGCACTCGATCCGGTTGGTGCCAGTCAGGGTCAGAGTGGTGTCCCCGGTGAGCTTGACGGGGGTGGTAATGGTCTGGTTGTTCCACTTCACCTCGCCGGAGATTTCCATGACATCCTCCGCCAGGGTGGACACCTGGCTGTTTACCCAGCCGAACAGGGCTTCCAGCTTCTCCACGCCGTTGATCTGCGCCTGCTGGGTCTCGCTCAGGGCTTCAAAAGCAGAATACGCCTCTTCCAGCGCGTCCAGGTAGCTTTCCGACATGTGGCTCACGTCGGGCAGGGCGTCGATCATAGCCTGCACCGCCGCCACGTCCTCGTCCTGGGCAGGCTCGGCGAAGACCTGAGCCGGGGGCTCGGTGGGCTGTGCCTCCGCAACCGGCTGGGCAGGCTCCGCCGCCGGGGCTTCCGTAGGAGCCTCGGTAGGTGCCTGGGTCGGTTCCGCCCTGGGAGCTTCCGTCGGGGTCGAAGCCTCGGTGGGAGCCTGGGTTGCCTGGGTGGACTCCGTCTCCTGGGCAAAGGCCGGTGCCGGGAGCATTCCCACCACCAGGGTCAGTGCCAGAAACAAACTGAATAATCTTCTTTTCATAATACACAATTCTCCTTTTTTCGGAAAATAAGGACTACTAAATGAATGCAAAAATACAGGACTTCTCGTAGGGGACGATGCCCTCATCGTCCCGCCGGTATGCACGATTCACACACGGGACGGGTCGATGTGGGCATCGACCCCTACGTTCAGCCGTGTTTTCCCTCATCCGCCCGCTGCGGCGGGCACCTTTACACTATAGAGCAATTGCCACCGGCAATTGTTAGATTTTAATTCGCTGCGCGGAGCACCACCCCAGGGGAAGGCAGGGGCCAGGCTTACACATCCTCCGGGATGAGCTTCAGCCGCCTGGCGGCGGTTTTGGCCTCGCTGCGGCGGCTCACGTCCAGCTTTTCCAAAATATGGCTGACGTGGGTTTTCACGGTGGTGAGCTTGATATTCATAACCTGGGCGATCTGGGCGTTGCTCTTATCCGCGCAAATCAGCCGCAGAATCTGCTTTTCCGTGGCGGTGAGCTCGTCGTTGGGCGAAAGCCTGGGCTGTAAGAACAGGGGCGTGGCCGTCGCCTGCTTCCGGGTCTGGGTCAGCAGCCGCTTCCGGAAGGCCTCGTCCTCCTTCCAGTCCAGCTGGGTCAGAAGGGGCAGCACCGCCCCGCCGTAGACACTGATGGTGCGGATGAAGCAGAAGGTCAGGGCAGTGTCCAGCGCCCGGCTCAGCTTTTCCTTCCAGCGGATATCCCGCAGACGGTACAGAGCCAGAGCGGAAAGCACATTCAGGTGAATGCTGTCGATGTACCGACTGCAAGCGGCGCAGTAGCTTTCCAGGGGAGCCAGAGTCAGCAGCGCTCCCTCCGGGTCGTCGTCCGCCAGCTCCACCATGGCCTGGGTCAGATATTGATAGCGTTTGAGCACGTTCAGGTGCACCGGGTCCCGGGGAGCCTTCTCCCGATACCAGATATCCGCCCGATCCAGGTCTCCGGCGTGGAGATCCACCCGGCAGAGCATGGCATCCAGATTGGGCAGGAACCGATTTTCCCTTCGCTCCACAAACTGCTCCCGAAGAAGCTCCAGGGTTCGCCGGGCGTTTTCCAGCCGACCCTGCTCCATGTAATTGCGCACCAGCAGGCCGCAGGCGGCAAACTCGATGTCCGGCGTGCCGTGCTGCTGAATCTCCCGCATCCGGGATACCACCGTCAGAAGCCGCTGGGAAATATCCTCGCCCTTTTCGAACTTGCTTTCCGTCAGGGCGCAGTCCGGAAGGCCAATGCCGTCCGCCCCCAGAAGCTTCTTCACCGGCAGGCCGATGGTGTTATACAGCAGGTCGTCCTTTTTGCTCCAGGGGGAAAAGTCCTTGCCGCCGTTCATAATACTGGGCAGGGTGCTGGTGACGGAGAAGGGCGGCAGGCTGATCTCCTTGTTGGTCATCAGCCGAGCCACCGCCGGAATGGTCTCCGTCAGTCCCTCCACCCCCCGCTGGGGCAGGGAAACGTCCAGCCAGGCCAGACGGCTCCGGGCCTGCCGGGCGGCGGCGTCCTTGGGCTCCCGCTTCTGGGCGAAGCGCTTCAGCTCCTCATACCACCGGTCAGAGCCGGGGTAATCCACCGCCAGGGCGCAGAGCATACACATGCCCTGCATCAGAGCCGGAGATTCCAGAATTTCCGGCTCCGGCAGACTGCGGTAGTATTTTTCCATCTCTCCATAGTGACCCATGCCCGGATGGAGCTCCGAGTTGCGCACCAGAATCTCCGAGACCTTGCTGTGATCCCCCGCGTCCCGGTAGCATTCCAGGGCATGGGGATAATCCTCGTTCAGTTCATAGTACAATCCGCCCCGGCTGAGCAGAGCCTTGACCCTGCCGTCCGGGAAGGTTTTTTTCATCTCCCACTGAAGGAAGTTCCGGTACTGAGGCCAGAAGCGGAGCTGTCCCCCTTCCTCCAGGAGCATGGAGGAATTGTTCCGAATCCAGTCCAGCATTTGTCCCGCCCGGACATCCCCGCTGACCATTTTTGCCATTTCCAGGTTCACGGTTTCGAAGGGGGCAAGCTCCAGCAAAAACCGACGGATGGTCAGATCCAGGGGCATGAAGATCGCCGCCTCAAAATACCGGTAAACCTCCTGAAACGCGTCCTTCACCAGCTCCGGCCCGAAGGGTCTGCCGGAGGCCATGAGCCGGACGGTGATGGCCACCCCCAGGGCATAGCCGATGGACTCCTTCAAAATGCCGGAAACCTCGCTTCTCGTCACCGGCACATCGTAGAGCCGGAACAGGGTCTGGATGTCCTCTTCGTCAAAGAGCATTTCCTGAGCGGAGATCACGCCCATGATTCCCGCGTACTGGAAGGCCATCATGCACCCGGGAGGCGCCCCCCGGGACAGAAACACAAGACGGCGGTCAGGGGTGCTTCGGATATACTGGCACAGTGCCAGGACATTTTCTTCCGGCATCCGCTGAAAATCATCCACTAGTAGGATATTCCAGTCTCCTTCCTCGGGGATGGGATCCTCATCCTCCCCACTACGCCGGAGCACCGCCCGACCGGAAAGCAGCGCCTCCGCCACCGTGGTTTTCCCGAAGCCGCAGGGGGCGCTGAAGAACAAAATTCGCTGTCCTTGGAGAAATTCCTGGAACTTTTCCCGAATCAGAGGCCGAATGACAATCTTTTTTCTCAAAATCCTCCACCTGCTTCCCTCTATGTCCAAACTTCTCAGCGCATTCCACCGCTTATTTTACCTATTGTAGCCTAAGGCGGGGAAAAATGGAATCCTCCCAAAGTAGGATTTTTACAAATTATCGTTGAAAAGAATGTCATTACAAGCCATGAGAAAACGCACCGGCGTGGGAGCGCCCCGGCCCTCCCTTGTGTAAAGGGTGGTGCTCCGCGCAGCGAATCTAAAATCTCAATGACTGCCGGTGGCAGTCATACCACAATGTACTGCTGGCAAAAATCTTTGATTTTTGACTGAGGGATTGCCAAAATTTTTGGTTCTGATCCCCTCAGTCATGGCCTTGCGGGAGACGGCCATGACAGCATGAATTATGGTATGATTGCCACTGGCAATCATCAATATTTTAATTCGCTGCGCGGAGCACCACCCTTGATCAGCAAGGGGAGCCTTTTGCCCCTTTTGGTACGACCCTTGATCGGCAAGGAGGCTTTGGACGTTTCCTTGCAAATGTCGCCGAACTGTGCTATTATTATAAGGAGAAAGGCACCATCTGCGGCAAGCCCATAAAGCAGTGAAATAACGCGCTTCTGCCTTTTCGGAAGAATTTTCGGGAACCCCCTTGTCAGAAGGCGAATTATGAAGCATAATCAAACTATCTGTTCCGTCCGGGTGCTTACCATGCTGCTGGGGGTATCCCTGGCAACCGAGGGCTTTCTGAGCCTGATTACCGTGCTCACCGCCGTGCGCAGAACCCAAAAGATCTTCCCGGAGATCATCGATTGAAAAATGCTTCCCGCAAGAAGGAGACTTCGTCTATGAAGAAAAAGAATCTTGAATTCATCCCACCGGAGCCGCCGGAACGAATTCTGGCCACCGCCGAGGAAGGCCTGACCCAAGAGCAGGCACGGCAGCGGCAGGAAGACGGCTGGGCCAATACCCCGGTGACGGTGGCGTCCAAAACCCTGGGGCAGATCATACGCTCCAACCTCTTCACCTATTTTAACCTGATTTTCGCCATCCTAGGGGTACTGGTGTTCGCCTCCGGCTCTCTGCGGAACCTGACCTTCCTGCCGCTGGTGGTGGCAAATCTTCTCATCGGCATTATCCAGGAGATTCGGGCCAAGAACACCCTGGATAAGCTCTCCATGCTGAACGCGCCCCGGGCTCGGGTCATCCGAGATGGGCAGATTCAGGAAATTCCCGCGGAAGAGCTGGTGCTGGACGACATCGTGCTTTTCCGGGCAGGTGACCAGATCTGCGCCGACGCCATCATTCTGGACGGCGAAGTGCTGGTCAACGAAGCCCTGCTCACCGGCGAGGCCGACGAGCTGAAAAAGGGTCTGGGAGACTTCCTCATGTCCGGCAGCTTCCTGGTCTCCGGCGAGTGTACCGCCCGGCTGGAGCGGGTGGGTGCCGAGTCCTATATCTCCCAGCTGACCCTGGAAGCCAAGGCTACGGACACCAAGCAGCGTTCGGAAATGCTGCGCACTCTGGATCGGCTGGTCGGCGTGGTGGGCATTCTCATTGTGCCCATCGGTGTTTTCCTGTTTGTGCAGCAGTATGTGCTCTCCGGAGCCTCCTTCCGGGACAGCGTTCTGTCCATGGTGGCCGCGGTGCTGGGCATGATCCCCGAGGGGCTGTATCTGCTCACCAGCGTGGCGCTGGTGGTCAGCGTGCTGCGCCTGGCCACCCGGAAGGTGCTGGTGCATGACATGAAGTGCATTGAGGCTCTGGCTCGGGTGGACGTGCTGTGCGTGGATAAAACCGGCACCATCACGGAAAATGAGATGCAGGTCAGCTCCCTCGTCCCCCTGGAGGGCTTCGACCCGGCTCAGGGTGTGGGGCTGAAAACATTGGTCGGCAATCTGGTGGCCGCCATGCCCGAGGGGAACCAGACCATGCAGGCTCTGCACCGATATTTCAAGCTCCCCGCGCAAACAAACGCGGAGCAGGTATTCCCCTTCTCTTCCACCTATAAATACTGCGGCGCGGTGTTCTCAGGCGAAGCCTATGTGCTGGGCGCGCCGGAATTTCTCCTGCGGGAGGATTACGAGGCTGTCCGTCCCCTGGCGGAAAGCTTCAGCGGCGACGGCTACCGGGTCATGCTCTTCGGAAAATATACCGGCACTCTGGAAGGTCAGGCATTGACCGAAAAGGTCATTCCCCTGGGGCTGCTTCTTCTGACCAACCCCATCCGCCGGGACGCGCCGGAGACCTTCCGGTACTTTGCCCAGCAGGGGGTGGCGGTAAAGGTCATTTCCGGCGACAATCCTCTGACCGTCTCCCGGATTGCCATGGAGGCGGAGATTCCCGGGGCGGAAAAGTATATTGACGCCTCCACTCTGGATTCGGAGGCCGCCGTGGCTCAGGCCGCCGGGGAATACACCGTCTTCGGCCGGGTCACTCCCGATCAGAAGCGGCAGCTTGTCCGGGCGCTCCAAAGTCAGGGACACACCGTGGGCATGACCGGCGACGGCGTCAACGATGTGCTGGCCCTAAAGGACGCGGACTGCTCGGTGGCCATGGCCTCCGGCTGTGACGCGGCGGCTCAGGTCTCCCAGCTGGTGCTGCTGGAATCGGACTTTTCCGCCATGCCCTCGGTGGTGGCGGAAGGCCGCCGGGTAGTCAACAATGTCCAGCGTTCGGCAAGCCTGTTCCTGGTGAAGAACATCTTCTCCTTCCTGCTTTCGGTGTTCTCCGCCTGCTTCATGATCAGCTACCCCCTGGAGCCTTCCCAGCTGTCCCTCATCACCATGTTCACCATCGGCGTGCCCGGCTTCTTCCTGGCTCTACAGCCCAACGAGGATCCCATCCGGGGTAAGTTCTTGCCCAATGTGCTGGCCAAAGCTCTGCCCGCGGGACTGACGGATTTCCTGGTGGTGGGAGCCCTGGTGATCTTCGGCCGGGTCTTTGGGGTGGACGAGGGGGATATTTCCATCGCCTGCACCATGCTGCTGTCCATTGTGGGCTTCATGATTCTCTACAACATCAGCAAGCCCCTGAACTGGTTCCGGTGGATCATCTGGGGCGGCTGTGTAACGGGACTTCTGGTTTGCAGCATCTGGCTGGGGGATATTTTCGGTATCGGTCGGATGTCCCTGAAATGCGTTCTGCTCTTCGGGGTCTTTGCCATCGCCACGGAGCCCATCCTGCGCTATGGCATCCTTCTGACCGAGACCATCTCCCGCCTCCACCGGGCCCACCGGGAAAAACGCCTGGCAAAGAAAGCGCAAAAGGCGGAAAATAACTAAGGCAGCACCGCACAATTTGGCAAGCAGATTCAGCGAGAGATTTTTCGTCAAGTCAAGGTTTGAAAAGCGAAGGAATACTGTATGTACCCGCAAGGGGTATGCCGCATCCGTAAGCCAGCTTGCGCTGGCAACGGCTGCGCTATATTTCGAACTTTTCAAACCGCCGAATTGGCGGAAAAGATCCGCCGAAGCGCGCAGACACAATTGTGCGGTGTTGCCCTAAGGAAGCTTCTTTTCCCAGCTAACGCAAAACCGGACGGCAGTAAATCTGCCGTCCGGTTTTTGTATATTCTTGTGCATATTTGCATATTCCTCACGGATTGCCGGACAGTTTCAGATTGATACACATTTTTCCGCTGGTTTCCGGGATTTTCCCCGGCCATCCCACAGGCAGGCAAACCGGAATCCGGTTTTTCCCAAGGTTTCGGCATTATCACCACTCCGAGTTAGAAATACACCTGTCCATCTGTGGAAGAATCCAAAAAAGCAAAAAGCCATATACTTTTTGAAGGAATGGTGGTATATTTATTCCATTCTATTCGCCGCCCCTCCGGCGGCCGATCACCACCACTAAGGAGAGACCCAAGAAATGAAAAAACTGTTCAGCCTGATTCTTGCCGGACTGATGATCGTCAGCCTGGCAGCCTGCGGCGGCTCCGGCAGCACCGGCGGCTCTGCCCAGGCCAGCAAGGATAACAAGGTGCTCTATCACGTTTACAATACCGCGCCCTATGTTACCCTGGATCCCAGCACCGAGTATTCCAACGGCGTCATGGTGCTGCAGAACGTCTACGAGACCCTGACCCGGTACAACCCCGAAACCGGCGGCCTGGATCCCCTGCTCGCCACCGAGTGGAAGGAAAATGAGGACGGCACTGTCTGGACCTTCCAGCTCCGGGACGACGTGAACTTCCACGACGGCACCCACATGACCGCCCAGCAGGTTGTGAACTCCTTCCGGCGTTCCATGGATCTGGGTCAGGGCGGTGCCTACATCTGGGACGCGGTGCTGGAGAGCAACGGCGGCAAGGTCGAGGCCACCGGCGAATATGAGGTGACCATCACCTGCGGCTATCCCTGCGCCATCGACCTGGTGGTCTCCGCGGGCTACGCCGCCTACGTCATGTCCGACAGCGTCATTGAGCAGCCCACCGAGTGGTTCAACGAAGGCCACGACGGCGGCACCGGCCCCTACACCATCGCCCAGGCCACCGGCGACAGCGTGGTGCTGAAAGCCTACGAGGATTACCGGGGCGGCTGGCAGGATAACCAGTACAAGAACGTGATGATCAAGGAAGTGGCCGAGTCCAGTGCCCGCCGCCAGATGATGGAGACCGGCGAAGCCCAGCTGTCCAGCGAGTTCTCCGCCACCGACCTGGACGCTCTGAAGGCCCAGACCGACAAGGTCTACACCTATCAGTCCGAGACCTTCAATAATATCATCATGTTTCTGAACACCGCCACCGAGCCCTGCAGCAACGCCGACTTCCGTCGGGCTCTGGCCTACGCCTTCCCCTATGAGGAAACCGTCAGCCAGATCCTGAACGGCAACGCCAAGCAGTCCATAGGCACCGTACCCAGCGGCCTGTGGGGTCATGACGACGGCATTCTCCAGTACCACTGCGATCTGGACAAGGCCAAAGAGTACCTGGACAAGTCCGGCGTGAACACCGACGGTCTGAAGCTCACCGTCACCTACATGAACGGCTTTGACGAGTACGCCAGTGCCCTGCAGCTCTATCAGGTCAACCTGAAGCAGCTGGGCATCAGCCTGGAGCTTCGGAGCATGGAGTGGGATCAGCAGTGGGCTCAGGCCCAGAACACCGACCCCAAGGATCGGCAGGATATGTTCGTGTTCATCTGGTGGCCGGACTACGCCGACCCCGTCAGCTGGTTCCAGTCCCTGCTGCACAGCGAGGATCAGATCGTCTATAATCTGTCCTACCTGAACGATCCGGAACTGGATGCCGTCATCGACGACGCCATCGAGAAGACCGTCACCGACCGGGCCGCCGCCGAGGCCGATTATGTCCAGGCTCAGAAGATCGTGGCCGACAATGCCTACATTCTGAACCTGTACGATCAGCTGCACACCTTCGTTATCAACAACGGCATTCAGGGTGTTTCCGAGAACCCCTCCTATTCCAACGCCATCCTGTATTACAACGTCACTGCCAAGTAAAGAAACCGTTTTTTCGGGGGCTGCCGCATCCAATTGCGGCAGCCCCTGTGCCCCATTTTTTAGAACAGACAGATGAGGTGTTCGCCCCGTGTTTAAGTACATTGTCAAACGCATTCTCAGCAGCATTCTGGTGCTGCTTGGTGTCGTCACCATTACCTTCTTCATTTCCCGGGTGCTTCCGTCCAATCCGGAGGTCAAGTGGGCCGGTCAGCGGGCCACCCCGGAGCAGCTGGCCGCCGCCCGGATTGAGCTGGGGCTGGACAAGTCCCTGCCCGAGCAGTACGTCATTTACTTAAACGACCTGCTCCACGGCAACCTGGGTAAGAGCCTGAACAACCACCAGCCTGTGACCTCCGAGCTCAAGCGGTACATTCCCGCAACCCTGGAGCTGGTGCTGCTGGCCTTTGCCCTGGCTATCGCCATCGGCATTCCCCTGGGCATTTACTCAGCCAAAAAGAAGGATAAACTTCTGGACCATTTCAGCCGGTTCTTCTCCATCGGTGCCGTATCTCTTCCCACCTTCTGGGTGGCCCTGTTCCTTCAGCTGATCTTCTACAAGAGCCTGAGCCTGCTGCCCATCGGCGGACGGCTCAGCGTGGAAGCCACGATTTTTGAGACCGTGCCCAACGTCACCGGTATGCTCCTGCTGGACTGCCTGATTACTGGAAAATTCGGCCTGCTGGCGGATGCCTTCCAGCACATTCTGCTGCCCTGCATCACCATTTCCCTGTACCCCATCGGCCTGGTGTCCCGGATGACCAGAAGTGCCCTGCTGGAAATTCTGGGGGAGGACTACATCACCGCCGGCCACAGCTACGGCCTGAGCGACACCAAAATGCTCTGGAAGTATGCCCTGAAAAATAGTCTTGGCACCACCGCCACGGACGTGGCTCTGTCCATGGGCTATACCCTGACGGACACCTTCCTGGTGGAGGCCATCTTCTCCTGGCCGGGCATCGGCAGCTACATTTCCAGCGCGGTCACCACCCTGGACTATCCCGCCATCATCGGCGTGACCCTCTTCGGTGCCTGCTGCTATATCATTCTGAATCTGCTGGCGGATATCGTCATCGCGTCCGATCCCCGGGTGCGGCTGTAAGGGAGGAACTACAATGGACAATTTCATTCAATCCCTGAAGCCCCGGATCAAGAGCCTGCGGGAGAGCCTGTACCTGATCGCCCGGAACAAGCTGAGCCTGACCGCCCTGATTATCCTGGTGCTCCTGATCGTCGGTGCCCTGCTGGCCCCTTACATCATCCCCTACCCTGAGGACTTAGCCGATGCCACCCACACCCAGATCAAGCTCCAGGCTCCCAGTTTGGAGCACCTGATGGGCACGGACGAGCTGGGTCGGGATATTTTCAGCCGGGTGGTCTACGGTGCCCGGGTGTCCCTGTCCGCGGCACTGGCGGCCGTTGGCCTGTCTCTTGTCATCGGTATTCCCCTGGGTGCCATCGCCGGCAGCTTCGGCGGCTGGGTAGATAACCTCATCATGCGCATTACCGACGTATTCCTCAGCTTTCCGCCTCTGCTCCTCGCCATCGCCATGGTAGCCGTCATGGGCAGCAGTCTGAACAACGCCATTCTCGCCATCGCCCTGTCCTGGTGGCCCTGGTACACCCGGCTCATCCGGGGTCAGGCCATCTCCGTCAAGGAGCGCAAATTCGTCCAGGCGGCAGAGACCATCGGTACCGGCCGGATGAAGATCATCTTCAAGCACATCATTCCCAACTGTATCAGCCCTGTCATCGTCCAGGCCTCCATGGACATCGGCGGCGTAATTCTGACCGTTGCCAGCCTGTCCTTCCTGGGACTGGGTGCTCAGCTGCCCACTCCGGAATGGGGCCTGATGATTTCCATGGGCCGCCGGTTCTTCCCGGACAGCTGGTGGTACTGCATTTTCCCGGGTCTGGCCATTTTCGTCACCGTGCTTTGCTTCAACCTGCTGGGCGACGCCATCCGGGAAATTCTGGATCCCAAGACCCGCAAGAACTAAGGAGGACGCGACATGGCTTATTTTGAGATCAACCATCTGCATATTACCCACCGCTCCTTCGAGGGCACCAAAACCGTCCTGGACATCGACCACCTGGAAATCGCCAAGGGCGAGACCTACGGTCTGGTGGGCGAGTCCGGTCAGGGCAAAACCGTGCTGGCCCTGGCAATCCAGCAGCTGCTTCGCTGCCCTCCCGGCAAGATCGAATCCGGGGAAATTCTCCTGGACGGCCAGGATCTTCTGAAACTGAAACCCAAACAGATGCAGCAGCAGATCCGGGGCAAGAAAATCGCCATGATCTTCCAGGATCCCATGAGCTGCCTGAACCCGGTGTTCACCGTGGGTCAGATCATGACGGACGTGCTGCACACCCGGAATCCGGAGATGAAGAAGCTCCAGGTGCGCCAGGCGGCTCTGGAATTACTCCAGGAGGTAAAGCTTGCGGACGCGGAGAGCACCATGAGCAAGTATCCCCACCAGCTTTCCGGCGGCCAGCGGCAGCGGGTCATCATCGCCCTGGCTCTGGCCTGCGGCGCGGAATTCCTGATTGCCGACGAGCCTACCCGGAACCTGGACGTGACCATCCAGGCAAGCATCCTGAAGCTGCTGAAAGAATTGCAGCTGAAGCGGGGCATGACCGTTCTCTTCATCGCCAACAACCTGAGCCTGGTGTCCGCCTTCTGCGACCGGGTGGGTATTCTCTACGGCGGGAAGATCATCGAGGAAAACACCACCGTCAGGCTCATTTCCGAGCCTCAGCAGGACTACACCAAGGTGCTCATCCAGGCGGTGCACACCGAGGGCAAGAAGGCCTCGGTCATCGAAAGCGATGAGGTGCTTCTGAAGGTCGAGCACCTGAAAAAGTACTTCGATATCAACGATGAGATCAAGCACCAGAAGCACCTGACCCTGAAAGCCGTGGACGATGTGAGCTTCGAGCTGAAAAAGGGCGAGGTGCTGGGCATCGTGGGCGAGTCCGGCTGCGGCAAGTCCACCCTGGTCAACACCATTCTCGACCTGTTCGAGCCCACCGAGGGCAAGGTTTTCTTCGAGGGCAAGGATGTCTTCGCCGAGGCGAAAAAGGGCGACAGTGCCTTCAAGAAAAACGTGCAGATCGTCTTCCAGGATCCCTACTGGTCCTTAAACCCCCGGTGGCTCATCAAGGACATTGTGGCCGAGCCCATCGATGTCTACGAAAAACTGGGGGAAGCCGCCCGGCTCAAGCGGGTGGAGCAGCTGCTGGAAATGGTGGGCATCTCTCCGGACGCCTGCTACAAGTACCCCCACGAATTCTCCGGCGGCCAGCGGCAGCGGATTGCCATCGCCCGATCTCTGGCCTCCAACCCCAAGCTGGTGGTGCTGGATGAGCCCACCTCCTCCATTGACGTGTTCAGTCAGGCTCAAATTCTGAGTCTGATCAAGGAGCTGCGGGAGAAGTTCCAGCTGACGAACATCCTCATCAGCCACGACCTGGGCGTGGTTCACGAGCTGGCCAACAAGATCGCCATTATGTATCTGGGCAAGATCGTGGAATTCGGCCCGGCGGAGGATATTTTCCGCCATCCCCGGCATCCCTACACCCGCGCCCTCTTCGATTCCATCCCCACCCTGACCACCCACGGCATGGAGGGGCTGCGGACTCTGGAGGGTCAGATTCCCAGCCCCATCAATCCACCGGCAGGCTGCGCCTTCCATCAGCGCTGCCCCTATGCCACCGAAGCGTGCGCCAAGGTGGCACCTCAGCCTCTTGACCTGGGCGGCGGCCATACGGTCAGCTGCCTTCGGTCAACCGAACTGGAAGAAGCCTTGAAAGAAACCAACTAAGGGAGGAAACAATATGCGAACCTTAAATCGTGAAAATCTGCTGGACATTCTCTACGGCTGTGCCATCCTGGGCACCGGCGGCGGTGGAAGCCTGGACGAAGGCATCGAGATGATCGATGAGGCTCTGGCTGCCGGGAAGGAATTCAAGCTCACCACCTTCGAGGAAATGTCCCCGGAGGATGTGATCGGCACCCCCTATGCCTGCGGAGCCATCAGCCCTCTGACCGAGGAGGAAATCAAGAAATACGCCCGTCTGAAAGAAACCGACGAAAGCTTCTACATTCTGTGCATGAAGCAGCTGGAGCGGTTCCTGGGTCGGGAGGTCAGCGCGGTGATCTCCACGGAGCTGGGCGGCGGCAACACCGCCACCGCCTTCTACGTCGGCGCCATGACCGGCCGACCCATTGTGGACGGCGACCCGGCAGGCCGGAGCGTGCCTGCCCTCCAGCACTCCACCTACTTCCTCCAGGGCGTTCCCATGTGCCCCATGAGCGTGATGAACAAGTTCGGCGAAGGTGCCGTGTTCACCAACGTCTTTGACGACGAGCGGGGCGAGGATCTGGTTCGGGCTCTGGCAGTGGTCAGCCAGAACACCATCGCCGTCATGGATCATGTGAACACCGCCGCCGTTCTGAAAGATGCCGTCATCCGAGGGGCCATCTCCTACGCCGAGGCCATCGGCAAGGCCTACCGGCAGACCCTGGCGGCTGGCGGCGACTATGTGGAGGCCGTCACCGAAACCGGCAAGGGTAAGATGATGTTCGAGGGCACCGTCACCGAAAGCGGCTACGAGACCCGGGACGGCTACACCTACGGCGATACCGTCATTGCGGGCACCGGTGCTTACGCCGGGCACACCCTTCGCATCTGGTATCAGAACGAGAACATCATCAGCTGGCTGGACGGAGAATTCTTCGTCACCGTCCCCGACCTGATCTGTGTCTTCGACCTGGACAACAACCTGCCCCAGCTGAACCCCTTCGCCCGGGTGGGCGAGCACGTTGCCGTCACCGCCCTGCCCGCCGCCAAGGAGTGGACCACCGCCCGGGGTCTGGAGGTCTTCGGCCCCAGAAGCTTCGGCTACGACGTGGACTACCGGCCCTACTGCGAATAAGGAGGCACTATGGAAAATAAGGCATTTCTGGACGCCATTTTGGGACTGGTGTCCATTGAGAGCATCGCCCGGGTGAATGTGACCCCGGAAGCCCCCTACGGCGAAGGCCCTGCAAAAGCTCTGGACTATGTGATGAAGTTGTGCGAAACCCTTGGCATCCGGACGGTGAACTTAGGCGGCAAGGTCGCCTGGGCAGAAATCGGCCAGGGTGAGGAGATCGTGGGCGTGCTGGGGCATCTGGATACCGTACCCGCGGGCAGCGGCTGGACCCACAACCCCGGCGGCGAGCTTTGCGGCGATCGGCTCTACGGTCGGGGCGTTGCCGACGACAAGGGACCCACGCTGGCAGCCCTTTTTGCCATGAAGGAACTCCAGGACGCGGGCGTTGCCCTGAACCGCCGGGTTCGGCTGATCTTCGGTCAGTGCGAGGAAAGCGGGGAGTGGGACGACATGAACTACTACAAGCAGACCCAGCAGCTGCCGGTCTTCGGCTTCACCCCCGACGCGGATTTTCCCGCCATCTACGGAGAAAAGGAAATTCTGAACTTCCAGCTGTCCCTGCCGGTTTCGAAAAGCGGCCTGGTGCGCATCGAGGGCGGCGACGCGGCCAACATGGTAGCCGACTGGTGCCGCTGCGCCTATCGCGCCGCTGACGGCGCCGAGCGCACCCTGGAGACTCACGGCCGCAGTGCCCACGCCAGCACCCCGGAAAAGGGAGAAAATGCCATCACCGCCATGATGGAGGCGCTCCATGAGGCCGGGGTTGCCAGCCCTCTGGTGGATTTTTACCGGACTCACATTGGCTCCGATTTGGACGGCGTGAAAATGGGCTGCGGCCTGGAGGATGTCCAGAGCGGCAAGCTGACTCTGAACGTCGGCGTCCTGCGCACGGAAGGCAACGAAATCGTCCTGACCCTGGACATCCGCAGTCCCGTGACCTTCAACCGGGCAGCGGTGGAAACGCCCATTGCCGCCGCCTGCGCCCCCTACGGCATTACCTGCCGTTGCACCGCCAACGAGCATCCTGTGTACATGGACAAAAACGGCAAGGTGGTTCAGGCCATGGTGGGCATTTACCGGGAGTATACCGGTGACGATTCCGAGCCCACCGTCATCGGCGGCGGCACCTATGCCCGAGCCATGCCGGGCATCGTGGCCTTCGGCCCCATGCGTCCCGGTCGGGAGTGCACCGAGCACCAGAAGGATGAGTACCTTCTGGTGGAGGATCTGCTGGCTGCCAAGGAAATTTACCGAAAAACCATTGAAACTCTGGCAAACCTGGATTAAGGAGGAATCTTTCCATGAAAACCGAACTGCAAATTGCGGCGGACAAGCTGGTGCGGGAGATCTTCGGAGTCAAGCCCGGAGAGACCGTGGTGCTCACCGCCGACTACGACTCCAATGAAAACGTGCTGCGAGCCGTGTCCGACAGCGTCCGGGAGGCCGATGCCCAGGTCATGGTCATCACCGTCCCCACCCCCCGCTCCGTGGGCAAGGCCGCCGATCCGGATCTGCCTATCGAGCCTCTGACCGCCGCCCTGTGCGCCTGCGACGTGTGGATTGAGTTCAACCATCAGTGGCTGCTCTACTCCACCCCCTTCGAGCGGGCAAGCAGCGAAAACAAGAAGCTGCGCTATATGTGCCTGGTGGATTTTGACGAGGATCTGATGATCCGCACCATCGGCCATGTGGAAACCCCCAAGCTTCAGGTCTTCATGCGTAAAGTAGCCGAGCTCACCCGCAGCGCCAAGACCATGCGGGTCACCACCCCCGCCGGCTGCAACGTGTCCTTCGAAATCGACCCTGTACACTATGTGGCCTGCGACTGCGGCGACGCCACCTTCCCGGCTGTGCATATGCTCACCGGCCAGATCAACGTGGTGCCCCGGTTCGGCTCCATCCAGGGCACCATTGTCTTCGACGGCTCCGTGACCCCTCCCTTCGGCCACGCCCCTGCCACTCCCATCCGGCTCACCGTCAAGGACGGCGTGATTCAGAAGGTGGAGGGCGGCGAGGAAGCTGCGATCTACGACAAGTACCTCCGGGATTTTGACGACCCGGGTATGCTGAAAATGGCCCACATCGCCTACGGCTTCAACCCCGGTGCCAAGCTCACCGGCAACATTGTGGAGGATGAGCGGGTCTGGGGCTCCACCGAGTGGGGCATCGGCTACGTCAGCAACATTGACGCTCCTCCCTGCGGCCAGGACGCGGTGAGCCACACCGACGGCATCTGCCTGAACAGCTCCGTCTGGCTGGACGGGGTGCAGATCATGGACGAGGGCAAGATTGTCCTGCCCGAGCTGGTGGCTCTGCTGCCCTGATAAAATACAACGCCCCCGCTCTGCTTTCGCAGTGCGGGGGTGTTCTGTTTATACGAGTTTTCATACTGAACTCCAATTAAAATCTTTAAAAAAGATTTTAATTGCCTGAAGGGCATGGAGTTCATATGAGACTTGTTTTGTGATTTCTTTCCTTATAAATCACAAAACAGGCAGCGCCTTCAGGCGATGCCTTCCTGATTAAAATTTAAGATTTTAATCAGGAAATAGTATCAGATAGACCCTAAGAAATAGTATTATTGGACTTCCGGCAGGGTCAGGGTGTACCGCCGGAGGGCGGAGGCGGAATAAAGTGCCACAAGAAGCTCGGTGATGGGCATGGTCAGCCACAGGGCATTGCCCCCGGCGATCCGGGGCAGCACCAGGATCAGGCTGCCGCTGATGACCAGTCCCCGGGCCACGGACACAACGAAGGCCGCCTTTGGCTTCATGATGGCCTGGAAATAATAGGTGGAGAAAATATTGAAGGGCAGCAGCAGGAAGGACATGGCATAGGTGCGGATGATGGCCGGGGCAATGGCAAGAATTTCCTCGGTGGGGACCATAAAAATCCGGATATACAGCTTCGGGCAGGCCACGCTCAGCGCCGTCCAGAACACTCCGAAGAAAGCCGACGTGCCCAGAGCCAGCCGGAGAACCTGCCGGATGCGTCCGCCCTTGCCCGCGCCGAAGTTGGTGGCAATGATGGGCTGGGCAGCCTGACCCACGCTGTAGGCGCAGCACTGGGCGAAGGTGCTGACCTGAATGATGGGGCCGTACACCGACAGGGCATTGGCCCCCAGATACTTCATAATCTGCCGGTTAAAGAGCACCGTGAGAATGCCCATGGCCATATCCACGAAGAAAGTGGAAAATCCGGTGGTGAAAACTTCCCGAAGCCTGTGAAGCAGATGGGTGGGCTTCACCAGACAAAGGGTATTTTTCCGGCTGAGAAAATGGGTCAGCATCACGCAGGTGGAAATGGCTGCGCCGATGGCCGTGGCCAAACCCGCGCCAAAAATGCCCATATCACAGCCGAATACAAAGAAAATATCGCCGAAAATGTTGAAAATTCCCCCGGACAGTATTGCCAGAGTAGCCCGACCCGGATTGCCGTCGGTTTGCAGAAAGAACATCAGCATCTCATTGACGAGAAACAGCGGGAACACGAATTTCACCGGCCCCAGGTAGGTCTGCGCCAGAGGCAGCAGCTCCGCGTCCGCGCCAAAGAAGGTCAGGACAGGGGTCTCGAAGCACCAGATGCCGAGCCAGGTAAGCACCGCCAGCACCGCCGCGCCGATGACCGAGGCGGTGAAATACTGATTTTCCGAGCCGTCCCCGGCGCCGCTGCCCCGGCGGGTGCTGAAAATCACGCCGCCGCCCGCACCCAGAAGCAGGCCCAGGCTATAGATCAGGTTCCAACAGGGCGCCACCACCGCCAGAGCCGCGGTGCCCTGAGGGCCCTGGTACTGACCCACCACCGCCGTGTCCACCATGGTGTAGATGCAGCCGATGAGGGCACTGCCGAAGGCCGCCGACAGATATTTGCCGTACATCGATCTGATATTTCCCTTGAGAAAATCCATATGTTCCTCCTTTGATGGAGCTGTCTCAAAATAGCAAAGTGCCCAAATAGAACAATGTCATTGCGAGCCAGTGCTCACACTGGCGTGGCAATCCCCCCGATTTTCAAACATCTACGTTAGGAAATCTTGGATTTTACGCCTACCCGGGGGATTGCCACACCAGTGACATCGGTCACTGGTTCGCAATGACATGGTTTTTCGACAGTCTCGTATAAAAAGCCGGATAAGAAACAGACATTTCAGTCTGCCTCTTATCCGGCTGCTGTTTCTCCGAACAACTCACCCTCCGAGCGAACGGAATTATTCTAGCACAAGACTTTTGGCAAATCAAGCCCTGCCGCTTACTTTTTCCAATGCTTCAGCTGAGGCACAACGGCCTCCATATGAGCCCGCACCTGCTCCGCAGGCCAGTCTGCCGTTGCCATGTGGTTTACACAGAAGTCAATGAGCTCCTCCGGACTGGAATAGTGAAATTGGCCGCCCTCGTAGCACCACTTGCAGTATTCCTCATTCAGGGTGCCGTCTATCTCCCGGCTGAGAATGCCGTCCTCCAGAGGCATCCCGCAGCATTGGCAGAACAGCTGCCGGGGCGAACCCAGCAAGGTGTTGATGGAAACGTCATAAAGCCCGGACAGCAGCTTCAGGGTTTCCGTATTGGGAGTGGTTTCGCCGGTTTCCCACCGGGAGACCGCCTGCCGGGTCACGAAAACCTTCTCCGCCAGTTCCTCCTGGGAATAGCCCTTCCGGGTGCGTAAATCCCGCAAAATTTCCTTGATTTCCATGTAAATTCCCTCCCGTAATTTGATTTTGGTACTTTCACTTTACCACAGAATCCCTCCGGACGCAAGAAACCCGCTGTTGCGTCCCCGAGGAAAAAGCGTTAAAATGGAGAAAATTGCCATCAAGTAACCAATGATGAAATCATCTGCGGTTACTTAAAAAAGGAGATTTCCCATGGCCGAAGCCCAACGCACCGTGCTGCTTTCCGGGATGCCGCTAGTCTACACCCTGGAGCGAAAAAACGTGAAAAATCTGAATCTGCGGATTTATCCGGACGGCAGCGTCCGGGTTTCCGCCAATCGCCGGGTGCCCATCCGGGAAATCGAAGCTTTTTTGATCGGCCACGAGAATTTTATCCGGAAGGCTCAGAGCCGATTCCGGGAGCGGCCTCAGGCACAGCCACTGCAATACGTCACCGGAGAACGTCTCCCCTTTCTGGGGGAGGCTCTGGAATTGCAGGTGGTTTCCGGAGAGCGGGAGGCCGCGGCCTTGGAAAACGGGAAGCTGGTGCTGACGCTGAAAAATCCGGAGGATTTTTCCCGGCGGGAAAAGCTGGTGCGCCGGTTCTGGGATACCCAGTGTCAGGCGGTGTTTCCGGAAATCCTCCGGGAATGCTATCCCCTGTTTCAGGACTTGGGGGTTCCCTACCCCACCCTTCGGATCCGGTCGATGAAGTCCCGGTGGGGCTCCTGTCTGCCGGGCAAGGGGGTCATTACCCTGAGCAAGCAGCTGCTGGCCGCGCCCTGGGAGTGCATCCGATATGTGGTGGTGCACGAATATTGCCACTTTCTCCATCCCAATCACGGCAAGGGATTCTATGCTTTGCTTGCCGACCGGATGCCGGATTGGAAGGAGCGGAAAATACGGCTCAACGGCGGTGGACGTTAGACTTTCCCACAAATGCCATTGTATAACGCATGTCATTGCGAACCAGTATCGCAACACTGGTGTGGCAATCCGTTCTCCAAAGCCTTCCCTTGGGGGAAGGTGGCTCGCGCGTCTCACGCAAGCGCGAGACGGATGAGGGTCTTGCCTCTCCCTATGGGAGAAGTGCCCGGTCGGTGCCGGAGAGGGCGATTTTTACCCTCTCAGTCGGCTTCGCCGCCAGCTCCCCCAGAGGGGGAGCCAAGGAGAACGGATTGCCACACCAGTGTGAGCACTGGTTCGCAATGACATATTTCTAACGAGGGGTTCGCAACGACATGTGTTTTAATACTATTTCCTGATTAAAATCTTAATTTTAATCAGGAAGGCATCGCCTG
>OHJR01000083.1_pt1 | contig 32221 bp, 35 predicted proteins | sample 1568641 | NCBI WGS metagenome assembly OHJR01 (sample SAMEA3879607, study PRJEB24766) | human gut metagenome | biome: human-associated habitat; feature: feces | place: USA | collected 1985/1987 | reverse complement strand
TGGTGACCGAAGTGTACACCGGCCTCCAGCAGTTGCTTCATAGATACGACAGCCATTTTACAATTTCTCCTTTTGTTTTTCCTCCACCCCGATCATCCCGGCAGCCCGTCCTTCCGGACACGGGGGCGGCCGATCCCCGGGTGTGTGGTTTTGAAATGTCACGGGTCAAAGCCCATGCTGAGTCATTATATAGGATGGAACGCGTAATTGCAAGCATTATTTCCCAAAAAACGCAAAAAAATTCCGGCGCGGGGAAAAGAATTGCGCCGGGGCTGCGCTATCTTGGCAGCCCCGGCTTTCCTCTCGGCACCCGGCAGTCGTCGGGCTTCGCCTCCACCAGCACGATGTCCGGGCCGATGCGCTTGATGCAGTTCCAGGGAATGATAAAATCGTCCCGCCGTCCGAAGCCGCCCGGAAACCGCGCGGGGCATGGGACGACGATGGCGCAGACGTTCCCGCTAGGGATCTCCACCTGCACGTCCGTAACAAATCCCAGCCGTCGCCCATCGCTGACGCAGATGACTTCCTTGCATTGCAGCTGGGTGAATCGCATTGACATAATCCCACCCTCCTCTGGAAAAGCCTATGCACCAGAAAGAAGGAGTATGACTGTTCTACGAAACGCTGACGGATTTGCGCATGGCGCCAATGGCGCCCTTTTCCAGCCGGGACACCTGCGCCTGGGAGATACCCAGAGCGGAGGCCACCTCCATCTGGGTCTTCCCGTCGTAAAACCGCAGGGAGAGGATCTGCTTCTCCCGGTCGTTCAGGGCGCGGAAGGCGTTTTGCAGGGTAATGTGCTCCATCCAGCCGTCCTCGGTGTTTTTCGTGTCCCGCACCTGATCCATTACCGTCAGCGGGTCGCCGCCGTCGGAATAGACCGGGTCGTACAGGCTGGCCGGGGCGCATACCGCGTCCAGCGCCCGGCTGACCTCCTCCAGAGGGATTTCCAGCTCCTTGGAAATTTCCTCCAGCGTCGGCTCCCGCCCCAAACGGGTGGTCAGGGCCTCCTTGCACTGAAGCACCCGGTAGGCCACGTCCCGGATGGAACGGGAGACCCGGATGACACTGTTGTCCCGCAGGTACCGCCGCACCTCTCCTGCGATCATGGGCACGCCGTAGGTGGAAAAGCGCACCTGCTTGTCCGGGTCAAAATTGGAGATGGCCTTGATAAGGCCGATGCACCCTACCTGAAACAGATCGTCGGGGTTTTCGCCCCGTTTGTCAAAGCGCTGTATGACACTGAGAACCAGCCGCAGATTTCCTTCGATGAGTTTTTCCCGGGCGTCTTCGTCGCCCGCCTGCGCCCGGCGGAGCAGGGCGTCCATTTCCACCTGAGATAAAACGTGAAGTCTCGATGTGTTGACGCCGCATATCTCTACTTTTCCCTGCATGGCAGCCTCCTGTGTGGTGATACTGGGAAATGGAGCTTCCATTCCCGTTCCTCTCCAGTATTCCCCGGAAGCGCCAAATCATTCTTTGGCGGTTTTTCACAAATTTTTCACAGTTGAGAGAAAGCGCCAATGGCTTTCGACAGCATTTTTTTACAGGAAGACAACTTTTCCCCGATGTTTTTCCGGTAACGGCTTCCTTCCGACGGTGACGTAACACATCCCGTTTTTGGGCGGAGAACGGAATATGCATGGATATATGCAGACTTTTCCACAAGAAAAGCAAAAAAAGAAAAGAGCAAAAAATCCTGTTGATAACTCAGAGTTTTCCACAATCTCCACAGGTTTTTCCACAGGGGTTTTCCACAGGCGGGGCATGCTGTGGATATGCAGTTTTGGTTCACATAAAAAGATCCGACACGCTTCGACGGATTTCCCACTTTTCCGCGGGTCGTGGATTTTACCATGAACATTTTTTTGTGCAAAAATTAGGACTTGACAGCCTTCTTTTTTTCACGGTCTTTGGGAAAGGCGGAGGGCTTCTGTCGCACTGTGAAAAAAATTCAAAATGGGGGTTGATTTTGCACCTGAAAGACGCTATAATGTGTACCCGTATGGAAAGATAACACAAGGAGGTGAAATCCATGCCCAACATTAAGTCCTCTAAGAAGGATGTCATTTCTTCCAAGATCGCTTACGAGAAGAACAAGGCTGACAAGTCCGAGCTGAAGACCAACCTGAAGAAGTTCGACGCCGCTGTGGTGTCCGGCGACAAGGCTGCCGCTGAGGCTGCTTACAAGGTGGCTGTCAAGGCTGTGGATCAGGCGGTTGTCAAGGGTCTGCTGCACAAGAACAACGCTGCCCGCAAGAAGAGCTCCATGACGCTCCAGATGAACAAGCTGGCCTGATTTCTCTGAAAATATCTCCCTCCTTCCTTATTTGGAGGGAGTTTTTTCATTTATATCATATGGGCAGCGGGCTTTTTTTCCCAATGCCGCGCCTTTTTTTCTGACGTACCCGATGTACGTCTGCATATCCTTTGCCTTCCCTTGGGGGAAGGCGGCACGGCGCAGCCGCGACGGATGAGGGCAAAGAATAAACCTTCACAGGAACCCGTTGGGGGAGCCAATGGCCTGTCGAAAGAAGCCGGAAGAATTTCGTTGCTTTCTGCTGGGAAAGGCAGTATAATAAGCGGGAAAACCATGCAAGGCGGTGAATCCATGGCGCGTCTGGGCGATCCCGTGACCATCCTCAAGGGGGTGGGGGAGGCAAAAGCCAAGCTCTTTGCCAATCTGAATATTTTTACCCTGGGGGATCTGATCTGCCATTTTCCCAGGGGCTACGAGGATCGGACGAAGCTTGTCACGATCTCGGAGCTGTCTCCGGACGTTCCCGCCTGTTTTCGTGCTACGGTCATGAACAATCCCCGCACCGCCCATATCCGCAAGGGACTGGATATGACCAAGGTTCAGCTGGCGGATACCACCGGACGGCTGAATGTGACCTTCTTCAACAACCGCTTTGCCGCCGGGCAGCTGGAATACGGCAGAGAATATATTTTTTACGGCGCGGTATCCGGGGATTTTGTGGGCTACAATATGACCAACCCGGTTTTCGAGAATCCGGACAGTCCGGGGCTTACCACCCGCCGGGTGCTGCCCATTTACCCCCTGACCGCGGGGCTGACCAACGCCGCGGTGGGAAAGGCGGTTTTGCAGGCACTGGCGGTCTGCGATCCCCCGGCGGAAATTCTGCCGGAGGCCGTCCGGGCGGGATACGGAATTCTCCCGGCGGAGGAGGCCTACCACGCCATCCACCAGCCCCGGGACATGGAGCAGGCGGTTCAGGCGAAGAAACGGCTGATTTTCGAGGAATTCTTCGTTTTCTCCGCGGGACTTTCCCTGATGCGCTCTTCCCGGGCGGAGAAGAAATGCACGCCCTATCACAATTTTAATATGAAGCCCTTTTACGGAAGCCTTCCCTTTGCCCTAACCGGAGCCCAGAGCCGGGCGGTGGAAGAGATTTTGTCGGATTTCCGTTCCGGTAAGCCCATGAACCGTCTGGTGCAGGGAGATGTGGGCAGCGGAAAAACCATGGTGGCGGCGGCTGCCGCCTACTGCGCCGCGGGCAACGGGGCGCAGACGGCCCTGATGGCGCCTACGGAAATTCTGGCCGAGCAGCACTATGCCAGCCTGAGCAAGCTGTTTGCCCCGTTGGGAATTACCGTGGATTTGCTCACCGGCTCCATGACGGTCAGGCAGAAGCGGGAAGCCCGGGAGCGGCTGGCTTCCGGAGAAACCCAGGTGGTGGTGGGCACCCACGCCCTCCTGACGGATGCCACCCGATTCTTGCGCCTGGGATTGGTGATTGCCGACGAGCAGCACCGGTTCGGCGTGGCCCAGCGGTCAAAGCTGTCGGAAAAAGGGGAGGATCCCCATCTGCTGGTCATGTCCGCAACCCCCATTCCCAGAACCCTGGCACTTCTGATGTACGGCGATCTGGACGTATCCATTTTGGATGAGCTGCCCCCGGGGCGGCAGACGGTGGAAACCTTCCTGGTGGGGGAGAGCTACCGGGCCAGGATCAACGCCTTTATCCGCAAGCAGGTTGCCGAGGGGCATCAGTGCTTTGTGGTCTGCCCGGCGGTGGAGGAAAACCAGGAGCTGGGGGTGAAGGCGGCTTCCGCCTGGGCGGAAACCCTACAGCAAACCGTGTTTCCCGATCTGCGGATTGCGCTGCTTCACGGTCAGATGAAGGGGGCGGAGAAGGAAGCCGCCATGGCGGCCTTCGCCCGGGGCGAAGCGGATGTGATGGTAGCCACCACCGTCATCGAGGTAGGTGTGGACGTGCCCAACGCTACGCTCATGGTCATTGAGGATGCCGACCGGTTCGGCTTGAGCCAGCTTCACCAGCTGCGAGGCCGGGTAGGTCGGGGCAAGGCCAAAAGCTACTGCATTCTCACCTCCCACAACCGGAATCCGGAAACCCTTCAGCGGCTGAAGGCTCTGTGCAAAACCAACGACGGCTTCCGCATTGCCGAGGAGGACTTAAAGCTCCGGGGCCCCGGAGACTTCTTCGGCTCCCGGCAGTCCGGCCTGCCGGCCTTCCGGGTGGGAGACCTGAGCTGCGACCTGGCGACGCTGAAGCAGGCTCAGACCGCCTCTGCCCAATGGATTGACGTCCACGGCACCGAGGACACCCCGGAAGCCCGGGCCCTGCGGGAGCGGATCGGAGAGCTGTTCGCCCGGGCAGAGGGAACCATGAATTGAATTCACTCTTTAATGGAAGAAAGGATATCGATATATGAAAAAATGGATGATAACCGCTGTGCTTGCCGCGCTGCTGCTTACTGTGCTGGCACCGGCGGCCGGAGCGGTCACTGCCAATGGCACCTGCGGCGAGGGGATGACCTGGTCCCTGGACAACTACACCCTGACCATTTCCGGCAGCGGAGAGGTGGAGGACGGCAGCGCCTGGGAGTCCTACAAGACGAAAATTGACCATGTGGTGCTCACCGGCGGCGTGACCAAGCTGGGCGATCAGGCCTTTTACGGCTGCGACCGGCTGAAAACCGTGGATTTCGGCGACAGCCTGGTGGAAATCGGTGCCAAGGCCTTCTATAACTGCACGGGACTTACCTATCTCCATCTGCCCAGCACCTTCCGTACCTTCGGCGCCCAGAGCTTCCGGGGCTGCGAGAATCTGAAATACGTCTACTGCGAAGGCGGGATGCCCCGGTTCAACGACAGCTGCCTGTGGACAGGCGGCTATGTATCGGTATTCTATCCCACCAACAACCCCTGGCCCAGTGAGTATACCTCCACCCTCATCAGCAGCTACGGCGGCAATCTGGGCATTACCATGGGAACCTTCGATCCCAACAACCTGCCCACTTCCAGCGGCTCTACCGACAGCACGGAAGACAGCGAAAAGACCGACGAGACCCAGGCTGCCAAGGAGACCACCCAGGAGACCGTCTCCGAGGCGGTGGCGGCCCTGGATCCCACCTCTGCCATGCACGAGGCGCTGATGGCCATGGCGCAGTCGGAAACCGCCCCGGAAACCACGGCGGCTACGGAGGCAACGACGGAGCCTACTACTGTGCCGACCACCGTGGAAACCACCGCCGAAACCACCGTGGAGACTACGGAGGAAACCACTGAGGCAGCCACTACGGAAACCACCGAACCGGATGCGGAAGAGAAAAAGAAAGAAAGCAAGGGCTGGATCGGCATCGCCATGGTGGCGGGGGTTCTGACCATGCTGCTGGCTGGCGCCATGATCGTCCGGGGCATAGGCCGGAGAAATCAATTTTGAGCGTCTTAAAAAATGCTTAACAACTTCCGGGAAAATCACCCATTTTGGGGATTTCCCGGAGGTTTTTTTGGTTGGAACGGAAAAAATAAAAAAGTAGTTGTAACTTCTGTGAAAATGATGTAAAATAAGGGGACTGGATAAGATGCAAAATTATGCGAAAACTCGCTTTTGGAGGTCAAAAATCATGGAAAAACCCATTGTACTGGTCATTATGGACGGCGTCGGCAAGGGCGACGGCGGCAGCGGCGACGCTGTCAAGGTGGCAAACACCCCCACTCTGGACTGGCTGATTGCCAACTGCCCCCATACTTATCTGAAAGCCCACGGCACTGCCGTCGGCCTGCCCACCGATGAGGATATGGGAAACAGCGAGGTGGGCCACAATGCCCTGGGCTGCGGCCAGATCTATTCTCAGGGCGCGAAGCTGGTGGGCGAGTCCATCGCAAACGGCACCCTGTACGCTTCCGAAACCTGGAAGGAGCTGATTGCCAATGCCAACAGCGGCAAGGCCATGCACTTCCTGGGTCTGCTGTCCGACGGCAACGTCCACTCCAACATCCATCACCTGATCGCCCTGCTGCGCCAGGCTCATAAAGAGGGCGTGAAGAAGGCCTACTGCCACATCCTGCTGGACGGCCGTGACGTGCCCGCCACCTCTGCTCTGGAGTATGTGGATATGCTGGAAAAGGTTCTGGCCGAGCTGAACACCGACGGCTGCGACTACGCCATCGCTTCCGGCGGCGGCCGTATGAAGATTACCATGGACCGCTACGAAGCCAACTGGCCCATGGTGGAAGCCGGCTGGCGGACCCATGTGGAAGGCAAGGGCAGAATGTTTGCCTCTGCCAAGGAGGCCATTGAGACCTACCGGGCGGAGACCGGCTGCATCGACCAGGATCTGCCTGCCTTTGTCGTTGCCAGAAACGGTCAGCCCGTGGCGAAAATCGCCAACGGCGACAGCGTGATTCTCTTCAACTTCCGGGGCGACCGGGCTCAGGAGATTTCCCTGGCCTTTGACCGGAAGGAATTTGACCACTTCGACCGGGGAGACTACACCGGCGTGAAGTTTGCCGGTATGCTCCAGTATGACGGAGACCTGAAGATTCCCGAGCACTATCTGGTGCAGCCTCCCGTCATCACCAACACCCTGACCGAGGTTCTGTGCAAGGCGGGCATCCACGAGTACGCCCTGTCCGAGACCCAGAAGTTCGGCCACGTCACCTATTTCTGGAACGGCAACCGCTCCGGCAAGGTGGACGAGAACCTGGAAGTCTATGAGGAAGTGCCCTCCGACGTGATTCCCTTCGAGCAGGCTCCTGCCATGAAGTCCAAGGAAATCACCGAGAAGATGGTGGAAAACATGGCTTCCCACAAGTTCCAGTTCCTGCGCTGCAACTACCCCAACGGCGACATGGTGGGTCACACCGGTGTCATGGAGGCAGTGGTCTACGCCATGGAGTGCGTGGACAAGAGCGTGAAGGCCGTTCTGGAGGCCGCTGACAAGTACGGCTACACCGTGCTCATCACCGCTGACCACGGCAACGCCGATCAGATGACTGAGACCAAGAAGGGCAAGACTTCCGTTCGCACCGCCCACTCCCTGAACCCCGTCCCCTTCATCATCTACGATAAGGATCACGACTGGCACATCAAGGAGGGTCACTTCGGCCTTGCCAACGTGGCTCCCACCATTGTGAAGATGATGGGCCTGGAGGCACCTTCCTGCTGGGAAGAGAGCATGATCTGATTTTTTAGGGAAACTCTGAATAAATCGCCATCGGCCGAGCAGCGGATCTTTTCCTCTATCCGTGCGGCTTCAAAAGCGGGAAATATAGCGCAGCCGTAGCCGGCGTAAGCTGGCTTACGGATGCGGCATACCCCTTGCGGGTACACAAAGTATTCCTCCGCTTTTGAAGCCTTCGGCTAAAGAAAAATCTCTCGCTGTCGGCTCTTGCCGATTGAATCAGAGCTTCCCTGATACATTACGAAAATATTGGAGGTTGTAATATGGTACGTCACGAAAATGAAAACGGCAGCGTCAATGTGAGCACCAATGTCTACACCGATATCGTAGGAACCGCCGCTACCAACTGCTTCGGCGTCAAGGGCATGGCGGCCCGGAGTCTGACCGACAGCGCTTATCATCTGCTGCGCATTGAGTCTGTGGGCAAGGGCGTGAAGGTCACCTTCAACGAGGATGGCTCCATTTCCATCGACCTGCACATCATTGTGGACAACGTGAATATGAATGCCGTCGGCGCATCCATCATCGAGGAAGTGCGCCATCAGGTCACCGAGTGCACCGGCACCCAGGTTCGGGAAGTCAACGTCTATGTGGACTCCATGATGATCGGCTAAGAATCGGAGGGAAAGAATCTTGAAACAAACAATCAACGGCGCGGATCTGCGCAGAATGATTATCAGCGCGGCAGCCGCCATTGAAAACCACAAGCAGGCCCTGAACGAGCTGAATGTGTTCCCGGTGCCCGACGGCGATACCGGCACGAATATGTCCATGACCATCACCGCCGCCGCCGGAGACCTGCGCAAGGCGGATGACCCGGATCTGGGCACTGCCGCGAAAATTGCCGCTTCCGCTATGCTCCGGGGTGCCCGGGGCAACTCCGGCGTGATTTTGTCCCTGCTGTTCCGGGGCATCTCCCGGAAGCTCAAGGGATGCACCGACTGCGACGGCGTTCTGTGGGCACAGGCGCTTCAGGAGGGCGTGGACGCGGCCTACAAGGCGGTTATGAAGCCTGCCGAGGGCACGATTCTCACCGTCTCCCGACTGGCTGCCGCCAAGGCGCAGGAGGCCTCTCAGGAGAATAACTTCATCGAATTCGTTCAGAATGCCGCCGTGGAGGAGGCCAAGATTGCCCTGGCAAACACCGTCAACCAGAACCCGGTTCTGAAGAAGGCGGGGGTTGTGGATGCCGGCGGCAAGGGCTGGCTCACTGCCCTGGAGGCCATGCTGTCCTCCATTCAGGGCGAGGACGTGGTGGCACAGTCTGCCGCCGACGCGCCTGCGGTGAAGGAAGCTGCGGACTTCTCCGACTTCAACACCGAGGACATTACCTTTACCTACTGCACCGAGTTCATCGTCAGCCGGGAGAATGACAAGGATCCCGAGGAGCTTCGTGCCTTCCTGAGCCAGCTGGGCGACAGCCTGGTGCTGGTGGACGACGATGAGATCATCAAGGTTCATGTTCACACCAATGACCCCGGCAAGGCTCTGAGCGAGGCCGTTCACTACGGCTCCTTCGTCACCGTGAAGGTGGAGAATATGCGCCTGCAGCACACCGAGAAGGTCATGAACGAGAAGGATCTGGCTCCCCAGATCGCTGAGCCCGAGAAGCCCCTGGGCGTGGTGTCCGTCTGTGCCGGCGCAGGCCTTGCGGACGTATTCCTGAATCTGGGCGTTGACCAGATCATCTCCGGCGGCCAGACCATGAATCCCAGCACCCAGGACATTCTGGAGGCGGTAAACAAGGTACCCGCCGAGACGGTCTTCGTTCTGCCCAACAATAAGAACATTATCATGGCCGCCGAGCAGGTGGATGCCCTGACCCCCAAGCATGTGGTGGTCATCCCCTCCAAGACCGTGCCTCAGGGCGTCACCGCTATGCTGGCCTTCAGCCCCGAGGGAGCCGTGGAGGAGAACACCGATGCCATGACCCAGGCTCTGGGCAATGTGGACACCATGCAGATCACCTATGCCGCCCGGAACTCCGACTTTGACGGCTATGATATCCACGAGGGCGACTATCTGGCGCTTTACGGCAGTCAGCTCTTCGGCACCAGCCGGGATATCAAGGTGCTGCTGAAGTCTCTGGCCGAGAAGGTTCGTGACGACGGCAAGGAATACGTCACCATCTATTACGGCGAGGACGTGAAGGAAAAGCACGCCCAGAAGGCTGCGGATATTTTTGCCGACATCTGCCCGGACGCGGACGTGAATCTGCTCAGCGGCGGTCAGCCGGTGTACTATTACCTGATTTCCGCCGAATGACTTCGGTCAGGCAGCGGCATAATTGCCGGATTGCGCCGTAGAATAATAAGGAAGCTCTTTCTGATTGATTCGAAGTTTCCGAAAGTATCACAGCCCGCCGCCGGAATCGGCGGCGGGCTTCCGTTATTCGCAGCCATGGAAGGGGAGACGTGGAATGGAAAAGCTTCCGAAGGGCGGCCTGATCGGCAAAACGGTGGAGGCCTATCTGTGGGTTCGGGAAAAGCAGATTTCCCTCCACGCCGCCTACGCCGGCTACTTTATCATTCTGGCGGTTTTCCCGGCGCTTCTGATGCTGCTGAGCCTGCTGCGCTTCGCGGGCTTGCAGGTGGAAATTCTGGTGGATATGATGGGGGAGGTTCTTCCCCCGGCGCTGATGGAGACGGTAGAGGGAATGGTATACAGCGCCTGGCTCCATTCCACCGGCACGGTGCTGGGGCTGTCCGCCCTGACTGCCCTCTGGTCTGCCAGCCGGGGCGTGTACGGACTTCTTCGGGGACTGAACGCGGTGTACGACGTGTGGGAAAACCGGGGCTACCTGTACACCCGGGGCATCAGCGTGATCTATACCTTTCTGTTTGGCATTGTGCTGATTCTGACCCTGGTGCTCCATGTGTTCGGCAACGCCGTTTTCCGGTGGCTTTCCATGGTGGATAACCCGGTGGTAATCTTCCTGGTGGATCTGGTGGATGTGCGGTTTTTTCTGCTGCTGATGCTGCAGAGCCTGATTTTTACCCTGATGTATATGGTGCTGCCCAATGGGCGAAACGGCTTTGGAAGCAGTCTGCCCGGCGGGATTCTGTCCTCCGTAGGCTGGCTGGTGTTTTCGGATCTGTTCTCCATTTATGTGGAGCATTTCAACCGATATTCCCTGATTTACGGTTCCGTTTATGCCCTGGCATTGGGAATGCTGTGGCTTTACTGCTGTCTGAGCATCCTGTTCTACGGCGGGGCCCTGAATCACTGGCTGAGCAGCCGGAAAAAATGTTAACTTTTTCCGGCGTTTACGGACTGTTCACACATTCCTGATAGAATACCTCATACTGAACTCCAATTAAAATCTTTAAAAAAGATTTTAATTGCCTGAAGGGCATGGAGTTCATATGAGACTTGTTTTGTGATTTCTTTCCTTATAAATCACAAAACGGGCAGCGCCTTCAGGCGATGCCTTCCTGATTAAAATTAAGATTTTAATCAGGAAATAGTATCAAAAAAGGAGGGATCCCCGTGTTTGGTTATGTAACGGCAAGCCTTCGGGAGCTGACGAAGGAGCAGCAGAAGCGTTACGGCGCGGTGTACTGCGGCATCTGTCGGCGGATCCGGGAGCAGTCCGGACAGCTGGCTCGGCTGGGACTGAGCTATGACATGGCCTTTCTGGCGCTGCTGCTCATGAGCCTCTACGAGCCGGAGGAGACGGGAGACAAAAACCCCTGCCTCCTTCACCCTCTGACCCGGCGGGAATGGGTGGACGGCCCCTACATCCGCTATGCGGCGGATATGAACGTGGCACTGGCCTATTATAACTTCCTGGACGACTGGCAGGACGACGGCAAAAAGTCCGCCAAATGGATGGCAGACCGGTTTGCGGAGCATCTGCCCAGAATCGAAGCCGATTGGCCCCGGCAATGTCAGGCCATCCGCCGGTGTCTGGAAAGGCTTTCTCAGCTGGAGGCGGAGAACTGCCCCAATCCGGACGAACCGGCAGGGGCTTTCGGAGAGTTGATGGGCGAGCTGTTCTATCTCCGGGAAGACATGTGGACGGATACCTTGCGGCAGATGGGCAACGCCCTGGGGCGGTTTGTGTACCTGCTGGATGCGGAACTGGACTACGATAAGGACAAAAAGCAGGGGAAATACAATCCCTTCCTGGCAAAAGGCGAGGAAAAGAACCTTCGGGTCTGGGAGGACTATCTGGTGCTGACCATGGGGCGGTGTACGGAGAATTTTGAAAAGCTGCCCCTGGTTCAGGACAAGGCGCTGCTTGACAACATTCTCTACAGCGGCGTGTGGGTCAGCTATCACCGAGGAAAGAAAAAAGAGGAGGAAGGCCATGATTGAGGATCCCTACAAGGTGCTGGGCGTTGACCGGAACGCCACAGACGAGGAGATCAAGCAGGCATACCGGCGTCTGGCAAAGAAATATCACCCGGATCTGAACCCGGGCGACCAGGAGGCCGCCCGGCGGATGCAGGAGGTCAACGCGGCCTACGAGCAGATCAAGAACCCGGAGAAGGCCCAGCCCCAGTATGATGCCGATCCCTTCCGGGCTTACCGCCAGCAGACCTATCAGAATTATCAGGGCTACGGTGCCCAGCCGGAGGATCAGTATCAGCAGGCGGCCTTCCAGTATATCCGCTTCGGCCGGTATCAGGAGGCCCTGAATACCCTGGACAACTGTACCCAGCGGGATGGCCGGTGGTACTACCTCAGCGCCGTTGCCAACGATGCCCTGGGCAACCAGGTAACGGCTCTGGAGCACATCCGCCGGGCGGTGAGCATGGAGCCCCAGAATCCGGAGTATCTGGATGCCCTGAACCGAATGGAGCACGGCGGCGCGGCCTACCGGCAGAGCGCGGGAGACTTCCGGGGCTTTACCATGGGCGGCGATCCCTGCGCCAATCTGTGCCTGTGCTATCTTGCCAACCTCTTCTGCTGCGGCGGCCGGGGGATGTTCTTCTGCTGTTGACCGGCGAGTCGCCGGTGACAGTGCGTGTACGGCTGGTCTGTGATCGTTCGGCCATAGGGTACCGCTCGGTATCGGTCTGTTTTAGAATTGCGATCGAAAGAAGAATGTCATTGCGAACCAGTGGTGCTCCGCGCAGCGAATCAAAATCATAATCACTGCCGGTGGCAGTGATACCATAATATAGCGCAGACTGGTGTGGCCCTTTCCAAGGATTCCCTCCGGTCACAATCCCCCGGTCATTCCGAGAACCAATTCAGGATTCGTAGGGGCCGATGCCCACATCGGCCCATTCCAAAATCCCGACAGATATTCATCGGGACGATGAGGGCATCCCCTACAAAAATACCGTACAACGCCTATTTTCTCGACAGATGAAAAAGTCCCTGGTATCTGAGGCAGTCAGATACCAGGGACTTTTTATACTTCCTTGTACATTCCCGAAGCGTCGTCTTTGCGAACCACCTCGGAAACCGCCAGAACCTCCACGGCTACTGTCCGGCTGCCCATGGCGATCTCAATCCGGTCGCCCACCTTTACGTCATAGCTGGCTTTGACCACCCTGCCGTTGACGCTGATTCTGCCGTTGTCGCAGGCCTCATTGGCTACGGTACGCCGCTTGATGAGCCGGGAAACCTTCAGGTACTTGTCCAGGCGCATATTACTTGGCTACGCTGTCCTTCAGAGCCTTGCTGGCCTTGAAACCGGGCACCCGGGTAGCGGGAATCTCGATGGTCTCCTTGGTGTGGGGGTTGCGGCCGATGCGAGCCTCCCGATCCTTGGTCTCGAAAATGCCGAAGCCGGAGATCTGCACCTTCTCACCCTTGACAAGCGCGGCGGTGATGCTGTCAATCATGGCGTTCAGAGCACGCTCGGAATCCTTTTTGCTCATGCCGGTGCTCTCGGCGCAGGCGGCGATCAATTCGGTTTTATTCATAATAATCGTAATCCTCTTTTCTACGGAAAAATCTTCACTAGCTTAACATAACTTGTCGAAAAATGCAAGTATTTTTTCGGAGTTCACCTTATAATTTCAGAAAATCCGCGATTCTCTGCCCCTTGGGCAGCAGCAGACAGTCGCTTCTCGTGATGGCTCTGAGCCGGACGGCAGCCACCGCGTAGATGGCGACACCTACAACAACGGGCAGGGCGCACAGCACCAGGCGGCTATCCACCCCCAGGGCCATCAGCCCTTTGTAGCAGACGGTGACACCCAGCCCCATGAGCGCGGCGGACAGGAAGGGCCGCAGCAGGTTCCGTGCCACGGCGGGCGGTTCCTCGATCAGCGTGCGCAGGGAGAAGAGATTCAGAATGCTGATGGACACATAGCACACCAGAATGCCGATGGGGGTGCCCAGAATATTGATGTCCGGGTTTCCGGTGAGCACATACACGGCAATCAGATTCAGCACGCCGCCGATGAGCATATTGGTCACAGGACGGCCCGCGTGGCCGTGGGCCTGCATAATGGCGGTGGTGACCATGACCACGGCGTTAAAGGCAATGGCCACGGCCAGGACGAACATGAGCTTCTCTGCCAGATCCAGGCCGGCACCGGAAAACCGACCAAGCAATGCCGTAATGGGTCGGGCAAGCAGGGCAAGGCCGAAGGCACAGGGCATGGACACGAGACCCGTGATGCGCACGGCGGACTCCTCCGTGGCCTTGGCTTCCTTATAATTGCACAGGGTCAGCTGGGCGGTGATGGCGGGAATGATGCTGATGGTGATGGGGGTAATGAAGGCGCAGGGCATATTGAAGATGGTCAGGCACATGCCGTAAATGCCCCGCATGGTGTCTGCCGCTCCCTGGGAATAGCCCAGGTTCAGCAGCTGACCCATGTAGATTTTCGTTTCCATCATGGTGAAGAACTGCAAAATGGCAGAGCCTACGGTAATGGGCACGGCGATGAGAAGCAGTCCTTTGGCGGTGTCGGCATAGGAGCGGGGGCTGTCGTCTGTGACGGGCAGGTAAACATAGCTTTTCCGGAAACAGACGTAAAGATACACGGAAGACACCAGGCAGCTGGCAGTGACACCCAGAATGGCGCCGCCGGCAGCCAGAGGCACGCTTCTTGTGGTTTTCAGGAGAATCAGCGCCGCGGCCATGCCCACAATGAGCTTTACCACCGCCTCCACAACCTGGGAGATAGAGGTGGGAATCATGTTGCTCTGCCCCTGGAAGAAGCCCCGGAAGGTGCTCATCAGGCAGATGAGCAGCACGCAGGGCCCCAGGCAGCCGATGGCCGCCCAGGCATCGGGCTGGTTCTGGAAGGCTGCCAGCTGTCGGCAGAAGACCGTCATAAGCAGGCTCCCGGCAATGCCCAGTCCCAGGAAAATGCCCCGGGCGGTATGGTAAATCCGCCGCACCTGATTATAGTGCTTCAAAGAGCTGGCCTGGGAGATCATCCGGCTCATGGCCACCGGCAGGCCTGCGGTGGAGATCATCAGCAGCACATTGTAGATGTCGTAGGCCGTATTGAAGTAGCCGAAGCCCTGGGAGCCGATAATGGCATTCAGGGGGATCTTATACAGGGCGCCGATGACCTTGACGATGGCGGTGGCCAAGGCGAGCAGAGCGGTGCCGTGGAGAAAATTCTGCTTTTTCTGAGCGTCAGACATAGAAAGCTTCCTTTCGTTGGATTAGTCCTTAGGAAACTCTGAATAAATCGTCTGCGGCTGGACAGCGAATCTTTTGCTTCCATGCTGCGGTTTGAAAAATGGGAAATATAGCACAGCCGTTGCCAGCGAAGCTGGCTTACGGATGTGGCATACCCCTTGCGGGTACATACAGTATTCCCTCATTTTCCAAACCTTGCCTGGAAACAAAATCTCTCGCTGCCAGCTCTTGCCGATTTAATCAGAACTTCCCTTATTCTCCTCGAAGAGTTTCGGGATGGCGTAGTTCGTCAGTTCCTCCACCACCTGACGCAGGTCGATGGTGGGGAATTTGCCGTTTTCGTAGAGAATCTTGCCCCGAACCATGGTCATGGCCACGTCGCCGCCCTTGGCGGACCAAACAAGACCGTTCAGTACATTGTGACAGGGCATCAGATGGGGGGCGGTGAAGTCCACCAGAATGATGTCCGCGTCCATGCCCTCCTGGAGCATACCGCACTGGGCGGCTCGTCCCTGAGCCTGGGCGCCGGAGACCGTTGCCATCATCAGGGCGGCGGCTGCCGGCAGAGCGGCGCTGTCCCCGCTTTCCCGGCGGGCATCCATGGCGGCGTAGCGCATGACCTCAAACAAATCCAGATTGCCGCACTCCACCGCGCCGCCGGTGCCCAAAGCCACGTTCATTCCGGCCTTGACGGATTCCAGGATGGGAGTGGCTGCCCAACCGGCCTTGGCGGCGGCTACGGGGGTAGCTACCGCCGTGACCTTGTGCTTTCCCAAAAGCTTACGCTCTTCGGGTTCCAGATATGTACAGCCCGCGGCGGTGGTGGGCACGCAGAAGAGGTTATGGCAGTTCAGCAGCTCTCCGGGGCCCATGCCCGTGCGCTCCTGGCAGGACTCCACCTCGCCCTTGGTTTCGGCCAGATGAAGCTGCATTCCGAGACCTGCTTCCGTGGCGTAGCCCAGAAGACCCTCCCAGAGCCGGTAGTTGCTGGTGTACTCGGCATAGATGCCCGCATCGATTTTGATTCTGCCGTCGTCGAAGCCGTGCCACTTTTCCACCACCCGTACCAGCTCCCGGCACTGCTCGTCGGTTTCAAAGTCGAAGTCCTCGTTGGGGTCGATGAACCGGTAGGAGGAAAGGGCCAGATTTGCCTTGATGCCTGCCTGGGCGACCGCCTCGGCGGTGGCATCCGGGTAGTAATACAGATCGGAAACGGAGGTCACGCCGAAGCGCAGACACTCGGCAATGGCAAGCAAAGCTGCGGCCTTGGCACTGCGGGAATCCATCTTGGCCTCCTTTTGCAGCAGCGCTTCCAGAGCCTGGGTGTTGCCCAGATCGTCGGAATAGCTGCGCAGACTGGCGGTGGCCAGGTGGGTGTGGCAGTTGATGAGGCCGGGCATGGCAACCATGCCGGTGCCGTCGATGATGGTTTTCGGCGGCTCTTTCGGAGCGGTTTTACGGATGGAGACGATTTTGCCGCCCTCGATACCGATATAGGCTCCGAAAATCACTTCCATCCGGGGATTCATGGTCACGGCGGTGACGTTGGAAATCAGTGTATCCAAAGAAAACAACCTTTCTTTTACAATAGGGTAAACAGTTCTTCTTTCTGGCGGCAGACGGAATCGATCATTTCGATGTACTGCTCCGGGAATTTGGGGTTATGGAACCGCTGGAGGGTGCCGTCGGGCAGGTTCACCTTGTTCATGCCCCCGCCGCCCAGGGAGACGATGGTGTGAAGCTCCTCCATCATGTAGATGTTGTACAGGCAGTCAAGACCCTCTCGGCTCCAGCCTACGTTTTCAAAGCTGCCGGACATATATTTCTGCCGGTAGAGGTAGTAGGGCTTGTAGGAAAGATCCCGAAGGGCGGCGTTGGAATAGTCCACCATCCGGGAGACTTCCTCGGCGGTGGACAGCCCTTCCCGTTTTTCAAAGAGGTCGGCGCCCTTTTTCAGAGCCAGGGTGTGGACGGTGATGTTGGCGGGGTTCAGGGAAGCCACCGCGTCCAGGGAACGGCGGAAGCCGTCAAAATCATCCGTGGGAAGACCCGCAATTAAATCCATATTGATGGCGGAAAAGCCCGCTTCTTCCGCCTGACAGTAGGCTCGAATTACGTCTGCCCCGGTGTGAGGTCTGCCGCAGGCTCGGAGGACGGAATCCTCCATGGTCTGGGGGTTGATGCTCATCCGGTCGGCTCCGTGGGCCCGGATTGCCCGAAGCTTTTCCAGATCCAGGGTGTCCGGTCTGCCTCCCTCCACGGTGAATTCGATGCACCGGGAAAAATCGAAGGATTCCCGGAGGGTATCCAGCAGATGAATCATTTGGGGAGTGGACAGGATGGAGGGGGTGCCGCCGCCGATGTAAAGGGTGAGAAGATGTTTCCCACTTTCCTTCATCAGCCGGGCGGTGACCTGAATCTCCCGCTCCAAAGCAGCAAGGTACTTGTCCAGCAGCTCGGTTTTCTTGCCGACGGTGCGGCTGACGAAGCTGCAATAGCTGCACCGGGTAGGGCAGAAGGGAATGCCCACATAGACGGACAGATCGTCCTTGTCCATGAGAGATACGGCCTTGACCGTAGACTCTGAGCAGTCCACTGCCAGCTGCCTTCGCTCCGGGGTGACATAATACACATCCCGCATAAGCCGGTCGGCGGAAGCGGGGGTGCCGCCCTCCAGCAGGTGCTTCGTGGTGATTTTCGTAGGCCGCACACCGGCAAGAGCACCCCAGGCAGGCTTCCGGTCAAGCAGCTGGATGGCCGCCAGGTAGTAACTTTGCTGCAAAATGCGTCTGCGGAGCCGGACGGTTTCCTCGCCGGCCTTCAGCCGCCGGGCGGCGGAAACGGTTTTGCCGTTTAAGGTGATTTTTGCGGTGGCGGTAAGCCAGGTTTTCCCCCGGAAAAGGGCGGATACCGCCGTTCCTTCCGGGTTTTCCGGGAACAGAGCCATTTGCAGCTGCTCCACGGCGTAGCGGTCCTCGTGACCGATGAGTATCAGATTCATGAGAGGCTCCTCTCAGCGCAGGTACGGATTGTAGTTCTTTTCACTGTCCAGGGTGCTGGTTTCCCCATGACCCGGAAGTACCCAGAGATTTTCGGGGATGGCGGCCAGCCGCTTGAGGGAGGCGGTCATCTGCTCCCAGCTGCCGCCGGGCAGATCGGTGCGGCCGCAGCTTCCGGCAAAGAGGGTGTCTCCGGAGAAGAGCGCCCCTTCCGTCCGCAGGCACACGGAGCCGGGGGTGTGACCTGGGGTGTGAAGGACGGTCATCTCCAGACCCGCAAGGTGGAGTTTCGTGCCCTCGCCGTAGGTGTCGGTATAGTAGAGCTTTCCGGCGGTGAGCTGAGGGGGCAGACTCAGATCCTCGGCGCAGAGGTATACCTTGCAGCCGGTGTCCGCGGCGATTTCCCGGACGGCTCCCACATGGTCGAAGTGGCCGTGGGTCAGCAAAACGGCCTCCACAGTCAGCCCCAGCTCGGTCAGCTTGTCCAAAACGGTATCCGCATCGTAGCCCGGGTCGATGAGACAGCAGCGGCTCGAAGCGCTGTCACGGATGATGTAGCAATTGGTCTGGTACGCGCCCAGGGTCAGGGATTTGACTTCCAGCATAGCTGCCTCCTTATCGTCTGGGGGTGTCCATCAGCTGGTCGGTGTCCAGCAGAATGGTCACAGGGCCGTCGTTGACGGATTCCACCTGCATATCCGCGCCGAAGCGGCCATGCTGGGGCGGGAATCCCAGTTCCGCGCAGTCCGCCAGGAACCGTTCATAGAGCCGGTTGCCCAGCTCCGGCGGCGCGGCTTCGGTGAAGCTGGGTCGGCGGCCCTTCCGGCAGTTGCCGTAGAGGGTGAACTGGCTCACCACCAGCACCTGCCCTTGGACGGCCTCCAGTCCCAGGTTCATTTTTTCGTGTTCGTCCTCGAAAATCCGCAGGCCCAGAGCCTTTTCCGCCAGATACCGGCATTCCTTTTCCGTGTCCTTGGGGCCAACCCCCAGCAGAATCAGAAAGCCCTGACCGATTTTGCCCACGCACTGGCCGTCAATGGTCACGCTGGCGGATTTTACCCGGGTCAATACTGCTCGCATAGCAAATTCTCCTAATCTGTTTTAATTCTGTCCTCTGCGGGAGTTGGTCACATCCCGGATGCTCAGAAGCTTGGAACGGATGGAATCCAGCTCCGCCACGTTCTTCACCTCAAAGCGAATGGTGATGGTGCTCCGGCCTCCGGGCAAATCCTTGGCGTTCATTTCCTTCACCCGAACCCGGGCGGTGCTCATGACCGTGGCTACGTCCAATACCAGGCCGTCTCTTGTGATGCAGTCCAGCTCCAGGGTGGTTTCAAAGGGCTGCTCTTCCTGGGTGGCCCAGCGAACCCGCACCCATCGGGCGGCCTGCTTGGGATCCTCCCGGGCGGCGGCGTTGGGGCAGTCCGCCCGGTGGATGGACACGCCGAAGCCCTTGGTGATGAAGCCCACGATGGCATCTCCGGGGACGGGGGCGCAGCACTTGGCGAACTTGATCATGCACGAGTCGATGTCCTCGACGATGATGCCGTTGACGGCGTGGCGGTTGAGAAGCTCCGCGTCGGAGTCCGGCTTCAGGCGTAGAGGGGCACCGGGAAGTTTTTCCGTGGTCTGGGCCTTAACGGCCTTGTTCACGTCGTCCCGGATGCGCCCCACGGCTTTGGTGGCGGTGAGACCGCCGTAGCCGATGGCGGCGTACATATCATCCCAGCTGTCGAAGGACAGTTTTTGCAGCAAATGGGGTTCCAGGTCTGGACTTGTCAGTGCGTTCAGAGGAAGTCCTACCCGCTTCATCTCCGCCTCGAAGGAGGCTCTGCCGTGGATGATGTTCTCATCCCGCTTCTCCCGCTTGAACCACTGTTTGATCTTGGTTCTGGCCTGGTTGGACTTACAGATGGTCAGCCAGTCCCGGCTGGGTCCTTTGGCGGCCTTGGAGGTGAGCACCTCCACAATGTCGCCGTTGCGCAGTTTGGTATCGATGTTGGCAATCCGGTTGTTGACCTTGGCGCCGATCATGGCGTTGCCCACCCCGGAGTGGATGGCGTAGGCAAAGTCGATGGGGGTGGAGCCTGCGGGCAGGGAGACGATCCTGCCCTTGGGGGTGTAGACGAAGACCTCGTCGTTGAACATGTCGATTTTCAGAGATTGGACGAATTCCTCCGCGTCGGAATCCTGCTGGGTTTCCAGCAGACGGCGAACCCACTCGAAGTCCTTTTCCGTACCGGCGCCGGTGCCCTGCTTGTATTTCCAGTGGGCGGCAATGCCGTATTCCGCAGTCTCGTGCATGTCCCAGGTGCGGATCTGCACCTCGAAGGGAATGCCCTGGGAGCCGATGACGGTGGTGTGAAGACTCTGGTACATATTGGGCTTGGGGGTGGAGATGTAGTCCTTGAACCGGCCGGGTACCAGATTGAACAGGTCGTGGACGTGGCCCAGCACGTTGTAGCAGTCGGGAATGGTGTCCACGATGACCCGGAAGGCGTAGATGTCGTAAAGCTCGTCAATGGTCTTTCCCTGAGCCTGCATCTTCCGGTAGATAGAGTATACATGCTTGATCCGGCCGTAGGTCTTGTTATGGATGCCCACGGAGGAAAGCCGCTGGGTGATCTTGTCCTGGATGGTGCGCATGAACACCTCATCCTGTTCCTTGTGGGCATTGAGGTAATTCATGATCTCATTGTAGGAATCGGGCACCAGATACTTGAGGGCAATATCCTCCAGCTCCCACTTGATCTTCTGCATACCCAAGCGGTGCGCCAGAGGCGCGTAAACGTCCATGGTCTCCCGGCATTTTTTCAGCTGCTTTTCCGGGGTCTGGTACTGCATGGTGCGCATATTGTGAAGCCGGTCGGCGATCTTGATGAGCACCACCCGGATGTCCTTGGACATGGCCATGAACATCTTGCGCAGGTTTTCCATCTGAGCCTGCTCGGAGGTGGAGAAGTTGGCACGGGTCAGCTTGGTGACGCCCTCCACCAGCTCCGCTACGGTGGAACCGAAGATTCGCTCAATGTCCTCGTGGGAAGCGTCGGTGTCCTCGATGCAGTCGTGAAGCAGCGCGCCCAGCACCGCGTCGCAGTCCAGACCCATTTCCGCTACGATTTGTGCCACCGCCAGAGGATGAATGATGTAGGGAGAGCCGTCCTTGCGCTTCTGGGCCTGGTGCTTGGTACTGGCGTAATCCACGGCCTTGTTGATGAGCGCCCAGTCGGCCCCGGGAATGTGCTTGTTGATGGCCCGCTCCATGGCGGCATAGTGTTCTTCAAAGGTTTCCATTTTCTTCAGCTCTCTTTCGCGCGCAGCAGCCGCTGCATGGTTTGGCTGGTGGTCAGGTCAGCCTTTCCCGTTCCGGGGGTCAGCCGGATGGTGATGGATTTGTGAAGCCGGGTGATTTCCAGCAGGCCCACATCCCGGAAAATATCCAGGCAGATGCTCAGCTGCCCCAGGCTCAGGGGCTTGCCCGCCCAGCGGACGATTTTCCGACACAGGCACAGGGGAGATTCCTGTATCTCGGTTCCTACACCGGCCAGATACCGCCAGACCATGGCAAGCATAGCCCGGTCGGGAAGACAGGCGGTATTTTCCCGGGACAGAGGTTCCCCCTTCTGCAATGCCCGGTACAGGGAGGTTTCCGGGGAGCACTCGGCCCGGCAGCTGGGGCGGATGTCCAGCACATTCATCTGGACAATCCGGTCGCCCCGGTACTCGTTGACCTGGGGATTGAAAGCCACGTCCACTAAGTCTCCCTGGGCGATGGAAACGCTCTGGGGGTTGGCGGAAAAGTAGATGGCACCGAAGGTGAAATGGCCTTTGCGCAGCCGCAGACGCATATGTCGGCCTCCGCCCACCATGCTGATCCGGTCGATGGTCAGACCGGCCATGGACAGCACCGGCTTGGGGCAGCCGTTGCCGCAGGGCTCCAGCACCTTCAGCGAATCGATGCCCGGAATGGTCAGAAGCTCCGGGTCAATGGCACAGTCAATGTCCAGGCTGGTGCGGGGCAGGTCGTCCTGGTAGTAGTCCGCGGCCAGAGCGCAGATCTGACGGCGGAATTCCGGAATGTTCTTCCGGCTGATGGTAAAGCCCGCCGCCAGCTCATGGCCGCCGTAGCTTTCCAGCAATGGGGACAGGGTGCTCAGGGAGGCGAACAGATTGAAGCCGCCGTGGCTTCGGGAGCTGGCCTTGCCATGGTCGCCGTCCAGGCAGATGAGGAAGGCCGGACAGGCATATTCTTCGGCAATCCGGCTGGCCACAATGCCGACGACTCCCTGATGCCAGCTTTCGTCCGCCAGGACGATGGCCTCCGGGGGCTTTCCGGCGGGGAGCATGGCTACCGCCTGCCGGTAAATTTCCGATTCCACCGCCTGCCGCTGCCGGTTCAGGGCGCACAGGGCCTTGGCGGCATCGCTTGCTTCCTGGGGATCGTCGGTGAGAAATAATTTCAGAGCCAGATCAATTTGGCCCATCCGGCCTGCGGCGTTGATTCGAGGAGCCAGCATAAAGCCGATGGTGGAGGAAGTGACGGTTTTGGGGTCGCAGCCGCACTCGGCCATGAGAGCGGCAATGCCGGGGCGCTTGGTGTGAGCCAGCAGCTCCAGTCCCCGGGCGGCAAAGACCCGGTTCTCTCCCCGCAGAGGCATGACATCCGCTACGGTACCCAGGCACACCATGTCGGCGTACTCAGACAGCACCGCCTCCGTGTCACCGCACAGGGCGCAGGCCAGCTTAAAGGCAATGCCCACGCCGGAAAGATCCTTGTGGGGATAGCCGCCGTCCGGCCGGTGGGGGTCAACCACCGCGACTGCCTCGGGCAGGGCATCCTTGCATTCGTGGTGGTCGGTGATGACCAGATCCATGCCCAGCTCTTTGCACAGCTGAGCCTCGGCTACGGCGGTAATGCCGCAGTCCACGGTGACGATGAGCTGAACTCCCTCGTCGTGAAGCTGGTGCAGGGCAATGGCGTTCAGACCGTAGCCCTCCTCCAGCCGACCGGGGATGTAGCTGACACAGCTGCCGCCGTGACGGCGGAGAAAATCCGTCAGCAGGCAGGTGGCGGTAATGCCGTCCACGTCATAGTCGCCGAAGACCGCGATTTTTTCCTTGTTTTCGATGGCCAGCGCCACCCGTCCGGCAGCCAGAGCCATATCCGTCATTAAAAAAGGGTCGGGCAGGGGGGCGTTGCGATCCAGATAGTTTTTTGCCTGGGCACCGTTCTGAATGCCCCGGGCGGCCAGCACCATGGCAGACAATGGGGCGTAGCCCGCGCTTACCAGGGCGTTCACCGAAGCCATATCCGGCTTCTTCTCATTCCAAATTCCGTATTTCACCTTAGCACACATCCAGTAATAAGCATTTTCCTTACATTATAACAAAAAACCGGACAATGTACAATAGGAAGATGGAATTTTCTTTCATTCCCCCGGGGCACGGCGCAATTGCAGCAGGGCCACGGTGATCATGGGCGCGGCAATCATCCCGGCAATGCCCCACAGCCGACAGCCGATATACAGGGCCGCCAGGGTGGCCAGCGGATCCAGCCCCAGGTGACGGCCCAGAAGCTTGGGTTCCAGAATGGAGCGGGTCAGAGCGGCGGTGGCGTAGGTTCCGGCAATGCCCAGAGCCAGAACCCGGTTCCCTTGCAGAAAGCACACCAGCGCCCAGGGGATCAGCACCGTCCCCGTGCCGAAGACGGGCAGGGCATCCACCAGAGCGATGACGAAAGCCCACAGAAGGCTCCTGGGAATCCGCAGCAGGGTCAGTCCCGCCGCCAGAATGCAGAAGGTGACGCTCATCAGCTTCAGCTGGGCCGTCAGCCAGCCCAGGAGCATCCGACGCAGCCGCCGGAATCGGCCAAGAAGGACATTCAGCCGTTCCTGGGGAATTTTCCCCAGGAGCCACCGGCGGATTTTCGGAAGGCGCGCGGAAAGAAGAAAGGCAGAGAGAATTCCGGTGCCGAAGCCCAGGGCACTGTCCGGCAGACGGCCCAGAATCCCACCTGCCAGCCCCAGAAGCCAGGCGGTGATCTTTCCCAGCAGGGTGCTGCCGTCGGAAAACAGCAGACGCAGATGCTCCGTCAGCACAGGCCGCAGATTCCGGGGAGCCCGGGCAGCCAGGGCCAGCAGGTTGGTCTGCGTCAGCTCCAGAGCCCGACGGGCGGCATCCTCCAGGCCGGGCAGGATTCCCGCCAGGGAGCGCAGCTGCCGCACCGCCGCGGCGCACAGCACCGTCACAAGCAAAGCAAGAAAGCAGAAGGCCATGCTCACGCCCAGACCGGCGGCGGCCTGCCGGGGCAGCCGGAGGCGTTTTTCCAGAAAGCGTACCATGGGCTCCGCCGCCAATGCCAGGACAAGGCCCAGCAGAAAGGGGCGGATCAGGGGCAGCAGAAACCGGACTGCCAACCACAGAAGGACAGAGCCGGCCAGAAGCGTCAGAATGTCTTTTCGGGGAAAGCCCATGACGGAAGCTCCTTTCGATGGGAAGATAAGGGTTGCTTTTTTCAAAATGTGTGTTACAATAGCTTACATGGAGAACAGATGTCGTTCAGTCGAGAACGAGCGTATCAGGAGGTCGAACATGTCAACCAAACCCCAATACTACATTGTGGAAGCATCCGCACTGCCGGAAGTATTTCTGAAGGTGGCGGAGGCCAAGCGTTTGCTGTCCACCGGCGAAGCAGCTACGGTGAACGAAGCCACCAAGATGACGGACATCAGCCGCAGCGCTTTCTATAAGTACCGGGACGCGGTGCTTCCCTTTCAGAATATGATGACCGGCCGGATCATAACCTTCCAGCTGCTGCTCCACGACGAGCCGGGACTGCTGTCCCACATTCTGGCAGTGTTTGCCGATACCAAGGCCAACATCATCACCATCAATTCCATCGTGCCCACCAACGGCACGGCGGTGGTCACCATTTCCGCGGAGACCATGGATTTGACGGTGCCTCTGGAGGAGATGCTGCGGCAGCTGAGCGCCACCCGGGGCGTGGTCAAGGCGGAAGTTCTGGCAGGTTAAACTATGGAAAAGCTTGGGGGCATCTTCGGATGCCCCCTTTTTTCGTCTGCCCTTTCGTCACATTCTGCCCTTCCTTGACATAGGCTGTGCCGGGAGGGAGGAGTATGCTTCTTGTCCAGAAGTACGGAGGAACGTCCCTGGCGGATGCCGGACGGATTCGGGCGGCGGCCCGACGGTCGGCGGAGCTTTCCCGGCAGGGAAATCAGATGGTCATTGTCGTCTCTGCCCAGGGTGACACCACAGATGAAATGATCCGGCGGGCTTCCCAGCTGAACCGCCGCAGAGCCGTCCGGGAAATGGATGCCTATCTGGCCGCCGGAGAGCAGATGTCCGCGGCCCTCATGGCCATGGCCATCGGTGCCATGGGTTGTCCGGCGGTGAGCCTTACCGGCTGGCAGGCGGGAATCCATACCGATGGGAACCACGCCAACGCCCGGATTCTGACCGTGGATACCGGGAGAATTCTCCGGGAGCTGGAGGCGGGGAAAATTGTAGTCGTTGCGGGCTTTCAGGGTGTGGCTCCGGACGGAGACATTACCACCCTGGGGCGGGGCGGCTCGGATACCACGGCGGTGGCGCTGGCGGCCTGGCTTCAGGCAGATCGGTGCCAGATTTTTACGGATGTAGACGGGGTGTACGACCGGGACCCCAGGCTGTTTCCCGATGCCAGACGGTTCCGGCAAATCCGCTACGACACCATGCTGGCACTGGTGGAAAACGGGGCCCAGGTGCTCCATGACCGTTCGGTGCAGCTGGCCAAGGAGAAGGGCCTGGAACTGGAGGTTCTGTCTGCCTTCACAGGCGCGCCGGGAACCGTTGTCGGAAACCTGGAATCATTCTAACCGGCCGGGGCATAAGATATTCAGCAGACAGAAAATATAGAAAATACCCCTTGACAATGGGGGATAGCTGTGCTAAAATGCGCAGGTAATCAAGAAGGCTGAACATCCGCCTCACCGTAAGCTATGCGAAACGGTTCATATTCCCTTTCCCTTTCGGGAGAACCAGGAATTATGCGGATGCTCGGGCATCCGCTTTTTGTTGTTTATTTGGAGGTGCTTACCATCGCAAAGTTAGACCATCAGCTCAATGAGGAGATCCGGGACAAGGAAGTCCGCCTGATCGGTGCCGACGGCGCCCAGCTGGGCATCGTTTCTTCCGCCGAGGCAAACGCCATGGCAGAGGAGCAGGGCATGGATCTGGTGAAGATTTCTCCCAACGCGGTTCCCCCCGTCTGCAAAATCATGGACTATTCCAAATTCTGCTACGATCAGAAGAAGCGGGAGAAGGATGCCAGAAAGAACCAGCGGGTCGTGGAAATCAAGGAAATCCGCATGAGCCCCAGCATCGACACCAATGACCTGAACACCAAGATTAAGGCTGCTCAGAAGTTCCTGGCAGACGGCAATCGAGTGAAGGTCAGCGTCCGCTTCCGCGGCCGTGAGATGGCGCATACCAACATTGGTGAGAAGCTGCTTCTGGACTTTGCCGCCAGCTGCGCGGAAATCGCCGGCATGGAAAAGAGCCCTAAGCTGGAAGGTCGCTTCATGGCGATTTTCCTGACCCCCAAGAATAGCAAGTAAGTCATTCATTACCAAAGAGAATCGGAAGGAGAACCACCTATGCCCAAGCTGAAGACCCATAGCGGTGCTAAGAAGAGATTCAACCTGACCGCCAGCGGTAAGGTTAAGAGAGCCCGCGCTTTCAAGAGCCACATCCTGACCAAGAAGACCACCAAGCGTACCCGCCATCTGCGCGCAACCGCTTACGCTGATCAGACCAACGTCAGCGCCATCAAGGAAATGATTCCCTACAAGTAAGGCAGAAGGAGGATACTGAGAAATGGCAAGAGTTAAAGGCGCAATGATGACGCGCAAGAGAAGAAACGCTACCCTGAAGCTGGCTAAGGGCTACTGGGGTTCCAAGTCCAAGCACTTCAAGATGGCCAAGCAGCAGGTCATGAAGTCCGGCAACTACGCTTTCAAGGGCCGCAAGCAGAAGAAGCGTGATTACCGTCGTCTGTGGATCGCCCGGATCAGCGCATCCGTCGCTCCCTACGGCATGAACTACTCCACCTTCATGAACGGTGTGAAGAAGGCCGGCATCGAGATGAACCGGAAGAGCCTGTCCGAGATGGCTATCCAGGACACCGCTGCTTTCGCCGCGGTTGTGGCCAAGGCCAAGGCTGCTCTGAACTAAGAAAATCTGACCCTGCCGAAATTCCGGCAGGGTCGTTTTCTGTTCTATCGTTGGTGTATAATAGACAGGGGCCGATGAGGGCATCGGCCCCTACATCCATGAAATCGGTTTGGGGGGGTGAAGAGGTGGAACTAAAATGGACGGCAAATCGGAAAGGACGGCTTTCTTCTTTCCTGCGGGGAGAGCTGAAAATGTCCACCGGGCTCATGAACAAGCTCAAATGGGGAGATTCCCTCCGGGTCAACGGCGCTGCTCAGCGTACCAATTATCCGGTATCCCCCGGGGACATCATTACCGTGGCCTTTCCCGAGGAGAACCCGGAATATCCGGCGGAGGATGGGGAGTTGTCCATTCTTTATGAGGACGAGGCCATTCTGGCGGTGGACAAGCCCGCCGGAATGCTGATTCACCCATCCCGGGCGAAAAACACCGGAACCCTGGCAAATCTTGTGGCCGGGTATTATCAGAAAACCGGACAGCATCTGGCCTTTCACCCCATGACCCGGCTGGATCGGGACACCTTCGGCATTGTGCTGCTGGCGAAGAACGCCTATGTCCACACCCGGCTTCAGGAAAACGGGGCGAAAAAAACCTATTATGCCCTGGTCTATGGCAGACCGGAAGGGGACAGCGGCACTATCGATGCTCCCATTGCCCGCCGGGAATTACCCAGCCTTTTGCGTTATGTCAACCCGGAAGGGAAGCCCTCGCTGACCCGGTGGCGGCTTTTGGAAGCGGGGGATGGCTGGAGCAAGCTGGCTCTCCGACCGGTCACCGGAAGAACCCACCAGCTGCGGGTGCACTGTGCCTATATGGGCTTTCCCATTCTGGGAGACCCCCAGTACGGAAGCGAGGAATCCCAGACCTTCTCCGCCCGACTTGGCCTGAGCCATCAGATGCTTTGCGCGAAAATGTTGGAATTTTCTCATCCGATCACCAGAAAGCCTATGATTTTGCAGTCGAATATGGATGCTTCCTTATAGCAGGCCGATAATATCTGCCAGGCTGTCCGCCTTGGCATAAACCCGGGACAGAGTGCCGGCATCCGGCTGATCCTGGTCGGGAATCACCACGCTCAGGCAGCCGGCTCGGCTGGCGGAGAGAATTCCGGAGGGGGAATCCTCCAGGGCAAGGCATTTTTCCGGAGCCAACCCCAGAATCTCCGCACCCTTCAGGTAGATATCCGGCTCCGGCTTGCCATGGGGCACGTCGTAGGCGGTGACGATCCTCCCGAACCGGTGATACAGTCCCAGAGGTTCCAGGTACGCCCGAATCCGGGCTTGAGGGGAGGAGCTGGTCACCGCCCGGGGGACGTGCTTTTCGTCCAGAGCGTCCAGCAGCTCATAAATTCCGGGCTTTGGGGCAACGCCGTTTTCCAGGACGTAGGCGTCCATCAGCGCAATCCGCTTTTTGCGGATGGTTTCGTAGTCGGCTCCCTCGCCGAAAAGCTCGTGAAGCTTGGCTTGCCCCAGGGCGTGGTTCAGACTGCGCATTTGCAGGGCCTGCTCCTTCGTCATGGGAAAGCCGTAGAACCGGCAGGCCTCCATCCAGAACCGGGAGTACATCCACTCCGTGTCCACCACCAGTCCGTCCATGTCAAACAGCACTCCCTCAACGGGAGCTTTTTCTTTATATAATGTCAACATTGGCACTTCTCCTTTGCTTTTGCATATCATACCATAGCTTTTCAAAAGGAACAAGGAAAATAAAACTAGGAATTTTGAAACAAATGTGCTATGATATGCCCAAGAGGTGAGTACCCATGGAAGAAAAGAAAGAATTGGAGCGGCAGCCCTATGAACCGCGACCCGGCTGGCAGGTCTGGGGAGCCAGAATCGGCCTGGTGCTGTTTCTCCTGTTTGTGGTCTGGCAGCTTTGGGTCGTTGCCAGAGGGGGCCTGTAATGCGGATTCTGGGGATCGACCCGGGCTACGGCATTACGGGCTTCGGCCTGATTGAAGCGGATCGGGGGCAGTACAAAATGCTCAACTGCGGGGCCATCACTACGCCTGCCAATACGGATTTTCCCTGGCGGCTGGAAGTGATCTACAACGACATGACGGAGCTTCTGCGGGTGTCCCAGCCGGAGGCGGTGGCCATCGAAGAGCTGTTCTTCGGCCACAATGTGACCACGGGCATCAACGTGGCACAGAGCCGGGGCGTGATTTTGCTGGCTGTCCGGCAGGCGGGTGTGCCGATTTTTGAGTACAAGCCCATGCAGGTCAAGCAGGCGGTGGTGGGCTACGGCAACGCCACCAAGCATCAGGTTCAGGATATGACCAAGCGGCTTTTGAAGCTGCCCGCCATTCCCAAGCCCGATGACGCGGCGGACGCGGTGGGCATTGCTCTGTGCCATGCCCGTTCCAGCACGTCTTTGCTTGCTCAGGCCTATGGCCGTTAATGCGGAGGAATTGATATGCTATACTATGTATCCGGCAAGGTGGCGCTTTTAGAGCCGGGTCTTGCGGTTATTGACTGCGGCGGCGTGGGCTACGGCTGCCGGGTGACGGCCTACACGGCTTCTCAGCTGAAGCTGAACCAGAACGCGAAGCTGTTCGTCACCGAGTCCATCCGGGAGGACGCCTTTGATCTTTACGGCTTTTCCAGCCGGGAGGAGCAGCGGTGCTTTTCTCTGCTGACCGCCGTCAACGGGGTGGGGCCCAAGGCGGCCATGTCCATTCTGTCCTCCGGCGGCCCCCAGAACTTTACGCTGGCTGTGATGACCGGGGACGAGAAAATGCTCACCGCCGCTCAGGGCGTGGGCAAGAAAATTGCCCAGCGGATCATTCTGGAACTGAAGGATAAGATTGGCGGCGGCAGCCTGGAACTGGATTTCTCGGCCGGAAGCGGAGCGTCTGTGCCTGTCCAGCAGGGAAACAATGCCGCCCTTGCGGGTGCGGCACTCCAGGAGCTGGGCTATTCCCCGGCGGAAATCAGCCAGGCTCTGAAGGGCGTAGACCCCAATGCCTCTACCGAAGAGATGGTGCGCCATGCCCTCCGGGCCATGGTCATGAAGGGATAAAGGATTATGAGCTTGGAATTTTCACAGGAACTGGACGAACCCATTGTTTCCCCTGTCTATGAACCCCAGGATGCCGGGGAAATCGGCCTGCGGCCAAAGCTGCTGGCAGATTATACCGGCCAGGAAAAGGCAAAGGGAAATCTGTCCATTTATATTGAAGCCGCCCGGCGGCGGAACGAGCCTCTGGATCATGTGCTGCTCTACGGCCCTCCGGGTCTGGGCAAAACCACCCTGGCGGGCGTGATCGCCAACGAAATGGGGGCGGGCATCCGGGTCACCTCCGGCCCTGCCATCGAAAAGCCCGGTGATCTGGCGGCGCTGCTCACCAACCTGAATCCGGGGGATATCCTCTTCATCGACGAAATCCACCGGCTGAATCGGGTAGTGGAGGAAATTCTCTATCCTGCTATGGAGGATTTTGCCATCGATATTATCGTGGGAAAAGGCCCCAGCGCCAACTCCATCCGGCTGGATCTGCCGAAATTCACTCTGGTAGGAGCCACCACCCGGGCAGGCCAGCTGTCCGCCCCTTTGCGGGATCGGTTCGGCGTGAATCTGCGGCTGGAGCTGTATACCCCGGAGGAGCTGGCGAAGATCGTCACCCGGTCGGCCACCATCCTGGGTATGCCCATTGAACCGGAGGGAGCCATGGAGATTGCCTCCCGGAGCCGGGGCACTCCCCGGATTGCCAACCGGTTTCTGCGCCGGGTTCGGGATTTTGCCGAGGTCATGGGCAACGGCACCATTACGAAGGAGGCGGCCGAGCTGGCGCTGAAACGGCTGGAGGTGGACAAGCTGGGTCTTGACAACATCGACCGGCGGATGCTTACCGCCATCGTTCAGAACTACGGCGGCGGCCCGGTGGGGTTGGAGACCCTGGCTGCCACCATCGGCGAGGAGGCGGTGACCCTGGAAGACGTGTATGAGCCTTACCTCATGCAGCTGGGATTTCTCACCAGAACCCCCCGGGGCCGGTGCGTTACGGCTCTGGCTTACGATCATCTGCACATTCCCTACGAGGGACAAACCCAATTCGGCATTTGAAAAGTGCATAAAGGGGAAAAATTTCCGGTAAAAATTTTTATTTAGGATTGACAAAACCGACCCAGGTGTGTATAATCCGAGTTATGGCAATGTTTGCCACGAATCTATTACGACCCTGCGTTATATCATTTTCAGGTGGGATTTCACGGGGCAACAACAAACCGAAGAGAGGTATTTTTCATGTACGAAGACAAGACTTTAGTTTGCAAGGAGTGCGGCAAGGAGTTCGTGTTCACCGCCGGTGAGCAGGAGTTCTACGCAGAGCGCGGCTTCCAGAACGAGCCCCAGCGCTGCAAGGCTTGCCGTGACGCTCGCAAGAACGCCACCCGTGCCCCCCGTGAGTTCTTCACCGCAACCTGCGCCCGCTGCGGCGGCGAGGCCAAGGTGCCCTTCCAGCCCAAGACTGACCGTCCTGTGTACTGCAGCGAGTGCTTCGCTCAGATGCGCGCCAACGGCTAAGCCTGAAAAACGCATAAAGATAACGGAGCCGGTTTTCGGCTCCGTTGTTTTTCTGTCTGCTATCGGCACAAAAAGCCTTCCCTTGGGGGAAGGTGGCTCGCGCATCTTCCGCAAGCGCGAGACGGATGAGGGAAAAATCACAGAGGCGACCTCATCCGCCAGACCGGTAGTTTGCCACTGGCAATTGTCAGATTTTGATTCGCTGCGCACAGCACTACCCTCTCAGGGGAAGGTTTTGGGTACGGATTGCCCGGTTAGTTCCGGATTCGGTTCTCCAGCCGGCCGGACTGAATCACCGGCGGCTTTGGGTCTGCCGCTTCCCAGGAAAGGGGCTTTTTTTCGTCCTCTTTCATGTTTTCTCACCTCAGATCTAGGGAAACTCTGAATAAATCGTCGGCGGCTGGGTAGCGGATCTTTTGCCCCCAGTCTGCGGTTTGAAAAATGGGAAATA
>OHJR01000080.1_pt1 | contig 33072 bp, 31 predicted proteins | sample 1568641 | NCBI WGS metagenome assembly OHJR01 (sample SAMEA3879607, study PRJEB24766) | human gut metagenome | biome: human-associated habitat; feature: feces | place: USA | collected 1985/1987 | reverse complement strand
CTGAGAACAAAATCTCTCGCTACCAGCTCTTGCCGATTTATTCAGAGCTTCCCAAAATAAAACAACGAATTTCGTAAGTAGCGGTTGACAAAGCGAAAAAGCTTTCGTACAATAAAAACACGACCCCGCATGACTGACGGATTTCGTGGCTGACCACGGTGGAGTGCGGGTGTAAATATGCCGACCGTCTGGGCAATTCAGTTTGGGGCTGGATTGCCCTATTTCTTACGGAGGTGTCTGGAATGAAAAAAATCAATTCTATGCGAGAGGGCGACTTTCTGAAGCTGTTTTTCGGCTGTTTCGCCACGTTTTTCCTGGTTGCGGCATTTTTTATGCCGGATAGGGGAAGTATGATCCCCGGCCTGTGGCAGATTCTCAGTCAGCCCAGCAAGCTGTCTACCAACTATTTCGCCGTAGGCGGCTATAGTGCCACCTTCCTGAATATGGCTCTGGTGGGCTATCTGTGCCTGCTGCTGTACATTGTCTTTGGCGGCACGCCCAACAACGTGTCCAACCTGGCCTTTATTCTGACTCTGGGCTTCGCCTCCTGGGGCATCAACATTCTGAACGTCTGGCCCACCTTCTTCGGCGTGATGATCTACTGCCTGGTGCGCCGGGAGAAGTTCGGCCCCAACGTCAACGCCATGCTCTTCTCCACGGGCATTGCCCCGCTGATCACCGACCTGATGATCCGCTATCCCAATGCGGATGCGGTGGGCTTCAACCTGGAGGGAATTCTGATCGCTCTGGTGGTGGGCTTCTGCATCGGCTTCTTCCTGCCCGCAGGGCTTGCCCATTCGCCTAAGGTGCACAAGGGCTTTGATCTGTACTCTGCCGCTCTGCCGGTGGGCATGATGGCGTTTTTCCTGAATGCTACCCTGCACAATACTCTGGGCGTTCAGCTCCCCGCCGGGGCGGACGCGGCGCTGCTGAAAATCGCCTCCCGGGCTACGGTGAATACCTTCTGCCTGATTCTCTTCGGCGCCTGTGTGCTCTGCGCCTTCGCCATGGGCTGCCGCCCCAAGGACTACTGGCGTCTGATGACGAACCCGGAGTATGTGAACAACTTCTCCGGCACCTACGGCAATGCCGTATTTCTGATGAACGTGGGCGTGTTCGGCCTGTTTATCCTGGGCTACTATAATCTGATCGGCGCTACCTTCAACGGCGTGACCTTCGGTATTATTTTCTGTATGCTCTCTACCTGCAATTCCGGCTCCCATCCGGGGAACGTGCTGCCCATTATGCTGGGCTACGCCGTGGCCTCCTGGGTCTGCGGTTTGCTGTCTGCCTTGTTGGGCGGTACTTTCAGCTATGTGATCAACGCCCAGGCCATCTGCGTGGGCCTGTGCTACGCCAACGGTCTGAGCCCGGTGACGGACAAGTACGGCTGGCAGTGGGGCTTCGTGGCGGCAATGATGCACTATCTGCTGGTAACTTCTGTGCCCTCCCTCCACGGCGGCTACTGCCTGTATAACGGCGGCTTCACCGCGGCGCTGGTGTGTATCATCCTGGTTCCCAATTTGGAGCGGCATGTGAAGGACAGACAGTCCCGGAAAGCACTGAAAGTAAGTAAATAATCGTTGGGGCGCAGTGCTATGCACCGCGCCCTGAGACTGTCAAAATAAGAGAGTTCTGATCCCCTCAGCCTCGTGCTTGCGGGGGACGCACGAGACAGCTCCCCTTGATCAGCAAGGGGAGCCTTTTGCTGCCCGGATTTACCGATAAATCTCTGCGGTGACGGAAATGGCCGCAGTGGGCTTTTCCTCCAGGCAGGTGAAAACCAGCCCGGTATCCGTGCGCTTGGCAAAGCTCACGTTCCCCGCCGCTTCCCGGATGGCCAGATTTCCGTTCTGGTCGGTGCCGTAAACCGGATAGGCCATCAGACGCTGACCGGTCTCCAGTCCGGAAATGGTGACCGCCTGGGTGTAAGGAGCGGCGCTGCCCTGCCAGCCGGTGGGAGACAGCAGGAAGGAGACGATTCTGGTTTTGGCAAAGTCCTCGGTGTAGGTTTTGGCTCCCGACAGGGCGGCAGCGGCCTGCTTTTCCGTGAAGGCCCGGGTGGCGGCATCCTGAGCCGCCTCCGGGTCGGACAGACCGGTGATTTTGCCGCCGTTCATCTGAATGTCCCCCTGAACGGCGCCTCCGACACAGGCCAGCGCGCCTACGTCCGCCGCTGTCAGAGGAACGTTCCCCTGATCGTCCGCGGCTACCCCGCAGACGCTGGACACGGCCCCCAGCCCATCGGCACCATTCCGGCTGACGCTGTAGGTGATGACATCTCCGGAATCGTAGTGGGCGACGGTACGGCTCCAGACGTAGGTTTTCGGCGCGGGCTTCGGTACCTGAGACAGCCAGGCACCCGTGGGCACCGTCCGGTAATCCGGACTGACCTGGAAGGCAACCTCCTGCCCCAGAAGCTTGGGCGCCGGGCCGGTTTCGCCGGTAAAGCGGCCGCTTTCCTTGGCCTGGGTCAGATATTCCTCCAGTTTCTCTTCCAGCCACTTCAGCCGATCCTGAGCCTCCTCGTCCGGAGCCTGGGCTGCCGGGTTTACCTGAACCAGCAGCCGGAAGGGAAAGGTGGTCAGCCGGTTCTGGGCCGCGTCCCGGAATACGAGACAGGCCAGAACCGTGCCCGGCGTGCTGAGCATCTGGGGCGGCAGCAGAACCGATGCCACATTGCCCTCCAGGGTCACGGCGTCGGTGCCGTCGGGCATCCGGTCATAGAGACCCCGGGTTCGGTCGGGCTTTTCATAGCCCACCGCCGGGGTGACTCCTTCCGGGGGCTGCCAGCTCTCCCCGCCGGAAAGCAGGGTGACAAGCAGTCGGCGGGTGAGCCCGTCGTGCTGCATGACGGGTACCGCCGTACCCTCCGGGATTTGCAGATCTGCCTGAATTTGGGTTTGTACTTCCATAAATTACCTCCTGAAAATATAGATTCGGACAGCTATCATTTTAACGGAGGTTCCTGGGGCTGTCGTGAAAAAAATAGAGGGAGGAAACCGTTGACGTTCTCCCCGGGGGCTGATATAATTCCCTCATACTGAGGAAGTCGCCGCTTCCCGGACGGAAGCGGCGCGGGTGCCTTGCCGGAATGCCGGAAAAGGCCGGGACAGACAAAGGAGACCATTGTGAAAAGAAAGACAAAAATTCTGGTTCTGCTGGAGGCGGGGCTGGCACTGTGCCTGGTCACCGGCGTTTTTTTGAAGATATTCCTGGGAGCGCTGCCTCCGGAGCCGCAGCTGCGCGGCCCCGGAGAGACGGTGTATTATGCGGCTCTGGACACCCAGCCGGAAACGGAGCCGACGGTCACTTTGCCGCCGGAAACCACGGCGGAGCCGGAGACCACCGCCGCACCGGAAACTACGGCCGCTCCCACGGAGACTTCCGAAGAGACCGCCCCCGCGACGACCGCGGAAACCACAGCGGCCGCGATTCAGGAGACGAAGCCCCAGGAGACAGAAAAGCCCCTGCCTCAGACCGCCTCGGAGACCACCGGGGAGACGGTTCCCCAGACCACCGAGCCGGAACTGGTGATTCCCACCAAGGATCGGAAACAGTACGACAAGGTTCCTAATTATTATGAGACGGACTATCCGGATATCCGCTTCGGCCAGGGCAGTTTTGCCGACTACGGCAGCGGCGTGACCAGCATGGCCATGGTGGCCAGCTACCTGACGGGCTACGATTACCGTCCGGACACGCTGGCACATTGGTTTTCCAGCTACACCGGCAACCAGATTCAGCTGCTGGAATATATGTCCGACACCTTGCAGCTGCCCTGGAAGCGGGCACTGAACGTCCGGGTGGCTCTGGAGGCGCTCAAGGAGGGCAAGATCGTCATCGCCATGGTCAATTCCAAGTCCGGCTTCACAACTGGCCAGCACTTCCTTGTCCTCACCGGCATCAATGACGCGGGCCTTGTCACGGTCAACGACCCCAATAAGAATAACTACGAAAAATGGAACCTGAAAGGGGGCTTTACGGACGGCTTCCGGGAGGGAATCCTCATCGGCGGTTACAGCGGCTCCTGGATCTACGATCCGGCCAAGATTCCCGACGATCCCTTCCTTTACATCGACCCCAGCAGCGAAGAGGTGGAATGCCGGTATCCCGATCTGAGCCTGAGCGATCAGGACGTAGAGCTGATTGCCAAGCTGGTGTACGCCGAGGCCGATGGGGAGCCCTTCGAGGGTCAGCAGGCTGTGGCGGAGGTGATCCTCAACCGGATGGCGGCCTCCAACTTCCCCAGCACGGTGTCCGGGGTCATCCATGCTCCGGATCAGTTCCGGGCGGCCAGCCAGCTCTACCGGGCCAAGCCCACCCACGTCCAGTATGAGGCGGTGCGCCGGGCCTGGAAGGGGCCTTATGTTCTGGACAAGGATGTGGTATTCTTCTCCGCGGGTGCGGTGAACGGGGATGTCTGGGGCACCATCGGAAATCACACCTTCTGCCGACAGTATTCCTGAGGGAGGAAGGCGGAAATTGGGGCCCGATCGGAAAATCGCCATCGGCCGTTTCAAAAAAGAATCCAAATCCCAAGGAATTGTTTGCGGAATTGGCAAAAGAGTGATATAATGTAGACGGATTTCCGGGAATATGTTAATATCACAAGTTTTCCTCCGTAATATCGCCGCAAAAGCGCGGCCAGGGGGGAAGCGATTGCGTTTTCCCGGCATCCAGCCGGGCATTGTCTCCGGTTTCCGGGACTGCCTGAAGAGCGGAAAGAACGCTCTGCCGTTTCTCCTGAGGAGAAATGCCGGAGCTTTCCAAAAAAGAATATAAAATGAGGAAGTGATTGCGTTGACCCCCAATGAAAAGAAGCAATTGCGGATGACTGCCTGCAAGGTGCGCATGGGTATCATCGAAGCGACCCATGGTGCCAAATCTGGCCATCCCGGCGGCAGCCTGTCCGCGGCAGATATGTTCACCTATCTGTATTTCAAGGAAATGAACGTAGATCCCAAGAATCCCAAATGGGAGGGTCGGGATCGTTTCGTGCTGAGCAAGGGCCATACCGCCCCGGGTCTGTACTCCGCCCTGGCACTGCGGGGCTTTTTCCCGGTGGAGGATCTGCCCACCCTGCGGCACATTGACTCCTATCTCCAGGGTCACCCCAACATGAACACCGTCCCCGGTGTGGATATGTCCACCGGCTCTCTGGGTCAGGGCATTTCCTGCGCCGCCGGTATGGCACTGGGCTTCAAGCATCAGGGTATGCCCAACCGGGTCTACACCCTGCTGGGCGACGGCGAGATTCAGGAGGGTCAGGTCTGGGAGGCCTGTATGCTTTCCGCTCACTACAAGCTGGATAATCTGTGCGTCATCGTGGACAACAACGGCCTGCAAATCGACGGCAATGTTGCCGACGTGATGAGCCCCTATCCCATCGTGGACAAGCTGGAGGCCTTCGGCTTCAAAGTGGTAGCCATTGACGGTCATGACTTCGATCAGATCGAGGCCGCTCTGAATACCGCCCGGCAGACCAAGGGACAGCCCACCGCCATCGTCATGAAGACGGTGAAGGGCAAGGACGTTTCCTTCATGGAGAATCAGGCGGGCTGGCACGGCAAGGCACCGAATGATGCCGAGTACGAGCAGGCCATGAGCGAGCTGAAGGCGATCCTGGCAGAACTGGAGGGCAAGTAATATGGCAGACGTAAAGAAAATCGCAACCCGTGACAGCTATGGCAACGCCCTGGCGGAGCTGGGTGCCGAGCACGAAAACCTGGTAGTCCTGGACGCGGATCTGGCCGGTGCTACCAAGACCGGCATTTTCAAGAAGGCCTTCCCCGACCGTCACTTTGACTGCGGCATTGCCGAGGCGGATATGGTCTGCGTGGCTGCCGGTATGTCCACCACGGGCCTGGTGCCCTTCGCTTCCTCCTTCGCCATGTTCGCCGCCGGACGTGCCTATGAGCAGGTGCGCAACTCCATCGGCTATCCCCACCTGAATGTGAAGATCGGCGCTACCCACGGCGGCATTTCCGTAGGTGAGGACGGTGCCAGCCACCAGTGCTGCGAGGATTTCGCCCTGATGCGCACCATCCCCGGCATGGTGGTCATGAGCCCTGCCGACGACGTGGAGGCCAAGGCCATGGTGAAGGCCGCCTACGAATATGTGGGTCCGGTGTATATGCGCTTCGGCCGGTCGGCGGTGCCCGTCTTCCATGAGGAAGGCTACCAGTTTGAAATTGGCAAGGGCGAGGTCGTGCGCGACGGCTCCGACGTTGCCATCATCGCCAACGGCCTGATGGTATACGAAGCCATCGTGGCCGCCCAGGAGCTGGCGGCTCAGGGCATTGACGCCATGGTCATCAACATGGCTACCATCAAGCCTCTGGACGAGGAGTTGGTGTTCTCTGCCGCCAAAAAGTGCGGCAAGGTCATCACCTGCGAGGAGCACTCCGTCATCGGCGGTCTGGGCGAGGCGGTCTGCGGGCTGCTCAGCGAGAAGCTGCCCACCAAGGTGGTTCGTATCGGTGTCAACGATGAGTTCGGCCATTCCGGCCCCGCCGCGGCTCTGCTGAAGCAGTTCGGCCTCAGCGCGGAGCATATCGTGGAAGTGGCCACGAAGCTTTGCAAGTAAAAGAATACCAAAAAACAGGGGTGCTGCCGTCCGGCAGCACCCCTGTTGAGATTGTCAAAGAACCATGTCATTGCGAGCCAGTGCTCACACTGGCGTGGCAATCCCCCCTGATATTCAAATATTTTCAATCCTAAACCAGCAGCTTTTACGTTCAACCGGGGGATTCCCACACCAGTCTGCGGACTGGTTCGGAATGACACCGTATCTTTCGGACTTTTTTGACACGCTGAACAGGGGTGCTGCCGTCCGGCAACACCCCTGTTTACATCTTTGAGGGAAGGCGGCTCATGCGTCTGCCGCAAGTGCGAGACGGATGAGGGTGTTTCATAAGCTGGGGTGCTCTATCCCCCATAAATTACAATCCCAATCACCGCCGACAGGGCGATGAGCATCATCGGGGACAGCTTTTTCCCAAACCTGGGCAGCCCGAAGGCCGCGGCCAGCAGAATCCCCGTCGTGACCAGTGCCCGCCAGTCCGCCCCGGCAGCGGAAAAGCCACAGCCGCCGGCAATCAGCGTCAGGCCGGTGGCCAGAATGATACCGGTGACGGCGGATCGCATTCCCCCCAGAATTGCCTGCATCCAGGGCTTTTCCAGAAGGGTTTTCAGCAGAGCGGTGACCAGAACCGTGACGAAGAAAGCAGGGAGCACCACGGCAACTGTGGCAACCAGACCGCCGAGAAGCCCTGCCTGGGTGCACCCGGCGTAGGTGGCTAGGTTTACCATAATCGGCCCCGGGGTGCTTTCACTGACGGCGATCATGTAGGATAGAGCCTCGTCGTCCAGCCAGCCGTAGGCGGTGACGACTTCCCGGATCAGGGGGATGGCCCCGTAGCCCCCGCCGAAGGCGAAGCAGCCCACCTTCAGAAAGCCCCAGAACAGCTCCAGATAGATCATTTGCCCCCACGCTCCTTTCCCAGATAGACCGCCAGACTCACAGCCCCGCCCAGCAGCATCAGCATGATGGAGGAAATATTCCGGGCAAAGAGATTCCCCAGAAGCAGTGCCAGACAGGCGCAGACCCAGATCCCCTGTGTCAGGGGCTTCCGGGGCATTTTTTGGAGCATGGTCACGGCAGCATTCAGGATCAGAACTCCCACGCCGATCTGAATGCCCCGGAAGGCATTGGCAATGATTTTGATTTCCAGAAAGTTGTCCAGGAACAGGGAAATCAGGAAAATCACCAGAAAGGAGGGGACGATCATGCCCAGGGTGGCCGCAACGGCTCCCGGAAAGCCGGCTCGCTTGTAGCCGGTGTAGGTGGCGCAGTTGATGGCAATGGGCCCGGGGGTGGACTCGGCGATGACCGTAATATCCATCATTTCCTCATGGGTGATCCAGTGCTTTCCTTCTACGCAGGTGTCCTCCAGAATGGCAAGCATTGCGTAGCCTCCGCCGAAGGTGAAAAGACCGATGCGGAAGAAGGTGAAAAACAGATCAAGGTAAAGATTCATAGATATCCTCTCAGGAAAGCCAGGGAGCAGCCGGACTGCTCCCTGGCTTTCTGACTGACTTGGGGAAACTCTGAATCAATCGTCTGCGGCTGGATAGCGGATCTTTTCCTCTATCCGTGCGGGTTCAAAAGCGGGAAATACATACAGTATTCCTCCGCTTTTGAACCCTTCGGCTAGAGAAAAATCTCTCGCTCCCAGCCCTTGCCGATTGAATCAGAGGTTCCTTAGTAGTTTTCTGCCCGGACTTCAAAATAGCTCTGGGGATGATTGCAGGCAGGGCACACATCGGGGGCCTTTTCCCCCACCACGATATGGCCGCAGTTCCGGCACTCCCAGACCTTGACCTGACTCTTGGCGAAAACCTGGGCCGTTTCCACATTGTGAAGCAGGGCGCGGTAACGCTCCTCATGGTGCTTTTCGATGGCGGCTACCAGACGGAACCGGGCGGCCAGCTCCGGGAAGCCCTCTTCCTCGGCGGTCTTGGCGAAGCCTTCGTACATATCCGTCCACTCGTAGTTCTCACCGTCGGCGGCGGCGGCCAGATTCTCGGCGGTGGTGCCGATGCCGCACAGCTCCTTGAACCAGAGCTTGGCGTGCTCCTTCTCGTTGTCGGCGGTCTTCAGAAACAGATCGGCGATCTGCTCATAGCCGTCCTTCTTGGCCTTGGAGGCAAAGTAGGTGTATTTGTTCCGGGCCTGGGACTCGCCGGCAAAGGCGGCCATCAGGTTTTTCTCTGTCTGGGTACCGGTGTACTTATTCTGACTCATGGAATAGACTCCTTTCGGATTTTTCATAATTGGTGACACCAGGTCACAGCTTCATTTTACCCCAACAGGGAGGGATAGTCAACCGAAGAAGGGAAAAATTTGGGGCTTTCGCCAAACCGGAGAAAGCCCCAAAAAAGAATTATTTGACCATGGCCCGCAGCCTTTGGCCGTTGTCCGTCCACCAATTACGCAGAATTTTCACCTGATCGCCCAGGCAGAAATGCTTGACGCCCAAATCCAGATAATACCGGGCATCCTCAGGCTTTTCGATTTCGCACCGGGGCTGCACCCCGTGCTCCAGGGCAACCCGGATACAGTGCCGCTCGGCTTCCTTCCGCTCGGCAATCCAGCCGGGCTCCGCGGCATTGTGACCGCAGCTCATGGAGTAATCGGAGGGGCCGAACTGGATCATATCCACTCCGGGAATCCGGCAGATTTCCTCAATACTGTCCACGGCTTCCTTCTTCTCGATCATGAAGATCCGCACAGAATCGGCCACCATTTTGGCGTAATCCAGCTGAAGCTTGTTGGGGTGATAGCCGATCCACCGATAGCTGGGATAGCCGAACCGGCCGCCGTACTCCGGGGTGTCGGGCATGGTGACGTAAACGCACTCTTCTACGTCCTTTGGGGTCTTGCAGTCGGTGAAGAGAATGCCCTGGATGCCCACGGCCAGGGCCTTCTGAGCCACCCAGGCATGATTCTGGAAATCAACCTTCAGGATGGAGCCCATGCCGTGAAGCTCGCAGGCCCGGGCCAGGTTTTCTAAGTCCTCCACCTGCAAGGGGGCATACTCCGCCAGATACTCGATGTAGTCGTAGCATCCGCCGTAGGCCGCCAGTTCGGTGATCAGCCCCCATCGGCTGGAAATGCGGGTGCAGATGGAGCTGCCGCCGCCGCGCAGGATTTCCCGAAGCTTGTTTTCCGTCATGGTGATTCTCCTTTTATTTTAATTTTTGAATGGCCTCTACCAGACGGTTCGCTGCCAGCAGCACATTGTCCCGGGAAGCGGCCACATTGATACGGATGTGGGTATCTCCGGCGGGCACCTGCCCTTCCGGCCAGAACCAGAAACCGAAGTCCACCGCAAGCCGTGCCTGATCCTGAACCACTTCCACCACCTGCTCGGGCTTGACGTAAGCGGACAGATCGACCCAGATCATGTAGGTGCTCTCCAGAGGGTCAATGTGAATCTCCGGCAGGGCGTCGGTGAGAGTTTTCTTCAGTAGGTCATAGTTGCCCTTCAGATATGCCAGCACTTCCTCCAGCCAGGGAGCGCCCTCCCGGAAGCCGGCCTCGGCGGCGATATAGCCCAGGGAAACGCCCTTTTTGATGCGCACGGTTTTGACATAGGCGTCAAATTTCTTGCCCAGGGTGTCGTTGGGGATGACGGCGAAGGAATTTTGCAGACCCGCGATGTTGAAGGTTTTGGAGCCGGAGGTCAGCAGAATCGTCCGATCCAGATATTCGGGGAAGCGCAGACAGGACAGGTGCTCGTTGCCGTTGAAGACGATGTCCTGGTGAATCTCGTCGCTGACCACCAGCACGTCATACCGGCGGCACAGCTCCAGAATGCCCAGAAGCTCCGCTTCCTTCCAGACGTGACCCACGGGGTTGTGAGGGGAGCACAGCAGCAGCATTTTTACATGTTCGTCCCGGAACTTTGCCTCCAGGTCGGAAAGATTCACGGTGTAGCCGTGCTCCGTGTGAACGAGGTCACTGCAAACCAGGCTGCGTCCGGTGTCCTTCACTGCGTCCATGAAGGGATAGTAGCAGGGGGTGAGGATGGCTACGCTATCGCCGGGGGCGGTCAGGGAGCTGATGGCCCAGTAAATGCCCGTAACCACGCCGGGGGTGAAGCGAAGCCACTCCCGCTTGGGGCTTACACCGTGGCGGGTCTGCTCCCAGGCGATGAAGGCATCCTGATAGGATGCGGGGGGCGCGAAGTAGCCGTAAACGCCAAAGTCCACGGCCTTGCGCAGTGCCTCCTGGATGCAGGGCGGGGAGGGGTAGTCCATGTCCGCCACCCACAGGGGAATCAGATCCTCCCGGCCATATTTGCTTGCCATGGTGTCCCACTTGACGCTCCGGCTGCCCCGACGCTCCGGAAGATGGGCGGTATCAAATCCGTTGTTTGCCATATTGTCCTCCAATTCCGCGCGGCATCCTTGCCGCGCTTTTTGTTCTCTATCACAAACCTAACAAAAACGGCTCGTGAATTCAACGAAAATCGGAGAATCAGGCAGAAAATAATGGAACAGTTTTCACAAAGGGTGTATCAGAATAAAACACCTTACTTCAGCATCCGCCACAGAGTGCTCCGGCTGATGCCCAGACGCTTGGCGGTGTGGGTCTGGTTCATGTTTTCCTCCTCATAGACCCGCATGACCACCTCGTGGATGATCTCTTCCAAGGGCCGGTTCAGATCCAGGCCGCTTTCCGGGGCGGCAGGGGTCTGCCGCTTTTCCCGGTTCAGCAGAGCCAGCACCTGTTCCTCGGAAATGTAGGAGGACTTGGCGTTGATGACCAGCTCGCCGATGGCCTGGTACAGCTGGTCGGCGTTCCGGGGCCAGACCCGGTTTTGCAGGGTCAGCATGGCTCCGTGGGTCAGGCCGATGACCCGGGTGCCGTTGCGCACGTTGGCGGCGTTGATGTACAGCCCCACCAGGGTGGGAATGTCCTCAGGCCGCTGAGAAAGGGGCGGAAGCCGCAGCTGTAAGCAGTGGACGGTTTCGGTCAGGTACAGATACAGCTCGTCCTGGGGGACGGTGCCGTTTTCCTCGGTGTAGGAGAAAATCAGCCGGTTGGTCTGCATGACCCGGGAGTTTTTCAGATAGAGCCGGAATTCCTTTTGCTGCTCCGGGGGAATGGCCTGCATCCGGATGAAGGAAATGGTAAGCCCGGAGTCGGTCAGAGGGGAGCTGTCGCTTTTGAGCAGAAAGTCCCAGCCCTTTTTGTCCAGCAGACTGGCATCAATGACCACGAAGGAATTCTGCTTGAATTTGCTGTGGGAATACAGGTAGTGGGCGAACCGATCCTTGCCGGTGCCCCGCTCGCCCTCAATGAGCACCGGGGCGTTCATGGCGGCATAGCGCTGGCAGGCGGCATGGGCGGCGGAAATTTCCTCGCTGCTGCCTAAGTAAAATTCAATGGGCTTGGAATCCTGGAGATCCTCGTCGGCGGAGAAACAGCGGATGGTGTATTTGTCGAAAGCCGCCGTATTTGCTAGCTGGGACAGAATATAAACGCAGTAATCCTCGCCGTCGGACTGGAGAAGCTTGCCCTTGATGGAGAGCATACTGCTGCCTAAGTTTCGGATCAGCTTCAGGCTGCCCTGGGCGATGACGTTGGAAACCTTCTGGCGAAGGAGCAGCTGAATTTCCTGGGGCAGATCGGAGGCGGTGGAGTAATACTGCTGACCGCCGGAGGTGTAGATGACGATGTCCGCGTCCAGGAAGGACAGCAGGTCGGAAAATAGGTCGGCCCGCTTCCGGACGGCGGCGTCGTGCCGGCAGATTTCCACCGCACTGTCGATGGCGGCCTCCACGCTCTCAATGCCGGAGAGAATCAGAAGGCCGTTCATGCCCAGCTTCTGGGCGCAGGTCACGGAGATCATGTCTCCCGCGATGACCTGAATGCCTTCGTCCCGGAGCTGACGCAGACAGGCCTCGCACTCGGCGCCGCTGCGGATGGTGCGCACCTTGAAATCGTACTGCATAATGTCCCGGAGCATATCCGCGGGCTTGGTGATGCTGGGAAAGCCCACCACCGCCAGCTTGTCGGACATACTCTGAGCCAGACGGATGGTGCGCAGAACGTCATAGACCGATGGGATGATGTCGCAGGCCGGGATGTCCGAGCAGTGAGCCCGGATGGTTTCGGCGGTGCCGCCCCGGGAAATGACGGCGTCAATGTTGTTGTCCCGGTTTTCCAGGACGGCACGAAGGCCGTCCTCCAGGTTGCCCATGTGGATGATAAGCTCCACGTCGCTGCGCTGGGCAGCAATATTGGTCATCAGGTTGTACATCCCCTCCTAGGGCGGGATGCACAGCAGACGCAGCTTCTTCATAAAAGACGCTCCTTTCCCGGATTTCGGTGATGAAAAAGGCCAAAATCGCCTGTAACTTCTCCAAAACAAACACTGCCTTTGCAACCAGTATACCAGGAAGCTGTTCAAAAAACAAGTAACGGTGGGAAGAAAGCGATTCAATTTGAAACATTTCTGAGGGAGATTTCCATTGAGGCCTTTGTAGAAAGTATTTAAGATAAAAGAAATTCCCGGAAGGATTTTATGGGAAACCTACAATTTCCATCCGGAGACCGAAAAACGGGGTGTGCAAATATGAAGCTTTTGACTTGCATCTATCAGGGCCGGGAGACGGTGGCGGTTCTGACCGGCGAGGACAATCGGGTAGTACCCCTGTCTGCCCTTGGCTGGGACGTTGCGGACATGAACGACCTGATCCGCCGGACGGATCGGGCCAGCCTGACGGCCATCGGGGCAGCCGCCGAGAAGGCCGCTCAGTGGATTCCCCTGGCGGATGTGCGGCTGACGGCGCCCATTCCCCACCCGGTGCGGGATGTGGTGTGTATGGGGCTTAACTACAAGGCTCATGCCGATGAGATGGCGGATGCCCTGAAGGAGCAGCGGACGGAGCGGGTCTGGCCTATCTTCTTCGGCAAGGCGGTGGATCGGTGTCGGGGTACCGGCGAGGCCATTCCCTCCCATTCGGATTTTATCTCTACGCTGGATTACGAGTGCGAGCTGGGCGTGATTCTGGGGAAGGATGCCTATCAGGTACCCCGGGAGCAGGTGGCGGACTATATTTTTGGCTACACCGTTCTGAACGATGTGACTGCCCGGGAGCTGAGCCGACACAAGCAGAACTATTTTATGAAGAGCCTGGACGGCACCTGCCCGATTGGCCCCTGGATTGTCACGGCGGAGGAGATTGCCTATCCGCCCCGGCTGGACATCCGGCTCTGGGTCAACGGAGAGCTTCGGCAGCACGGCAATACCCGGGATATGATTTTCGATGTTACGGACATTGTCAGCCAGCTGAGCCAGGGTGTGACCATGCCTGCGGGCACCATCATCGCCACCGGAAGCCCCACGGGCATCGGCTTCGGCATGAACCCGCCGGTGTTCCTGAAAGACGGAGACGTGGTCACCTGCCGGATTGAGAAAATCGGTGAATTAACGAACACCGTCCGGGACAGAACCTGAGGGCTTTCCGGGGCGGGGAGCGTACCCAAATGGAACAGATTTGTTGATATTCAACAAAAACGGTATCGTAATTTTCACCTGTGTTCGGAATTGCCATTCTCGAATTGTGAAATTGTCTCATTTGGAAACAGTAAAGAAAGACGGCTCCCTTGTGGAAAATCCAGCAAACTATATAATAATGGCAAAGAACAAAGAAACGGAAATAGGCAAACTGCACAGCACGGTTTGCGGAATATTTTGGAGGTGTCTCAATATGAAAGAACTTTATCCCATGCACGGAATCATCACCACGGTGATTACCCCCTTTAAGTCCGAAGACAAGTCCATCGACTGGCCTTCCTTCCGTCGGGAGATTCAGCTTTGCATGGACGCCGGCGTGGCCGGTTTCCTGGTGCCCTGCATGGCCAGCGAGATGAATATGCTGACCCACGATGAGATCATTCAGGAGGTCAGAGAGACCGTCGCCCTGGCTCACACCAAGGAAGGCTGCATCGTCATTCCCAGCATCACCGCCAACGACGAGGAAACCCGGCTGAAGCAGTGCCGGGAGTACCTGGCGCTGGGCGTGGACGGCCTGAACCTGAATATGCCTTACACCACCGACGACGAGTACTGCGCCATGGTCAAGAAGATCGATGACATGAAGCCCCCCTTCCTGTGCATCCAGGACGTGTCCATGACCGACGACGGCCTGCCCGACCGGCTGCTGCTGCGGCTGTTCGACGAGTTCGAAAGCGTCCGCTGCGCCAAGATCGAGGTCAAGGATCCGGGCCCCAAGTACACCCGCATCCTGAAGGCCACCGACGGCCGGATGAACATCAGCGGCGCCTGGGGCTCCAGCCAGTCCATCGAGGCCTATGACCGGGGCATTCATGCCCTGATGCCCTCCGGTATGCCGGAGCTGTTCGTAAACGTCTATGAGCTGTATCACCACGGCAAGCGGGACAAGGCTATGGAGCTGTTCTTCGCCATGCTGCCGGTCATCAGCTTCACCCGTCAGAGCCAGCCTCTGAACCGTTACTTCCACAAGCTGTACTTCAAGCGCATCGGCGTCTTCACCGAGGCCGTCAGCCGGGAAGAGGTGTTCTTCGATGAATACCATCAGCGTTATGCAAGCGATCTGATTGAGTACGCCATCAAGCTGCGCGACAGCATTCCCTCCTACTGGGAGTAAGATATGAAAGAACTGTATCCCATGCGAGGTGTCATCACCACGGTGAACACCCCCTTCAATGAGGATTTGACCATCAACTGGTCGGATTTGCGCCGGACGGCAGAGGCGGCCCTGGAGGCCGGGGTTTCCGGCTTCCTTGCCCCCTGCTTTGCCAGCGAAATCGACGAGCTGACCAATGAGGAGCGCTACCGGATGGTCACGGAGCTTCTGGCAGTGACCCATCAGGCCGGCCACGGCATCGTGATGCCCAACGTCCGGGGAAAAACCAAGGACGACTGTGTGGAGCAGGCCAAACGGTATCTGGATCTGGGCGTGGACGGCGTGAATATCTTCATGCCCACGGTTACGGAGGAAAGCTACCGGGAGCTGGTGGCGGCGGTGGACGACCTCCATCCGCCCTTCCTGTGCCTGCAGGATACCAAGGACAACGAGCTGCGTGCCCCCTTCGTCAAGTCCATGTTCGATGAATTCGAAAGCTTCCGGTGCATCAAAATCGAGACTGCCAATCCGGGGCCGGATTACACCGCCATTCTGAAGGCCACCGACGGCCGGCTGAACGTCAGCGGCTCCTGGGGCAGCGATCAGATGATCGAGGCCTTCGACCGGGGTATTCACGCCCTGATGCCCTCGGGCCTGTTTGAGCTGTTTGTGAATGTGTACCGGCTGTACCACGAGAAGAGTCGGGAGGCGGCCATGAAGCTGTTCTTCGACATTCTGCCCATTATCGTCTTCACCCGCCAGTCGGACAGCGCGAACCTGAGCCTGCATAAGCGGTATTTCCAGCGGCTGGGACTGTACACCACCACAAAATTCCGGGCGCCCTTTGCGGTGGACGCCGTTCAGGCCCATTACATCGAGGAAATGATCGACCGGGCTCTGTACATCCGGGATCATATGGATCAGTACTGGCAGTGAGCCCATTGGAAGACCCAAAAACCTAGATTTGGTGGTTATGATACATGATAAAATTGCTGATCATTTCCGATGACTTCACCGGGGCATTGGACACGGGCGTGAAGTTTTCCGCGGCGGGTGCCAGAACCAGGGTATCCACCGATACCCAGATAGACTTCCGGCAGGAAATCGCCGAGGAGGTTCTGGTACTTTGCGCGCCTACCCGTCACCTGCCCCCCCGGGAGGCCTACGACATGATTCGCTCCATTGCCCAGCGGGCGGTTGCCGCCCACATCGGCTGCGTTTACAAGAAAACCGACTCCGCCCTCCGGGGAAACATCGGCGCGGAACTCAGCGCCGTGCTGGACGGCAGCGGAGAAAAGTGCCTTTCCTTTATTCCGGCGCTGCCGGGCATGAACCGAATCACCGTGGATGGCGTCCATTATATTGACGGGGTTCCGGTGGATCAGAGCGTGTTCGGTCAGGATCCCTTCGAGCCGGTGACGGAAAGCCGGGTTCCGGATCTGCTGCATCTGCAATGCGATGTGCCGGTGAAGGTAATCTCTCCGGAGGAGCTGGATTCCTTTCGCCCCGGGGAAGAGAAATGTATTTACCTCTTTGACTGCGCCAGCCGAGAGGACATGGAGCGGGAGGCACAGAGGCTGTACCTGCTGGGCTGCCTGAAGCTGCTGGCAGGCTGTGCTGGATTGGCGGAAAGTCTGCCCGGATATCTGGGGCTCCGCATGGGCGAAAAACCCCAATGCCGGATCGAGGCCAACCGTCTGGTGGTGCTCTGCGGCAGCGTGAACCCCATTTCCTGTAGTCAGATGGACTACGGCGAGCAGCGGGGCTACCGCCGGGTGCACATTCCCGCCGACCGGCTTCTCAGCGGCGGCAAGTTCAATACCGGCAGTGACGCCATGATGATGGATTACCTGTGGACGCTTTACTGTCAGACACCCTACCTGATGATTGACTCCCTGCAAACAGGCCGGGAGCAGGTGCTTCTGGGTACGGAGGAGCTGAGCCTGGAGGACATCCGGCAGAAGATTTCCTGCCAGATGGGCCGGATTCTGAAGGAGCTGATTGCCAGAGGGGCAGATGCCTGCTTCATGATCATCGGCGGCGATACGCTGCTTGCCTTCATGGATTCCATCGGCTGCCACGAGCTGACACCGGTGTGTGAATTGCAGCCCGGCGTGGTGCTTTCCCGGATCGCCTATGGAGGCCGGGAATATGAAATCATTTCCAAATCCGGCGGCTTCGGCGAGGAGGATTTGCTGGTGACCCTGAAGGGGGAGACCGAACCTCTGAACCAGGCTCAGTTTGCCGGAGCCTAAGGAACCTCTGAATAAATCGTCTGCGGCTGGATAGCGGATCTTTTTCCCTATCCGCGCGGCTTAAAAAGTGGGAAATACATACAGTATTCCTCCACTTTTGAAGCCTTCGGCTAGAGAAAAATCTCTCGCTCCCAGCTCTTGCCAATTAAATCAGAGCTTCCCTAACCGGGAAGTCAAAGTTGTTTTTTCAAAGAGAAAGGAGCTTTTCAAATGGCTGTCGAAACCTACAATGTAACATTGCCCCGGACGGTTTACAGCGGCAAAAACGCCCTGAATAACCTGAAAACCGTTGTCGCGGGGGCAAAGAAGGTGGCAATTTTCACCGACAAGGGCATCCTGAGCACCGGCCTGGTGGATCTGCCTCTGGCTCAGCTGAAGGAAGCGGGAGTGGAGAGCATCGTGATCTCCGATCTGCCTCCCGAGCCTACCTACACCCAGGTGCAGACCCTGGTGGACGAGTTCAAGGCCTCCGGCGCGGACTTCATCGTGGCGGTGGGCGGCGGCAGCGCCATGGACGCGGCCAAGCTGGCAAGCCTGCTGGCAACCGAGAGCTATACCGTCAAGGATTTGCTGGACAACCCGGGTCTGGCGGTGAAGACCGTAAAGACCTGCCTGATTCCCACCACCGCCGGTACCGGTTCCGAGGCTACCCCCAATGCCATTGTGGCCGTGCCCGAGAAGGAGCTGAAGGTGGGCATCGTCAACGGCAGCATGGTGCCTGATTACGTCATCCTGGATGCCGTGATGATCAAGAACCTGCCCCGGAAGATTGCCGCCGCCACCGGCGTGGACGCGCTGGCTCACGCCATCGAGTGCTTCACCAGCAACAAGGCCAATCCCTTCAGCGATATGTTCGCCCTTCAGGCCTTCGACCTGATTATGAACAACATCGAAACCGCCTGCGACGACAAGGAAGCCATGGATGCCAAGAACAATATGCAGATTGCGGCCTTCTATGCCGGCGTTGCCATCGCCTGCTCCGGTACTACCGCCGTCCATGCCCTGAGCTATCCTCTGGGCGGCAAGTACCACATCGCCCACGGCGTGTCCAACGCCATGCTGCTGGTTCCCGTCATGGAGTTCAATGAGCCTGTGATTCGGCAGAAGCTGGCGGCGGCCTATGACCGTGCCGTCCACGGCGAGAAGACCTGCGCCACCACGGAAGAGAAGAGTGCCTGGGTGGTAAAGCGCATGGGCGAAATCGTCCGTCATCTGGACATCCCCACCAGCCTGACCGAGTTCAACGTGCCGGTGGAAGACCTGGACGGTCTGGTAGAGGCCGGTATGCAGGTGACCCGTCTGCTGAACAACAATATGCGCGTGGTGACTGCCGAGGATGCCCGGGCCATTTATTCACAGATTCTTCATTAAAACAGACTATACTCACTGAACAGAATTATAGTCGCTGAAATTTCTTCTTATGGACAATCAGACAGTAAAAAGGTAGGTAGTTCAAATGGAGCAAAAACCGATTCTGGGCATTACCATGGGCGATCCCTTCGGCAACGGCCCGGAGATCACCGTCAAGGCTCTGGCGGACAAAACGGTCTATGACCGGTGCCGTCCTCTGGTCATCGGCGACGTCAGCTGCATGGAGTATGCGGTGAAGGCTGCCAAGGCTGTTTCCGGCATTGACATGAAGGTGCGCCCCATCCACGCGGTGAAGGATGCAAACTTCGAGTACGGCGTCATTGATGTGTACGATATGGGCATTGTAAAGCCCGAGGAGATTCCGGGGGATCCGGAACATCCTCAGCCCTTCAAGCTGGGTGCCACTGCCCTGGGCGGCGAGGCCGCCTTCCGGTATGTGGTGAAGGTCATTGACCTGGCCATGAAGGGAGAGGTGGATGCCACCATCACCAACGCCCTGAGCAAGGAAGCCATCAACATGGCAGGCCACCACTACTCTGGTCACACCGAGATCTACGCCGAGTACACCGGCACCAGCAAGTACACCATGATGCTGGCTCACGAGGATCTGCGGGTGGTGCACGTTTCCACCCACGTTTCCCTCCGGGAGGCCTGCGACCGGGTGAAGAAGGATCGGGTGCTGGACGTGATCCGCATTGCCAATGAGGGCTGCAAGGCCATCGGCATCAAAGAACCCAAGCTGGCGGTTGCCGGTCTGAATCCCCACTGCGGTGAGAACGGCATGTTCGGTCGGGAGGAAATCGAGGAGATTCAGCCTGCCATCGACGTGGCGCTGGCCGAGGGAATCAACATCGTGGAGAAGAAGCCCACGCCTCCGGACACCGTGTTCTCCAAGGCTTTGGGCGGCTGGTACGACATCGTTGTGGTCATGTACCACGACCAGGGACACATCCCGCTGAAGGTCAAGGGCTTTGTGTACAACAAGGCGGAGGGTCACTGGGACGCCGTGGCCGGTGTGAACGTGACCCTGGGTCTGCCCATTATCCGAGCCTCCGTGGATCACGGTACCGGCTTCGGCCACGCGGGCGACGGCCACGCAAATGAGCTGAGCCTGGTCAATGCCATGGACTACGGCATCCGCATGGCAAACGCCAAGGCGCAGAAGTAATTCGTCTTTATCCGGCACAGCCGGTAGAGAAATAAAGAACCTACATTTGAAGGGAGAAGACAACAAATGAAAAAAGCACTCGCCATGATCCTCGCGCTGGCCATGGTCCTGTCTCTGGCCGCCTGCGGCGCCAAGACCGAGACCCCCGCGGCTCAGCCCGCTGCCACCCAGGCCGCTGAGAAGGCGGACGACACCGCTGCCGCCACCGGTCTGACCAAGCCCGTCAATCTGACTCTGCTGAGCCAGGGCGCCGGCACCGACGACTACATCACCCTGGCCTCCGAGGGCAAGGTCCTCCAGGAGAACCTGCCTGCCGGTTCCACCGTTACCCAGGAGACCATCTCCAGCGGCTGCTCCAGCGTGGGCTACCTGATTGAGGCCGGCATGGGCGACTTCGGCACCGGCCAGAACGCCATGAGCGGCACCGTGGGCATGGAGGGCAAGGAGCCCTACTCCAAGGTCAGCGCTCTGTTCGCCACCGTCAAGTACGCTTTCGTTGCCGAGCTGGCTACCCAGAGCTTTGCCGACAAGACCGGCTGCTCCACCCTGGCTGAAGTCTTCGAGAAGAAGATCCCCTGCCGCTTCGTTGCCGAGCCCGTTGGCTCTTCCGACTACGTTTCCTTCATGTACCTGCTGGACATCCACGGTGTCACCGTTGAGGACATCGAGAGCTGGGGCGGCAGCGTCACCTTCACCGATGGTTCCGCCTGCTGCGATATGCTCCAGGACGGCCAGGCCGATATGATGGTTGGCCACACCGTTTCCACCTCCTCCTCTCTGACCGAGCTGTGCATGAGCGCCAAGATGGTCGTCTCCGGCCTGACTGACGACGAGATCGCCGGTATGTGCGAGCGCGGCTACGCCGAGGCTCCCATCCCCGCCGGTTCCTTCGGCCAGACCACCGAGGAGATGAAGTCCGCCTGCCAGGCTTCCTCCAAGATCGTTCCTTCCGACATGGAGGACGACGTGGCCTACGCCATGACCAAGATCCTGGTGGAGAACGCCGACAAGCTGGCTGAGGATGTTGCCGGCTACCGCGGCATCACCTACGCCGACATGGTGGACTTCGACGCTATGGTCGTTCCCATGCACCCCGGCGCCATGAAGTACTTCCAGGACATCGGCGTTCTGGACGCTGACGGCAACTACACCGGCAAGTAATTCTTTCCCAAAGGGACTTCCGGGGCGGTTTCCCGCCCCGGAAATATCAAAATCCGTTTCCTCTTCCGGACAGGCTTTCTCTTTTCAGAAAATGTAGGTGCTTTTTTCCCTGTGTGAAGCCCCGTGCGGAAAGCGAAATACCCCGGAATCCCAACCCACTAACCCACCCATTTCTTACGGCCCCCATCCGGCCGGTACAGAGCGAAAGGAACATCGTTTTATGGGCAATACACTTGAAAAGAAGAGTGTTGGGCAGCAGATCAAGGAGACCCTGATCAAGGACACCCCCCGGGCAACCGCCGCGGTGTGGGTCACCCTGGCTTACCTGCTGTTCCAGCTGTACAGAACGTTTATCAACCCCATGGTTCCCATGCTGGTGCGTCCTATCCACGTTTCCAGCATCGGCTTTCTGTGCGTGCTGCTGAACCCCGGCAAGCACACCAGCAAGGCCGGAAAAATCTTTGACACCATCTGCGACTGGTTCGTATTTATTACTTTCTTCTACCACATCTGGTACGCCATCAGCCAGTTTAACCGGCTGGGTCTGCGGGTCAACTACCTGGATCCCGTGAACCCCATCGATATTTTCGAGTGCGTCACCCTGATTCTGCTGGTCCTGCTGGGCATCGCCCGTACCGTGGGCAAGACCCTGGTGATTTTCATCGGCGTATTCATCGTTTATGTGTGGACGGCCCGGTGGCTGCCCGGCATCCTGTTCTACAAGGGCATGAACATCAACAAGTTCACTGACCTGATGGTCATGGGCAGTGAAGGTATCTACGGCACCGCCACCGGCGCGGGCTCCGGCTTCATGTACTGGATCATGATCTTCGGCTCCCTGTTCGGCACCTGCGGCGGCGGCCAGGTTCTTATCGACATCGGCATCAAGTTCGGTGCCCGTTCCAACGACAACTCCGGCCCTGCCAAGGCAGCCGTTATGGCCTCCGGCCTGATGGGCATGATCTCCGGCTCCGCCGCCGCCAACGTGGCCGGCACCGGCGTTATGACCATCCCCATGATGAAGAAGGTGGGCTACGCCCCTGAGGAAGCCGGTGCCATCGAGGCCGCCGCTTCCACCGGCGGTCAGATCATGCCTCCCATTATGGGCACCGGCGCCTTCCTGATGGCGGAAATGCTGGGCATTTCCTACATGGCCATCTGCAAGGCCGCCGCCATCCCCGCAATCATGTACTACCTGGCCATCTTCCTGCTGGTGCATATGCTGGCCAAGAAGCGCGCCAACGCCGGTGAGACCGTGGAAATGGATCTGGAGTGCGAGCCCATCCTGCCCCGTCTGTACCTGCTGAGCCCCATCGTGGTGCTGGTTGCCGCCATTGCTTCCGGCTGCACCCTCCAGCGTTCCGCTCTGTACGGCATCGCCGCCATCCTGGTTCTGAACGTCATCAGCCCCAAGATGCGCTATGGCCCCATCCACATCATTCAGCAGATTCTGAACGCCACCCGTCTGTCCTCCAACACCTCTCAGCCCATCTCCGGCTGCGGCATCATCATCGGTATCGTCTCCATCTCCGGTCTTGCTACCCGGCTGAGCTCCGTGATCTCCTCCATGGGCGGCGACCTGATGTGGATCGGCCTGATCATCACCATGCTGGGCTGCATGCTGCTGGGCATGGCGCTGCCCACCGTGGCGGCTTACCTGACGGCCTACGTTCTGTTCATCCCCACCCTGAAGAGCCTGGGCATCAGCACCCTGGCTGCCAACCTGTTCATCTTCTACTTTGGCATCTTCGCTCAGATCACCCCTCCCGTGTGCATCGCCTCCTACACCGCTGCCGGTATCGCCGAGGCAAAGCCCTGGGATACGGGCTGGCGAGGAATGGTCTTCGCATCGGTTGCCTTCTTTGCACCCTTCGCCTTCGTCTATCAGCCCGGTATCCTGATGGAGGGCGGATTGCTTGCCATCATCCATGACTCCGGCATCCTGGCTCTGGGCACTGCCATGCTGGTCTTTGCCGTGGCCGGTTACCTGCTCACCGACATCCCCATCTGGCAGAGAATTCTGCTGGTTGTGGGCGGCATCTGCACCTGCATCCCCGAGAGCTTCACCGACATCGTGGGCTTGAGCATCGGCGTGGTGATCGTCGTGCTCCAGATCTTCGCCCGGAAGAAGTACATGGCCGCTCACCCCGAGCTGGCAAACGCCGCAAAGAAGGTCGTCCATGTGGAGGCCGATACCTCCAAGGTCAATCTGGACGAGGAAGAATAACCGAAATTTACGAAAGGAAGTATTTCTTATGGCAAAGCTTGTGAAAGGCATCATTGCCGCAATGGTCACCTCCATGAACGATGACGAGTCCCTGAATTTTGAGGAAATCAAGAATCAGGTAAACCGTCAGATCGCCGCCGGTGTGGACGGTGTCTTCTGCCTGGGCACCAACGGCGAGGCCTACATTCAGTCCGAGGACGAGAAGCTGCGGGTCATCGAGACCGTGGTCAAGGCCGCCGACGGCCGTGTCCCCGTGTACGCCGGTACCGGTATGCCCGGCACCGCCGACACCATCCGCCTGTCCAAGAAGGCCAAGGAGCTGGGCGTGGACGTGTTGTCCGTCATCAGCCCCTACTTCGCCGCCATCTCTCAGGATGAGCTGTATAACCACTATGCCGAGCTGGCCGGAGCGGTGGATCTGCCCATCGTCATGTACAATATGCCCGCCCGTACCGGCAATAACCTGAACCCGGATACCGTGGCAAAGCTGAGCAAGATCCCCAACATCGTGGGTGTGAAGGACTCCAGCGGCAACTTCGACAACATGAAGCAGTACATTGAGCTGACCGATCCCGAGACCTTCAGCGTCCTGTCCGGCAACGACGCGCTGATTCTGTGGAACCTGCTGGCCGGCGGCGCCGGCGGCATTACCGCTGTGGCGAACATCTACCCCGAGACCATGGTTTCCATCTATCAGTACTTCCTGAAGGGCGACCTGGAGAACGCCAAGAAGGCCCAGGACAGCATCCGTCCCATCCGGAACTGCTTCAAGTTCGGCAACCCCAACACCGTCACCAAGACCGCTGCCCGGATTGCCGGTAACCCCGTCGGCCCCTGCCGCCGTCCCTTCTGCTACCTGAGCGATGCGGCCATCGCCAAGATCAAGGAGACTGTGGAAGCTGACCACGCCCGCGGCCTGAAGTAATCATACGAAAGTGTGCAATGCCAGTCACCGCGGTGACTGGCATTGTGTTTTCTGGGAAATTCTGAAAGGAAAATCGAGAACTATGAAAAATACCTTTGAGCTGGTGCATGTGGGCATCAACAACAACAGCCACGAGGAATCCACCCAGCTGGCAAATCTCCTGTGTACCCTGTTTAACCTGACACCCCGGCACGGCGGCAAGTCCGAGTTCGCCGGAAACTACTTTGAGTGCATGAACATGCCCTTCCTGGGCACCCACGGCCATATCGCCATGCAGACCGAGGATTTGGAGGCGGCCGTGGAGGAGCTGAAGGAGAAGGGCTTCTCCTTCAACATGGACACCGCCGCCTACCGGGAGGACGGCAAGCTGAAGAACATCTACCTGGCAGGAGAATTCGGCGGCTTCGCCATTCACATTCTGCGCAAATAAATGACGATGTCACAGGAAAGCGAGCGTTCGGCAAAATATCGGGAGATGGTGGAATCTCCCGTGGAGCCGCTGATTCTCCGGATGGCCATTCCCTCGGTCATCTCCCTGCTGATTACCTCCGTGTATAATCTGGCGGATACCTATTTTGTAGGCCGCCTGGGCACCAGTGCCACGGGAGCGGTGGGAATCGTCTATCCCCTGATGACCCTGAATCTGGCTCTGGGTCTCATGTTCGGCAAGGGCACGGGAACGCTTATGGGACGCCAGCTGGGCAGCCGGGAAATCCGGAAGGCAGAACAGACGGCGGCTCAGGGTCTGGTAAGCGTACTGTGCCTGCTGAGCGTGCTGATGGCGCTGGGGCTGATTTTCATCCACCCATTGGTGGAGCTGCTGGGTGCTACGGACAGTATGTGGGGTTTCACGGTGATCTACGCCAGGTATATCCTCATTTCCATGCCCTTCAAGGCGGCGGCAACCTCCTTAAGCTGCATTCTGCGCTTCCAGGGCTTTGCCAAGCGGTCTATGTACGGCCTTGCCAGCGGCGCGGTGCTGAATATCCTTCTGGATCCGCTGCTGATGTTCGGCCTGGGCATGGGCTTTGCCGGGGCAGGCGCGGCCACCATGATCGGCGAGATCGTCACTTTCTTCGTGCTGCTGTGGCAGTGCACCCGGGGGGACTGCATTCCCATCCGGCTGAATCGGTTCCGGTTCTCCTGGAAGACACTGAAGGAGATTTTCGGCGGCGGCTTTTCCAGCCTGCTGAAAAACGGCTTGTCCAGCGTAGCTTCGGTGCTGCTGAACCGGGCAGCCCGACCCTATGGTGATGCGGTGATCGCGGCCTTTATCATCGTCAACCGGCTGGTGCATATGTGCCAGCAGATCTACTTCGGCCTGGGCGAGGGCTACCAGACGGTATGCAGCTATAACTACGGCGCGAAGCAGTATCGCCGGGTGCGCCAGGGCTTCTGGTATTGTATTAAGGTGGGCGGGGCACTGCTTGTGATGATTGCCGTTGCCTTCCTGTTCCCGGAGGAGCTCATCGGCCTGTTCCGGAAGGACGACCCGGAGGTCATCTACTACGGCTCCCGAATCCTCAGAGCCAGCATGGCCACCCTGTCCCTGCTTCCCGTGTGCGCCACGGGCTTCGTGATGCTCCAGGGCATCGGAAGAAACCGGGATGCGGCCATCGTGGGCAGCGGCCGCCAAGGGCTGTTCCTGCTGCCGCTGATTCTGATTCTGCCCAGGCTTTTCGGGGTGAACGGGCTCATCGCCGTCCAGCCTTGCTCGGATGTTCTGTCCACTCTGCTGGGGGTCTGGATTCTCCGGCCCAATCTGCGCAGACTGAAAGCCCTGGAGGAAAACCACCAGGGAATCAAATAAGGAGTGCTTATGTCGAAGAAAAAGAAAAATTCCCAGCCGGTTCAAGAATCGGATTCCGGCAAGGGGCTGAAGCGGAAGGTGGTCACGGCGATCCGGTGGGCTGCCTGGATTCTGGTGCTGTGTCTGCTTCTGACCCAGCTGACCGGAAATGCCCCGGGAGACCTTGCCACCCTGGGTCAGTTTGTCATCGCGGGACTGCTCTATGCCATTTCCGTGGTTCTGGAACAGAAGTATAAATGGTAATCAGGAAGGCCTCCGTCTTCGGTTTTTACCGAAGGCGGAGGCCAATCTATTTTGGTATGGGCAAAATCACCTCCATATTCTTATTCTTTTTCCGGTGTGTATGTTTGATATATCTTTCCCAAATGGGAAATGAGAAAATCAAAATTTTTTTCGCCGCTGCAACATTTTCCTTGCCCCAGCTGTATTCTGAGTAGAACGGCAAAGATGCCGGAATATGAAAGGAATGTATTGATTATGAAAAAGCTGATTGTCTGTGTTGTGTGTTTGCTTCTGGTGCTGCTGTCCATGGCGGCCTGCGGCGGAAAAACCGAGGAGCCCCTCATCGGCGGCGACCCCAGAACCTGGGGCCCTGCGGAAACCACCGAAAGCGTTCAAATTCCCAACCCCTGGGTGGAATGCACCAGCCTGGAGGAGGCCGGCAAGCTGGCGGGCTTCTCCTTCACCGCACCGGACGCCCTGGAGGGTTACCCCGAGAAGTACATTGCGGCCATTGAGAATAAAACTGCGGAAGTGCTCTTCAACGATGAGGACGGTACGGAAATTTGCTTCCGCAAGGGCGTTGGCACCGAAGATATCAGCGGCGACTACAACGACTACGCCGTCACCGAGACCCAGACCGTGGACGGCAAGACCGTGACCTGCAAGGGAAACGACGGCCTTGTGTCCAACGCCACCTGGACGGACGGTATCTATGCCTATTCCATTATGTCCACCGTGGGGATGACCGCCGAGCAGTTGAGCACCTTCGTTCAGAGTCTGTCCTGAACCCCTTGCCAAGAGACGAAAAACGGGATATACTCAGGTCAGGTTAGATTTGAAAAGGAGCCGAAAAAATGGAAGCAGTTCCAATCTCAATGTCTTTTGGGTGGCGGCTATGGCAGACACTCCGGGAATTTGTCCGCCTTGCCGCCCGCCTGCTGCCGAAGACGGAAATACCGATAAGCAGCCGAACCGACCGGATGGCGACGGAAGCCCTGAATACCTATGGCAATGCCATTTTGCGCTGTGCGTACAGCTATCTGCACAACATGGCGGACGCAGAGGAAATTTTGCAGGACACCCTTCTGAAGCTGCTCACCGCCGCTCCCAGATTCGAAAGCGAGGAGCACAAAAAGGCCTGGCTTTTGAAGGTGGCGGCCAACCTGAGCAAGAACCGGATCGAATACAATGCCCTCCGGGATTGCGACGAGCTGGACGACAGCCTGGCGGCGGAGGGGCGGGAGGATCTGTCCTTCGTCTGGGAGGCGGTGAAGCAGCTGCCAACCCAGTATCGGGAGGTCATCCACCTGCACTATTACGAGGGCTATTCCACCGAGGAAATGGCTCAAATTCTGAGCCGCAACCCCTCCACCATCCGCTCCGACCTGCGTCGGGGTCGGGAAAAGCTGAAATCTGTGCTGAAGGAGGCCTACGACTTTGAAGTATGAGGAAATCATGAATCGGGTCACGGTGACCCCGGAAATGCGTCAGCGGGTGCTCCGGAATGTGGAAGCGGCCAGAATTCAGAAGCGGAAGCGACTCATGGGGCAGCTGACGGCGCTGGCGGCCTGCCTTGCCATTGCCCTGTGCGGCTGGCTTGTCTGGCAGCCCAGAGACGTTCAGGAGCCGGACGTGATGGCCATTCCCCAGATTGAGGAGGCGGCCTCCATTGACGAGCTGTCCGCGAAAACCAATATTCCTCTGGCAGAGCTGACCGACATTCCCTTCCCGGTGGAGCGGACGGAATATGTGTCCTATTGGGAAAATCTGGCGGAAATCCAGTATTTCGGCGGAAGCGAGTCCCTTTGCTACCGGAAGTCCCAGGGCACCGAGGACAATTCCGGAGATTGTAATGTATATGACCGGGAGGAAACGACAAAAGTCGGTGAAAATTCCGTGACCCTGAAGGGCACGGACGAGGGCTTTACCCTGGCAGTGTGGACGGACGGCAGCTATGCCTATTCCATTTCGCTCTCCACGCCCCTTTCTCAGGACAGCATCCAGGCATTCCTGGAAGAGAACTTTGCGTAGCCGTAAAAAACGGGTTCTCCGTTGCATTTTCGCCGGGAGTGTGGTAGGATAAAAATACCAATTTCCGGAAGGGGTGTTTTTATGATCTGCGACTGCTGCGGCGGGAAGAAAAAACTGTTCGAAATATTCTATTCGGAAGGGGAAGGCGCGCAGAAAATCCGTTTCTGCCCGGACTGCTGGGATGTGGTGGAGCGGCTGAAATCCGACCAGGCCAGCGGGGAAAGGGAGCTGTACGGAATCCATCAGCTTCAGCTCCGGAAGCGGGCGAAAAACCCTTCCCCGGCATTTCTCACCTGGAAGAATGCCCATTACCCCGATTGACAAATTCTATGAGGCCACGAGGCGGAAATCCTCGTGGCCTCATGCCGTATCCGGCGGTTTCCCGAAAATATTTCTCTTTTTTTGAAGAATTGTGTGACCTGTCCCGTCTCAATCCTGTCTAATAGGGTGAAGGGCCCAAAAACGAAAGGAAGTGTTACCGTGACAGACGAGGAAATCATCAGTCTGTTCTGGCATCGGAACGAGGATGCCATTGCCGAAACGGATGTCCTGTACGGCAGAAGGCTTCGAAGGCTATCCGTCGGCATTCTTCAGAATGCCGAGGATTCCGAAGAGGTGGTCAGCGATACCTATCTGAAGACCTGGAACGCCATTCCAAAGGCGCGTCCCCGGTATTTCTATGCGTATCTTGCCGCCATTTGCCGGAACCTGTCCCTGAATCTGCTGGACTGGAACCGGGCGGCAAAACGAAAGGCAGAGGTGATTCCCATTACCCAGGAGCTGGAACAGTGCGTGCCGGATCCGAAGCAGGACGAAAGCGCCGACGGCAGGGAAATCATGGGGCAGCTGAATGCTTTTCTGGAAACCCTGCCCAAGGATTCCCGACTGATTTTCCTGCGCCGGTATTGGTATGCGGATTCTGTTTCCGCAATCGCGAAGCGATACCACATGACCGAGAGCAAGGTCAAGATGCAGCTGATGCGAACCCGGAATCAGCTGAAAACTCATTTGGAAAAGGCAGGAATTCAGATATGAAAGGCAAGAAATTATTCAAAGCCCTGAGCTTTATTCATCCGAAATACATCCAGGAGGCGGAGTTTGACACCGTTTCTCAGCCCCGGAAGGCCGGCTTTTCTCACCGGAAGCTGCTGACGCTGATTTTGGCGGCCTGCCTGGTCTTTGCGCTGGCCGTCAGTGCCTATGCCGCCAATCTCTTCGGCATCCGGGAGCTGTTCCGCACCCAGAGCCGACAGCTTCCGGAGGCGGCGGAAACTTATATTCAGCCGGAAACCGTCAAGGAAACGGCACAGGCGGGCTGGAGCTGCGAAATCACCGAGTCTCTGGCGGACAATGCCAATGTGATGGTCACGGTGGCCATCCACGGCGGCGACAAATACATCATTGCGCCTACCTACGTCAGCGCCGCCGATTCCGTCAGCGAGATTGGCCTGCCCGGCAATCAGACCCTGGGCGAGTACGCGGCGGAGAAGAGGAAAACCCTGCTGTTTGTGGGTGCGTCGATTACCAAAATCGGCGACACGGAGGGCATCAACGGCTCCCAGCGGATGCAGAGCCTTGCGGACAACGAAATGGTCATTCTCAGCGCCACGGAGCAAACTGTCAACACGGAAAATCCCAATGCGGTGTGCACCGTGTACGCCCTGGAGGACGGAAAAGAGGATGTGCAAAGAGTGGAGCTGCCCTTCACTTTGAATGCGGCTCCCGGGGTCAGCGAGGAAATCGTCTACCATCCGGAAGACCCCGATGCCATTCCCGGCATGACCGTGGGAGACATGACGGTCACCCAGACGGCTCTTGGCTGCAATATCCGCATACCGGAAACCGTCACGGATCAGGAAAAATACTACGAGATCATGAAGGTGACCATCGACGGGATTACCTATGTGGACGGTGCGGGAAGCGTTACCCAGGGCGACGAAACCTGGTTTGAAGCCCGGATGTGCCAGGGCACCCTGGGCGATGAGCTGATTGTCCGCTATTTCGACTGGGAAAGCCAGCCCATGGGGGAAATCAGATTCCACAAATAAGAAATCAAAAAAGTCCACGGATTCGCGTCCGTGGACTTTTTGCCCTTGGTAGGAGGAAATCGGACTGCGAAAATAGATTGGAAAGCGGTGCTTAACGAATAAAGGACAAGCCCGGCAAGGTTTCAATACTTGCCGGGCTGCGTCTTTGTGTGGGGAAGTGCTTTGCGTGGCGGAATCCTCGCTTTATTTCTGGTTCAGAAGGGCGTTCATGTCTTCTTCCGGTGTAGTAATAGGCGCAATGCCATAGTTTTCCACCAGGAAGTTCAGAATATTGGGGGACAAAAACGCCGGGAGAGAAGGACCAAGGCGGATATTTTTAATACCGAGGTGCAGAAGGGTCAGCAGGATACAGACCGCTTTCTGCTCATACCAGGACAGAACAAAGGAGAGCGGAAGTTCATTTACAGAACATCCAAAAGCCTCCGCAAGTGCCACGGCAACTTGAATTGCGCCGTAGGCATCATTACACTGGCCCATATCCATCAGCCGGGGCAGACCGCCGATTTCTCCCAGATCAAGATCGTTGAAACGGAATTTTCCACAGGCCAAGGTGAGGACGATGCTGTCAGAAGGGGTCTGTTTCACGAATTCTGTGTAATAGTTTCGGCCCGGTTTCGCACCGTCACAACCGGCAACCAGGAAGAAATGGCGGATGGCACCGGATTTTACGGCTTCTACGACAGTACCCGCATGGGATAGGATGGCTGCATGACCAAAACCGGTTGTCACTTTCGTGCCGCCATTGATACCGGAGAATTGCCGGCCTTCTTTGTAACCGCCCAGTTCCAGCGCTTTTTCGATAACCGGCGTAAAATCCTTCTGTTCGTCAATATGAACAGCACCCGGAAAAGCAACTACTTCTGTTGTAAATACTCTGTCTGCATAGCTGTTTTTGGGCGGCATCAGGCAGTTTGTGGTGTATAGGATCGGAGCGGGAAGATGATCAAATTCCTTTTGCTGATTCTGCCATGCGGTTCCGAAATGTCCTTTCAGGTGAGAGAACTTTTTTAAGAAGGGGTAGGCATGAGCCGGGAGCATTTCACCGTGGGTGTAGATGTTGATCCCTTTTCCCTCGGTCTGCTCCAGCAAAAGCTGAAGATCCTTCAGATCATGACCGGTCACAACAATAAACGGTCCTTTTTCTACGGCAAGGGTCACAGTGGTCGGTTCCGGTGTCCCATAGGTCTGTGTATTGGCCTTGTCCAGAAGTGCCATGCACTTCAAGTTGATTTCTCCGACTTTCAGCACGGTAGGAAGCAGCCGTTCGATACTTTCTTCATAACCGATTCTAAATAGGGCCTCGCAGAAAAACTGATTCACTTCGGCATCTTCATAATTCAGAACACTTGCATGATAAGCATAGGCTGCCATTCCGCGAATCCCGAACAGAATAAGCGACTTCAAGGAACGGATATCTTCATCGGCATTCCACAGCTGCCGCATATCGTATTCGTCGGTCCTACCGCAGGGGGACTGACAGCTGCTGCAATCGGGAACCAGCCTTTCTTTCTCGGCTCTGACTTTTTGTATCATCTTTTCAATGGCTGCATTGTCAAAGCTTACGTTTGTAACTGTCGTAAACAGCCCTTCAATGATGACCTGTCCGGTTCTTTTGGAAATGGTTTGCGCACCATCGACTGCTCTTGCCAGACCAATCAACGCACCTGTCAGTTCATCCTGCAATGCAGCGGTGTCTGCCTTTTTCCCACAGACACCGGCACTTCCTGTGCAACCCGTACATCCGACTGTCTGCTCACACTGAAAACAAAACATCTTCTGCTCCATAATTATATTCTCCTTTTACTCCATGATTTTACCGTCAATACTGATGGTGACGACCTGCCAGGGGATGAATTTCCCGCTGTTTTGAAGTGCTTTCTTGGCCGCCATTTCCAGACCGCCGCAGCAGGGAACTTCCATTCTTACAATGGTTACGCTTTGAATGTCGTTACCTTGAATGATTGCGGTCAGCTTTTCGCTGTAATCCACCTGGTCCAATTTGGGGCAGCCGATAAGGGTCAGCTTGTTCCGGATAAAATCCTGGTGAAAGCTTGCGTAAGCATAGGCGGTGCAATCGGCGGCGATCAGAAGCTTTGCGCCGTTAAAATAGGGTGCGCTGACCGGTGCCAGTTTGATTTGTACCGGCCAGTTCCGAAGTGCGGACATCTGCCCTGGGTTGGGAGCGGGGACGCCGGTTCCGGGTGCTGCCGGACGCTGGATCTGCATACTTTTCGCTCCGGGACAGCCCGCGTGCTTGGGTGCTGTCTGGTTTTTCTGCGCTTCTTTCACGGCTTTCTCATCGTATGCGGGCGCTTCTCGTTCTTCAAAAGAAATGGCTCCTGTTGGGCATTCCGGGAGACAGTCGCCCAGCCCGTCGCAGAAGTGTTCTCTCACCAATTCGGCTTTTCCGTTTATGATCTCAATGGCCCCTTCGTGGCAGGCCTTGGCACAGGCGCCGCATCCGTTGCAGCGTTCCCGGTCGATTCGGATAATTTTTCTTATCATTTTTTTGACCTCCGTCAGTAGCATATCTTGGGAACCTCTGAATAAATCGTCTGCGGCTGGATAGCGGATCTTTTTCCCTATCCGTGCGGGTTCAAAAGCGGGAAATACATACAGTATTCCTCCGCTTTTGAACCCTTCGGCTAGAGAAAAATCTCTCGCT
>OHJR01000072.1_pt1 | contig 34158 bp, 29 predicted proteins | sample 1568641 | NCBI WGS metagenome assembly OHJR01 (sample SAMEA3879607, study PRJEB24766) | human gut metagenome | biome: human-associated habitat; feature: feces | place: USA | collected 1985/1987 | reverse complement strand
CGCCGCCCAGGCGGTCTGCCGTGAAACGGCAGAATAAAATGATGAAATCATTTTAAAGAAATAGTATTAGGAGAAATCTATGCTTTACGGAATGACCAATCCCCACGGGGGAGACATTTACGGCGGGGATGTGCGTCTGGATTTTTCCGCCAATACCAACCCCTTCGGCACGCCCCCTGGGGTGCTGGATGCGGTGAGCCGGGCTCTGCCGGACATGCACCGGTATCCGGATCCCTACTGCCGCCGGTTGGTGGAGAAAATCGCGGCGTTTGAAGGGGTGAATCGGGACGATATTCTCTGCGGCAATGGCGCGGCAGAGCTGATTTATGCCTACTGTGGGGCGGTGCGCCCGAAAACCGCTTTGGAGCCGGCTCCCACCTTTTCGGAGTACGCTCTGGGGCTGGCTCAGGTGGGCTGTCGGGTGAAACCGTACTACCTGACCCCGGACAGAGACTTTGCCCTGGATTCCCATTTTCCGGACTATCTGACGGAAATCCTGCCGGAGGCGGTGTTCCTGTGCAATCCCAATAATCCCACCGGAATGCTGATTCACCCGGCGGTGCTGAAGGAGATTTTGGATGTGTGCCGGGAAAACCGGATTCGGCTGTTTGTGGATGAGTGCTTCCTGGATTTGTCCGACGACGGGCAGAGCATGAAGGGCTATCTGGCGGAGTATCCAAATTTATTCATTCTGAAAGCCTTTACCAAAAGCTACGGCATGGCGGGGATTCGTCTGGGCTACTGCCTGTGCTCGGACAGGGAGCTTCTGAAGGCCATGTCCCGGACGGTGCAGCCCTGGAATGTGTCCGGTCTTGCCCAGGCCGCAGGCCTTGCCGCCCTGGACGAAGGCGACTTCCTGGCGAAAACCAAGGCTCTGATTCAGACAGAGCGACTCTGGCTGAAAGAAAAACTGGAGGCCTTCGGCTTCCGGGTATTTCCTTCTCAGGTCAATTACCTGCTCTTTCAGGGCCCTCAGACCTTGCACCGGGATTTGAAGACCCGGGGCATCGCCATCCGGAACTGCGACAACTATCCGGGGCTTACCGCCGGCTGGTATCGGATTGCCGTCCGGCGTCATGAGGAAAACGAAGCGCTGATCGCTGCCATCGGCAGCTGTCTGGAGGTGTGAGCGTGGCAAAAAATATTATGATTCAGGGCACCATGTCCAACGCGGGCAAAAGCCTGCTGTGCGCCGGTCTGTGCCGGGTGTTCCGGCAGGACGGCTACCGGGTGGCTCCCTTCAAAAGTCAGAATATGGCGCTGAATTCCTTCATTACCGCGGACGGCGGAGAAATGGGTCGTGCCCAGGTGGTTCAGGCGGAGGCCGCGGGCATTGCCCCGGATGTACGGATGAACCCCATTCTCCTGAAGCCCACCACCGATGTAGGCAGTCAGGTGATTGTGAACGGCAAGGTTCTGGGCAATATGCGGGCCATGGAGTATTACCGGCGCAAGCGGGAGCTGGTGCCGGAGGTGATGCGAGCCTATGAATCCCTGGCCTCGGAATATGACATCATTGTCATTGAGGGAGCGGGAAGCCCTGCGGAGATCAACCTCAAGCAGGAGGATATCGTGAATATGGGCCTTGCCAAGATGGTGGATGCGCCGGTGCTTCTGGTGGGAGACATCGACCGGGGCGGGGTCTTTGCCCAGCTTTACGGCACGGTGGCTCTGCTGGAACCGGAGGAACGCTCCCGGATCAAGGGCACGGTGGTCAACAAATTCCGGGGAGATCGGGCCATTCTGGAGCCGGGGCTGAAAACCCTGGAGCAGCTGTGCCGGGTACCTGTGGCGGGGGTTATCCCCTATGTTCATGTGGATATCGACGACGAGGACAGCCTGTCCCAGCGGTTCTGCCGGGATACGCAGAGAAAGCTTGTGGACATTGCGGTGATTCGTCTGCCCAGAATCTCCAATTTTACGGATTTTTCGCCCTTTGAGGGCTACGGAAACGTATCCGTCCGGTATGTGGAGAGTGTGGAAGACCTTCACAATCCGGATATGATTCTGCTTCCCGGCACCAAGAGCACCATTTCCGACTTGCAGTGGCTGCGCCAGTGCGGGCTGGAAACGGCCATTCAGAAGTCCGCCAGCGCAGGTACCCTGGTCATGGGAATCTGCGGGGGCTATCAGATGCTGGGCACCTGCATATCCGATCCGGATCAGGTGGAGGCCGCCGGGGTCACGGAAATTGCCGGAATGGGACTTTTGAATATGGCTACGGTTTTCCGGGGGGACAAGGTGCAGACCCAGACCCGGGGAACCTTTTCGGGAATCACCGGAATGCTGGAGCGCCTCAACGGCCTTGCCTACGAGGGCTATGAAATCCACATGGGTCGCTCCCAGGAGAAAACGCCGCCGGTGCTGGGCAGCGGCAACGTGTTCGGCAGCTACATTCACGGTATCTTTGACGCACCCGGCATTACGGATGCCATTTTACGAGCCATCTGCGCCGGGAAGGGTCTGGACTTTGAAGCGCTGGAAAGCTGTGACCGCACCGAATACAAGCAGCGGCAGTATGACATTCTGGCAGATGCCGTCCGGCATGGGCTGGACATGGAACTGGTGTACCGGATTCTCAATCGGGAGGTCTGACCGTGCCAGGACTGATTCATCTTTACTGCGGAGACGGCAAGGGAAAAACCACCGCCGCTTTGGGTCTGGCTCTGCGAGCCGCCGGGGCGGGGAAACAGGTGGTGTTCACCCAGTTTTTCAAGGACGGAAGCTCCTCGGAAATGGAGCCTCTGGCAGCCCTTCCCGGCGTCCGGGTGTTTCACGCGGACACGGTCAGGGGCTTTTACCGGAACATGACTCCGCCCCAGCGGGAGCAGGCGGGGAAGGATTATACGGCTCTGTTCCGGCAGGTGACGCAGGCAGCGCAGGAAGCGGATCTTCTGATTCTGGACGAAATCGTTTCCGCCTGCAACCGGGACGTGGTGCCGGAGAAGCTGGTCACGGATTTTCTTCGGGAGAAGCCTGCCCGGCTGGAGGTGGTGCTTACCGGCAGAAATCCTTCTGCCGCCCTTTTGGAGCTGGCAGACTATATTACGGAAATGCGGAAGCTGCGCCACCCCTTTGACCGGGGAATTGGCGCGAGAAAGGGAATCGAGTTCTGATGCGGGACAGGCTGTATGTATCCACCATCGACCGGGAGGCGGGGAAGGTTGCCCGGCAATACGGTCTGGGCATTGAAATTGCGGAATTCTGCACCGCCTGGAATATGGACAGGGAGCTTCCTGCTGTGGAAAAGACCCTGGAAGAAACCCTGGCCGGTGTTTCCCGGCGTGTGCTCCATGGCCCCTTCAACGAGCTCTTTCCCTGTGCCATTGATCCGAAGGCAAGACAGCTTGCCGCTTTTCGGTTTTCTCAGGCGGCAGCTCTGGCACAGACCTATGGCGCCGGGAAGCTGGTGCTTCACGGAGGCTTCAATCCCCAGATGTACTACCCGCAGTGGTATGTGGAGCAGTCCGTGCTTTTCTGGAAGGACTTTCTGGAAACCCTGCCAGAGGGGCTTACGGTCTGCGTGGAAAACGTTTTGGAGCCTACGCCGGACATGCTTCTGGACATCGTCCGGGGGGTGGAGGATCCCAGGCTTCGGATGTGCCTGGACGTGGGTCATGTAAATGCCTATTCCAAGGTGAGCGCGAGGGATTGGATCGAAAAATATGGGGCTTATCTGTCCCACCTGCATATTCACAACAATGACGGCACCTGGGATACCCACAGTGCCCTGTTTGACGGAACGCTCCCAATCCGGGAGCTGGTGGACATAGCCATGCGGGAGACGGAGGCAACAGCGACTTTGGAGCTGCCGAAGTGCGAGCCTTCCGTAAAATGGCTGTTGGAGGAATGAGCATGGAGCAAATACTCAGAAAAAGCATGGAGGCAATCTGTCCCCTGGATGTGGATGCCATGGAGGCAGCCAGAAAGCGGCAGATGGCTCTGGCCAAGCCCCCGGGAAGCCTGGGACGGCTGGAAGATCTGTCCGTCCAGCTGGCGGGCATTACCGGTCAGGTGCACAATACGGTGAACCGGCAGCACCTTCTGGTCTTCGCCGCGGATAACGGCGTGGTGGAGGAAGGCGTTTCCAGTGCCCCCCAGTCCGTCACCCTGATGCAGACCGTCAACCTGACGAGAGCGAAAACCGGGGCTTCGGTGCTGGCAAAGCACTTCGGCTGCGGCATCACCGTCTGCGATGTGGGCGTGAATGCGGTGATCAAAGAACCGGCGGTTCTGAACCGGAAAATTGCCTTCGGCACCCAGAATATGACAAAGGGCCCGGCCATGACCCGACAGCAGGCGGTGCAGGCCATCCTCACCGGTCTGGAACTGGCGAAGGAAACCCCGGCGGATGTGCTGGGCATCGGCGAAATGGGCATCGGCAACACCACCACCTCCTCCGCCGTCCTCTCCGTGCTTCTGAACGTGGAGCCGGAGAAGGTCACAGGCCGGGGCGGCGGCGTGACCGATGAGGGCTTCCGGAAGAAAAAGGCTGCCATTCAGAAGGCAATTGCCGTGAATCAGCCGAATCCGGAGGACGTGGTGGATGTACTTGCCAAGGTGGGAGGCTTTGACATTGCCGCCATGTGCGGGGCTTTCCTGGGCTGCGCCCTGACCCGGCGGCCGGTGGTCATCGATGGCTTTATTTCCGCGGTGGCGGCTCTGTGCGCCGTCCGGCTGTGTCCTGATGTCCGGGGCTTCCTGGTTCCCAGTCACGCCTCCTTTGAAATCGGCTACTGCCTTGCCATGGAGGAAATGGGTCTGACGCCCATTTTCCAGCTGGGAATGCGGCTGGGGGAGGGCAGCGGCTGTCCGCTGGCGTTCCAGGTGCTCTCCGCCGCCTGCGCCGTCATCAATGACATGGCAACCTTCGACCAGGCGGGCATTGACGACGGCTATCTGGAAGAGATTCGTCAGGGAGATAAGTTCTCCGTGGAGGCGGCCACATGAGGGTATTCCTTTCCGGCGGTGCCAAAAACGGAAAATCCGGCTATGCCCAGCACCTTGCGGTGCAGCTGGCCCAGGGTGGGAAGCACTACTATGTGGCCACCATGATTCCTGTGGACGAGGAAGACCGGGAGCGAATCCGGCATCATATCGCCGACCGGGCAGGGATGGGCTTTGAGACCATCGAGTGCGGCACGGACATTCTGTCCTGCCTGAACCGGGCAGAGCCGGAGGGTACATTCCTCCTGGACAGTGTCACCGCATTGCTGCAAAACGCCATGTTCCCCAAGGAGAAGGGCTATGCCCTTGATCTGGAAGCTGCGAATCGATGCGCTGCCGATGTGGCGGAATTTGCCGGGCGGGTTGCCAACGCGGTGATTGTCAGCGACTATCTCTATTCCGATGCGGAAGTCTATGACCCGGACACGGAAGCCTACCGAGCCTGTCTTGCCCGAATTGACCGGATGCTGGCAGCCCGGTGCGACACGGTCATCGAATTTTCTGCCGGACAGAAAATCATCCACAAGGGAGGCTTGCCGGAATGAAGGAATATTTGCACGGCTTTATCATGTGCCAGAGTATGTTCTGCGCCATTCCCTGTCCGGTGCAGCTCTGGGACGAGAACGCCAGAGACCGGATGCTTCCCATGCTTCCCATTGTGGGTCTGGAAATCGGAGCCTTGTGGGCGCTCCTTGGATGGATCACAGGGCAGCTGGGACTGCCTGCCCTGGTTCGGGGGCTGATTCTGGGGGTGTACCCCTATCTCGCCACCGGCTTTCTGCATTTGGACGGCTTTATGGACGTGACCGACGCGGTGAAATCCTGCCGGGATTTGGCAAAGCGGCGGGAAATCCTGAAGGATTCTCATGTGGGTTCCTTCGCGGTCATCGGCCTGTGCCTGATGGTGATTGCCCAGGTGGCGCTGTTTGCCTCCGTTCCCGCCGGACAGAGCAGCCGGATTCTTCTGTTTATCCCGGCGGTAAGCCGGTGCGGCTCGGCGCTGGCCGTGACGGGGCTTCCCGCCATGTCTACCAGTCAGTACGCTTCTCAGAAAAAGCCCACCTCCCGGCTCTGGTGGCTGGGTGGGCTGACCTGTCTTTTGGTGGGTCTGAGTTTTGCTTTCTGCGGAAGGCTGGGCTTTGTGACGGTGGGATGCCTTGTGGGCTATGGCTTTGCCCTTTATCGGGGCTATTCCAGCCTGGAAGGCATGAACGGTGACATTGCGGGCTATGCCCTGACTTTGGCAGAGCTGTTGGCGGCGGCAGTCTATGCCCTGATTTAGGAGGAAACTATGGTTTTGATTATCGGCGGTGCCTATCAGGGTAAGCGTGATTACGCAAAAAATGCCTACCACCTGACGGAGGATGATATTTTTACCTGTAATGGCACGAAAATCGACTTTTCGAAGAAATGCATCGACCGGCTGGAGGAATTTGTGCTGGCCTGCGTCCGGGAGGGAATCGACCCGGAAGGCTATTTGCGGGAGCACGAAGCACTCTGGGGCGACCGCATTCTGATCTGCCGGGATATTTTCTGCGGGGTGGTGCCCATGGATCCGGTCATCCGGAAGTGGCGGCATACCACGGGTCTGTGCTGTCAGTATCTGGCAGGGCAGGCGACCCGGGTCAGCCGGATTTTCTGCGGACTGGAGCAGCGGCTGAAATGAGCATTTATCTGATTCGCCACGGGAAGACCCGGGCAAATGAAGATCATCTCTACTGCGGCAGCACCGATCTGCCCCTGTCCCCGGCGGGACAGGCGGAATTGGGGGAGCTGCGCTACGACATTCACCCGGCCCGGTTTGTCACCAGCGGAATGCGCCGCACGGACGAGACCCTGAAAGCTCTTTTTGGAAACGTGCCCTTTACCGTGGATGCCCGGTTCCGGGAGGCGGACTTTGGGAGCTTCGAGATGAAAAGCTACGACACGCTCAAGGACGACCCGGCCTATCAGGCCTGGATCACCGGGGATAACGAGGCCAATGTCCCGCCCCAGGGGGAAAGCGGCGTACAGATGACCCGGCGGGTGCTGGCGGCTTTTTCCGAGCTTCCCGACGGCACGGCTCTTATCTGCCATGGCGGCGTCATAGCGGCGATTATGGCGGCCTGCTTTCCGGCAGAGGGAAAGCACCGCTATCAGTGGCAGCCGCTTAACGGCCATGGCTACGAACTCAGCGGCGATACCTACCGCCCGATTCCATAAAAATCCCCCGGGGTGCGGCAGCACTCCGGGGTTGTTTGTTTTCAGATAGACCCTAGAAAGCCGGGTGTCAATCCGACAGCTTCACCACGAAGGTATCTCCGATTTTCTTCATAGAGCCGTAGTAGGGATATACACTCATTTCGGCAAATTCCGGGGAGGCGGCAATTTCCGCCTCCTCCGCCTGGGAAGCGAAGGGAATGGCAAAGCCCACATACTGCTCCAGAAACCGTTCCTTGGAGTAGCTGTCCGGCTTGAAGCCGGTGACACCGGTGAGAGTGTCGGTGAAGGCCATGTGCTCCGCGTAAAAGGCCGGATCCTGCCAGATGCCGATGACGGCCAGCTTGCTTCCCTGGGTGAACTCCGGAGAGGCCTTGATGTCTCCAATCAGGGAGGTGTAGAAGGCGTAGGCATTTTCGTAGCGCAGGTGCAGCGTCAGATAGGATTCGTTGGCAATGTAGATGTTCACGGTCACAATCAGGGCACAGAGCACCGGAAAAATATTCAGCACCGCCCGGCGAAGCTGCGTCACCGGCGGGCAGGAATCTGCCAGCAGGAGCATCAGAAAGTACACGTTTACCACACTGTAGAGCACAATGGTATGGATGGAAGTCGGGGCGATGAAGAGGAAAATGCAGCACATCGCCAGGGGAAACAGCACCAGCGCCGCAATGAGCAGCACCAAATTCAGTGTCTCACGCTTCCTTGCCCGTACCCGGACGATCAGCAGAATTCCAGCGGCAAGCCACAAAAGCCCATGAAGAATTCTGGATGCCTTTGTGGGTACCAGGGAATAAGTACCGCTTGTAAAAACGGAAAAGAATGTGCGGTAGGCGAGCAGGGCGTTTACAGGCAGGGACAGAGGGGAGAAGGCCATGCCGTCCGTGGCGTAGCCCGCCATTGTTTGGTGGATCAGACTAAGAGCCAGCTGGGCAATCCCGTAGTACAGCCCCAGGGAAAGAACCAGGAAGAGAATATAGCCGCAGCCGTCCCGGAGCACGGCCTTTCCGTCCTCGTCCTCCAGAAGCCGGCGGATGACCACAATCACCAGCAGTCCGGCGCACAGCCCAATAAAGGCCTGATAAATGCCCAGAGCGAACACCAGGCAGCCAAGGGCCGCCAGATGATACCGCCGTTCCTGCCGGGTCACAAACCAGGCGGACAGCACCGTCAGCAGAAAGGCCAGACCGTGGCTGCTGCTCATGAACATATAGCCGAGAGTGCCCGTGAGAGACGGAAAGGTGACTACCAGTCCCGCCGCCAGCACCTGCGCCCAGGAGCTTTTCAGAGGCAGCAGGTGCACCAGAACGCACACAGCCACCGCCAGAAAGAAAATGGTGAGAATGCCGTAAATCCAGGGCATGGACACATTGGGAAACAGGTTGTCCATAAAGCACAGCCCCCAGCGACCCAGCACCACGCTGCCGCCCTTGGAGAACAGGGCATTGGCCTCGTCGTGGTTCACAAGCTTATTGGCGAAGGCGAAGCCGTGAGCCAGAAAGCCGAAGATCAGCGCGGCGCACAGGGGTACCCGGTTTTCCTTGGCCTTTTTGGAAAGCCAGAGAAGGAGCCGCTGAAAGAGCAGGGGATTGGATTCTGTCATGAAGGGACACTCCTTTCGTTTGCTCCATTATAGCCTGATTTCGGAACAGCGTCAATAGACAGAAAAACCGCCCCCGTTTCCGGGAGCGATTTGACGGTTACATATCGTACACGCCCATGATGACAATGCCAGCGAAGGTGACGAGGATGCACAGATAATGCTTCCAGCTGAGCTTTTCCTTCAGGAACAGCCGGCTCCACAGAACGCTTGCCATGCAGTAGGAGGCGATGATGGGCGCGGCCAGGGCGGACTCGCCGCTGGCCAGGGCGTAGATGTAGAACAGCTGGCCGATGGTTTCGCAGACGGCACCCAGATACTTGGGAGCCTCCATTTTCGGAACCAAGGGCTGCTTCTTGATCAGGCAGGTGTAAACGAACATGACGACGCCTGCTGCCAGGAAGGTCAGCTCATAGGCCACGTTGGCGGATTCCTCATTCAAGGTCTCCAGAACCAGGTCATCGGCAAAAGTGCCCGCGGCGTCCAGCACACAGTAGGCAATGGGCAGAGCCAAAGCCAGCCAGCTTTTGGCGTACTTGTAGTTGGAGGCCTCCTGCCGGGCAGCCCGAAGGGCATCGTCCTCATTGGCCTCCACAAAGCCCAGGCCGATGACACCGGCGCAGCACAGCACAATGGCCAGATACTGGGCAGGAGCCATGGCTTCCGCAGTGCCGCTGACAATGGCGATGATTGCAACCAGCGCGCCGCTGGCGTTGCAGATGGGAGACGAAATGGACAGCTCAATGTAGCGCAGACCCACATAGCCAAGGGTCATGGAGCTGATGTACAGCAGGGAAATGGGCAGATAGGTCCAGATCACCGACCAGGAGATTTCCACGCCGCACAGGAAAATCTTGTACAGTGCATGCAGACCCATGACAACACCCACGGCCATGACCATCTTGTTCTGGCTATAGGGATCCTTGGCATCCCGACAGCCAATCTTGGAGAAGAAGTCCGAACCAGACCAGCACAGCAGCGCGATAATAGAAAACCAAAACCAACTCATTTACAAATACCTCTCTTTTTTACGTTACAGATTCACGAGACCGGCATCCACCATTTTTTGCAGGCTCATGAGAATTCCCAGCTTGGCGTGATTCCAGGTCAGTCCTCCCTGGAAGTACACCGCGTAGGGCGGGCGGATAGGGCCGTCGGCGGACAGCTCAATGGAGCTGCCCTGGACGAAGGCACCGGCTGCCATAATGACCTTGTCATTGTAGCCGGGCATGTCGCTGGGGTAGGGGGTGGCGAAGGAATCCACGGGAGCGGCGGCCTGAATACCTTTGCAGAAGGCCACCATGCCCGCCTCACTGCCCAGCTCCACGGCCTGGATGATGTCGTGGCGGCTCTCCACGGCATTGGGCACGCACCGGAAGCCCAGGGGCTCATAGAGATTGGCGGCGAAAATCGCACCCTTCTGGGCTCCAGCCGTGACGGTGGGAGCCAGGAAGAAGCCCTGGAACAGGCTGGTCATCAGACCCAGGTTGGCTCCGACCTCCTTGCCCAGGCCCGGTGCGGACAGACGATAGGCGCACCGATCCACACATTCCTGAGTGCCGCAGATATAGCCGCCGATGGGAGCCAGACCGCCGCCGGGGTTCTTAATGAGAGAGCCGACAGTCATATCCGCGCCTACGTCCGAAGGCTCGATGGGCTCCACGAATTCGCCGTAGCAGTTGTCAACCATCACGGTGACGCCGGGCTTTACCTGCTTGCAGAAGGCAATCAGCTCCCCGATCTGGGATACGGAGAAGGTGGGGCGGGTGGCGTAGCCCTTGGAACGCTGGATGGTGATGAGCTTGGTCTTTTCGTTGATGGCTTTGCGGATGCCCTCGTAATCGAAGGTGCCATCTTCCTTCAAATCCACCTGCCGATAGGTGACTCCGTATTCCGCCAGGGAACAGGGACTCTTCCGGATACCGATGACCTCCTGCAAGGTGTCGTAGGGCAGCCCCACCGGGGACAGCAGCTCGTCGCCGGGCAGCAGATTGGCACTGAGGGCGACAGTCAGGGCGTGGGTTCCGCAGGTAATCTGGGGACGCACCAGGGCAGCCTCGGTGTGGAACACGTCGGCATAGACCTTTTCCAGGGTGTCCCGGCCAAAGTCGTCGTAGCCGTAGCCGGTGGTGGCGGTGAAGCAGCCGGCGGAGACCCGGTTTTTCTGCATGGCCCAGACCACCTTGGCCTGGTTGTATTCGGCTACCTGGTCAATGGCGGCGAACCGGTCGGCAAGTTTTGCCAGCCGCTTCTCGCCGTAGGCGTAGACCGCCGGGGAAATTCCCATGGTTTCATACAATTCCAGCAATTTTTCCATATTTCTTTCAACCCTCGTTTTTGACATGATGGAGTATTTCATCCGCTAAATCGTGGAGCACCTCCGGTCGGGAGATTACCAGACCCGTCTCCTTGTCTCCCAGAAGGAGCAGCGTATCCCCGGGCTGAATCCCGAACAATTCCCGCGCCTCCTTGGGGATGACGATCTGACCCCGGTCTCCCACCTTGGCGGTGCCGAAGACCCGCTGCTGCCGGTTTTTCCCGAGAATATGTTTGCCCGACGGCATAGCATCACTTCCATAAATCATACTTTTCATACTTTGCAACGCATATTATACGGAAAGAACCTTCCGCCGTCAAGGCTCTATCCCACTGAATTCTGGCCGGAAAGACAGAAGATTCTTGTGAAAATAGGACAAACCCCCTTTCGGCATTTGCCGAAAGGGGGTTTGGGTTTTATACGAGTTTTTAATAAAACGCTTAAAAGCGTTTTATTAGGCCGCAGGAATGCGGCCAGCGGCCACTGCCGCTAAAAAACGAAGTCAATACATTTCTTACCGCCGCCTAGGCGGTCTGCCGTGAAACGGCAGAATAAAATGATGAAATCATTTTATTAAGAAATAGTATTATCAGGCAGCTTCCCAGCCGTTCTCCCAGTCGGGGGAGGTGGACTCGGTGGGTGCTTCGGTTGGCGCTTCCGTGGTTTCCGTGGTGGCCTCCGTGGTTTCCTCGGTGGTTTCCTCCGGCGGGATGTCCACGATCTGGGCAATCTGGCGGCTCAGAGCCGCGTAGGTGGTGGTAGCCACATAGTCCGAGCCGATGCGGGCGTTGGTGGTGCGGTTGTAGCGGACGGTGTAGCTCTTAGTCTGGTAGCCGTCCCGGCCTTCCCGGATCACATCGCCCTGCTCGTGGCCTTCCTCGTGACCGTAGGGGAACTTCACGAACTCGTTTTCCGCCTTGATGGTCTGAGTGATCTCGGAGCCCAGCATCCGATAATAATCCCGATCCTCGGTGCCGGAAATGCTGATGCGCACATAGCCGCCGGAATACTGGGCGTTGATGCGAACGGGGTACTTGAGGTTATTCTGCAATCTCAGACCGGTGTCCGCGTCCAGGCCGCTGCCGATGTAGCTGGGCATCTGGGCAAGGCCGGAACGGGAGGTGACGGTCAGATCGGACAGAAGTGCCGCGCAGTACAGGGTAGAGCTGACCTGAGCCAGACCGCCGCCCTGGGTGTCGTCCAGACCCGTGTCCTCGGGTGCGGACTTGTAGCCGGAGCCGACCACGGCGGAGAAGGACAGGCTCTCTCCCGGATTCAGCACCCGGCCGTCCAGTGCCTGACAGGCCTGACGAAGGTTGTAGTTGCGGTTATCGTTGCCGTCCCCCCGGGTCTGGTATTCTCCCAGGGTGTCCTTGAAGAAGGAATCCGCCCCCAGCAGATCCGGCTCGATGTATTCCATGGGAATCCGGATCTCGTCTCCGTCCTTGGCATCGGCCAGCAGCTTTTTGGCTTTCTCCAGGTCGAAGCCATAGCCGTAGGAACCGGCAACGGCGGTTCCGGAGACATTCACGGAAGCGTTCACCGGGGCAATATAAAATTCCTTATAGACCTTTTCCAGATCGATGGGATCCGGCTCCCGGAGAATCTCCACATTCTCCACGGTGACCTGGAACTGCCGCTGGCTGTAGGCATCCAGCACCAGGTTGTAGACCTCGTCCGGGTCAAAGCCCACGCCGGGCTTGCCCAGCTGGATGACCAGGGTCTGGCAGGGGGCGTTCTTGTCGAATTTGTCCGCGGACAGCTCCGGCTGAGTGCCCTCCAGACCGTAGGTGGTCTGCGCCAGGGTGCTTCCGGCATTGCCGGACTTTTCGGAAAGGAATTTCTTGATATTATCGGTTTTCAGGTTCAGGTGGGGGAGCAGGCTGATGTAGTGAGGCTCGGTTTTGGAGGCCTTGTAAATGGCGTCCCGCTCGGCCTGAGTGCCTGCCCGTCCGTACTGATAGGCCTCTTCCACAGCGGTGGCCACGTTCAGGGAAGCGCCGGAGTCCTTGGGGGACAGCAGCAGCTCGGTGCCCGCCAGGTCGATGACCATGTTCTGGGTTTCATAGCTGTCGCCTACGGCCTCGCTCAGGGCTTCCATGGCTTCCTTTTGCGTCATGCCGCCTACATTTACGTCGCCGATGTAGACGTTGTTCAGAATCTTGCCATGATAGGGATCCCCCGCGCTGCGGACGAACAGCAGAATCACGAACACAATGAGCATGACGGCCAGGGCGCACAGAGCGGCCAGCACCAGCTTCTTGTTCTGCTCGTAGAATTCCAGCACCTCGGCCATCCACTGGGGACGGTCGCCGGAGGCCTTGGGGACTTCCTCCGGGGTATCCGGCAGCACCTCGTCCTGCTCCGGCTCCAGAATGTGCCGACGGTGGGAAACCGGCTTGCCGGTGATTTTCCGGAAGGCGTCCTCGATCTGCCAATCTTCGGCGGCAGGATCAGCGGGCGGCTCCGGCTGAGCCGTGGCGGCAGGCTTTTTCGGTACCCGGTTGGGCACCGGGTCGGCCTTGGGTGCTTCCTCGGTCAGATTGTCGAAATCCAGATTCAGCTCATCTTCCGCCGGGAAGGCCTCCTGGGCGATATCCTCGGCGGGGAAAGCCTCCTCAGCGGGAAAAGCGTCCTCGGCGGGGAGGGCATCCCCATCCAGGGGCAGCTCCCGGGCGGTACGTTCGGCCCGGGGCTTCTTGCCAGACTTCCGGGTCAGATCCCGGTAGGCCTTTTCAATCTCCCGTTCCTCCTCCCGATGGGGTCGGGGGCTGGAAAATTTTCCTTGTGACATAATAGATTCCTCCTCTTTGAGGGATAATTTGCAATATTATAGCATATTTCCGGAGAAATGCAACGCTCATCATAATTATTTAACATTTGATCCGGCGTTTCTTAAGGAAGCTCTGATGAAATCGGCAAGAGCTGGCAGCGAGAGATTTTGTTCTCAGGCAAGGTTTGGAAAAGGTCGGAATACTTTGTGTACCCGCAAGGGGTATGCCGCATCCGTAAGCCAGCTTCGCTGGCAACGGCTGCGCTATATTTCCCATTTTTCAAACCGCAGACTGGGGGCAAAAGATCCGCTATCCAGCCGCAGACGATTTATTCAGAGTTTCCTTATGAATGACAGAAGCCCCGGTAGCGGTCGATGAAGACCTTGCTCTGCTTCAGGCTGTCCACCCCGGCGGCCAGCTTCAGCCGCAGGGTAGGCTCCTTGGCGGCGGCCAGGAAGGTCACCCGGCTGCTGTAATCCGGGTCGGCGCACAGGGCGCTGACCGCCTCGAAGTTCAGGCTGGTCAGAGTGAAGAGTACGTCGCCGGCCTTCTGCTTAATGTCCTTGATGCTGACCTCCTTGGCCTTGGCTCGAAGCAGGGCAATGTCGATGAGGTTGAGAACCCCTCTCGGCGGCTCGCCGTACCGATCCACAATTTCGTCCAGCAGATCGTCCGCGTCCTCCTGGTTGCGGATGGCGGCCATCCGCCGGTACAGATCCATCCGTTCCTCGCCCCGGGACACATAATTCTTGTCCACGTTGGCGGTGACGTTCAGGTCGGCGGTGCATTCCGGCGCCTTGGGAGCGGCACCCTGCTCTTCGAGAACCGCCTCATCCAGCAGCTTCAGATACATGTCATAGCCCACGCTCATCATGTGGCCGGACTGCTCGGAGCCCAGCAGATTGCCGGCACCCCGGATTTCCAGATCCCGCATGGCGATCTTGAAGCCGGAGCCGAACTCGGCGAAATCCCGGATGGCACTCAGCCGCTTTTCCGCAATTTCCGTCAGATTCTTGTCCGGGCGGTAGGTGAAGTAGGCGTAGGCGTGACGGGTGGAGCGGCCAACCCGTCCCCGCAGCTGATGAAGCTGGCTCAGGCCAAACCGGTCGGCGTTTTCAATAATCAGGGTGTTGGCGTTGGGAATGTCCAGGCCGGTCTCGATGATGGTGGTGCACACCAGCACCTGAATGTCCCCGTCGGTCATGGCCTGCATCACGTCACCCAAAGCGTCCTCACCCATCTGGCCGTGGGCCACGCCGATACGAAGACCTGGAATCCGCCGCTGGAGGGCGCTTGCGCATTGATCGATGGTTTCCGTCCGGTTATGGAGGTAATAGACCTGACCGCCCCGCTCCACCTCCCGGCGGATGGCATCGTCAATGACGGCGTTGTTGTGCTCCAGGACGAAGGTCTGCACCGGGTACCGGTCTGCGGGGGGTTCCTCAATGGTGGACATATCCCGAATGCCGGACAGAGCCATATTCAGGGTTCTGGGAATGGGGGTGGCGGACAGGGTCAGCACATCCACCCCCTTGGACATTTCCTTCAGACGCTCCTTGTGGGTCACGCCGAATCGCTGCTCCTCGTCAATGACCAGCAGCCCCAAGTCCTTGAACTGGACGCTTTTTTGCAGCAGCTTGTGGGTGCCGATGATCAGATCCACAGAGCCCGCCGCCAGATTGCGCAGGGTTTGCTGCTGCTGTTTGGGGGTGCGGAACCGGCTGAGCACGTCAATGTTCACCGGGAAGCCCCGGAACCGGGCTACAGCGGTGGTGTAGTGCTGCTGGGCAAGCACCGTGGTGGGCACGAGAATGGCCACCTGCTTGCCGTCCATCACGGCTTTCATCACCGCCCGCAGAGCCACCTCCGTTTTGCCGAAGCCCACGTCGCCGCAGAGCAGCCGATCCATGGGAGTGGGGGACTCCATATCCCGCTTGATGTCTGCGATACAGCGCAGCTGGTCGTCGGTTTCCGGGTAGGGGAAGTTGTCCTCAAATTCCTTCTGCCAGGGGGAGTCGGCGGCGAAGGCGAAGCCCGGCTGACGCTTCCGGGCGGCGTAGAGCTGAATCAGTTCCCCGGCCATATCCTTGGCGGCCTTCCGAGCCTTGGCCTTGGTCTTCTGCCAGGCATCGGAGCCGATCTTATTTAGCCGGACATTGCTGTCCTCGCTGCCGCCGCCGATGTATTTGCTCACCAGATCCAGCTGGGTGGCGGGGACAAACAGGGTGTCGCTGCCCTGGTAGGCGATTTTGATATAGTCCTTCACCGCATTGTCTACTTTGATCTGCTCCATGGCCACGAACCGGCCGATGCCGTAGTTTTCGTGAACCACCAGATCGCCGGGGGTCAGATCGGTGAAGGCGCTGAGCTTCTGCCGGTTGGTGGAGCCGGTTTTCTTCCTGGGAGCGGCCTTTTTCTTGACTTCCCCACGGGAGAGCAGCTGGCCTTCGGTGAGAATGGCCAGATGGCTCAGGGGATACTCCATGCCATAGGGCAGACTGCCGTCGGTGAGCAGAATCTGTCCGGGACTCGGCAGGGTGGTCAGGGGAATGCAGATAAAAGAGGACAAATTTTTGCCCCGGAGCATTTCCTGCAAAAGCTCCGCCCGCCGCCGGGTGCCGCAGAGCACCAGAGAACCGAATTCCTGCTTCTGGTAGTGCTGCAAATCCGAGGCGGCGGTGTCCAGATTGCCGCCGTAGCCCGGCAGCTGCTTGGCGGTCATGGGATACAGCTGCTTGGGCGGGCAATCCTCAGGATAGGAGGCTCCGCCGAAGGTATCGAAGAACAGCACCGTCTTGTTTTTCAGCCCGGCGCAGAAATCCTCCCACTGGCACACATAGTCGCAAAGCTCCCCGGCCACCAGACCGGCTTGCAGGAGGCTGTCCAGCTGCATCCCCATCTCGTCACTGCGGCTTCGGGCGGCACGGTGCAGGCTCGATTGGTCACAGAGCACCACCAGGGCATCTTCCGGAATGTAGTCGGCTGCGGTGGCCATTTCCGGATAAATCAGAGCCATATACCGGTCGGAAGCCGGATTGTGCAGGCTATTTTCGTATTTCTCTAAGTCCCGGCTGAGAGTGGTGACGAGAAGCTCGTTGACGTTTTTTCGCCGTTTCTGCCGGGCGATCAGATTTGTCAGGTCGTGGCATAGGCCGCCCAGCCCTCTGGGGTGGAGCCCGGGTTGGGTCTCGCCTACGGGCAGGACGGTGACGCATTCCGTGTTCTCGTTCCGCCGCTGGGTCTGGGGGTCAAAATAGCCCATGGTATCCAGCTCATCGCCGAAGAACTCCGCCCGGATGGGCTGGTCATTTGCCGGGGAGAAGATGTCCAGGATTCCGCCCCGGAGGGCGAACTGTCCCGGCCCTTCCACCATGCCGCAGCGGCTGTAGCCCGCGGCCACCAGCCGGGCGGTCAAATCGTCCATGGAATATTCCTTGCCAATTTCCAGCCGGAAGGAAGCTTCCTTCAGGATTGCCGGAGGCATGGTGCGAAGGCTCATAGACTCCCAGCTCATAATCTGAATGGGGGTGCGCCCCTGACACAGATCATAGAGCTGACGAAGCCGCTTCTGCTCCCAGGAACGGGACACCACGGCGGCATCGTAGAGGGTCAGTTCCCGGCCGGGCAGAATCGGCACATCCGCTTCCAGAAAGCTCTTCAGCTCTTCCTGAAGCCGCCGGGCGGCAATGTCGTCCTGACACAGGAGCACCATGGGTCTCCCCAGCTCCCGGCAGAGCCCGGCTAAGATATGGCTCCGGTTAATTTGGCCGATGCCGGTGATGGCAATGTTTTCTCCCTGCCGGAGGCTTTCCAGAGCCCCGGTGTATTCGGGCATTTTTTTCAGCAGGGAAAACAGCTGTTCGATCATTTCTTCACCTCATTTTTCGGAACGCGGCAACGCGGAAAGAGAAGTTTCTTCTCTTTCCGTGAGTTTGAAAAATACAAATTCCAGAGAATTACAAAGACTGGAATCTATGCGATTTTTTACGATAAAAGTGTAGGGGCGGCCAATGGCCGCCCGAAAAAGAGCGGTTTTGCGCATAACAAATGACAGAATTCTCGGGCGGCCAATGGCCGCCCCTACATTCCATTTCGGGGAAATGAATTCATTTATGGGGTCAGGGATGGGAACCGTTAAACCGATTGGCCGCTTCCGGTACCCCCTTGTCGATGACGGCAAGTGCCGCCTGACCGGCGTTTTCCAGAGACACGGCCATAGCCTTTTCGTCCAGGGCAGAGAAGCTGCCCAGCACCCAATCCGCCAGGTCGTAGTCCGGGTTGGGCTTGGCGCCAACGCCGATTTTCACCCGGGGGAAGTCCTGGCTGCCCAACTCCTGGATGATGGATTTGATGCCGTTGTGTCCTCCGGCAGAACCCTCTGCCCGAACCCGCAGCCGTCCGGGAGCCAGGGAGATATCGTCAAACAGGACGATAATTCGCTGGGGCGGAATCTTAAAGAAGGCGGACAGCTGCACTACGGACTTACCGGACAGATTCATATAGGTCTGGGGCTTGAGAAGGTACAGCTTGATGCCATTGTAGGTTGTCTGAGTGTAAAGCCCCTGGAACTTCAGCTTATCCACCTTGACGTTCAGTTTTCCAGCCAGAATGTCCAGGGCCCGGAAGCCGCAGTTGTGCCGGGAACGTTCATATTCCTTACCGGGATTGCCAAGGCCAACGATGAGCCAGGCATCCTGGGGTGTGCTCTTGAACATAGTCTATGCTCCTATAATCTTTATGATTTCCGGTTATTATACCACGGAAAACGGAAGAAAGGCAATATCTGTTTCAAACAAAAAAACGATGGGAATCCCATCCCTTTCTGTATGGTAAACGAAATTTTGTTTGAAAAACATCTTGAGACTTTTCTTCTGATGTGCTATACTGAACGGAACGAATCCTGAAAAAAAGGGGTAGCAGAATGAACGATACAATCCGCATTCAGGGCGCCAGAGAGAACAACCTGAAAAACGTGAATTTGACCATTCCCAGAGACAAGCTGGTGGTGTTTACCGGCCTTTCCGGTTCCGGAAAATCCAGCCTTGCCTTTGATACTATCTATGCCGAAGGCCAGCGTCGGTATGTGGAGAGCCTGAGCTCCTACGCCCGGCAGTTCCTGGGTCAGATGGATAAGCCGGATGTGGATTCCATTGACGGTTTGTCCCCGGCCATTTCCATTGACCAGAAGACCACCTCCAAGAATCCCCGCTCCACCGTGGGCACAGTGACGGAAATCTACGATTATCTGCGTCTATTATGGGCTCGGGTTGGCGTGCCCCACTGCCCCAAGTGCGGCAAGGAAATTCGCCGTCAGACCATCGACCAGATCGTAGACCGGGTGGAGACTCTGGGGGAGGGAACCCGTTTCCTGGTGCTGTCTCCCATCATCCGGGGGAAGAAGGGCGAGCATAAGAAGGTCTTCGAGGACGCCAAGAAGTCCGGCTTCGCCCGGGTACGGGTGGACGGCATCCAGTATGACCTGACCGAGGAAATCCCCTGCGAGAAGAACAAGAAGCACACCATCGAGCTGGTGGTTGACCGGCTGGTGCTGAAAGAAGGCCTGCGCCGCCGGCTGACGGACTCCATTGAGACCGCCTGCAATCATTCCGGGGGCCTTGTCACCATTGAGCTGCCCAAAACCGGGGAGGAGCTGAGCTTTTCTCAGAACTACGCCTGTGAGGACTGCGGCATCAGCCTGACGGAGCTGGAGCCGAGGATGTTCTCCTTCAACAATCCCAGCGGCGCCTGCCCCAGCTGTATGGGGTTGGGTTTCCGGCTGGTGGCGGATGAAGATCTGGTGATTCCCGACCGGGACAAGTCCATTCTGGACGGAGCCATCCAGGCCTCCGGCTGGTCCAGTGCCCGGACGGATTCCGTGTTCCGGATGTATTTTGAGGCTCTTGCCCAGAAATATCACTTCTCCCTGTCCGTTCCTGTGAAGGAGCTGTCTGACGAGGCCATGCGGGTAATTCTCTACGGCACCGGCGGGGAAAAACTGCGGATGACTTACAACCGGGGCAACGGCATGGGGGTGCTGGAGCAGCCCTTCGAGGGCATTCTGAACAACATCTCCCGGCGGTTCCGGGAGACCCAGTCCGATGCCGCCCGGAAGGAGCTGGAAGAGTGCATGTCCAGCGCACCCTGTCCCCAGTGCGGCGGCAACCGACTGTCGGACATTGCCCGGGCGGTGACGGTAGGCGGCCTGGGCATCATGGACTTCTGCGCCCTGAGCGTCGAAAAAGAGCTGAAATTCATGAATGATCTCCGCTTGGAGGGAAATATGGCGGTGATTGCCCAGCAGATCGTGAAGGAAATCCGCTCCCGGCTGCAATTTCTGTCGGATGTAGGTCTGGGCTATCTGACCCTGGCCCGTTCCTCCGGTACCCTGTCCGGCGGCGAAAGCCAGCGGATTCGGCTGGCCACCCAGATCGGTTCCTCCCTGATGGGGGTGCTGTACATTCTGGACGAGCCCTCCATCGGTCTGCATCAGCGGGATAATGACAAGCTGCTGGAAACGCTGAAACATCTGCGGGACATCGGCAACACCCTGATCGTGGTGGAGCACGACGAGGACACCATGCGTGCGGCGGACTTCATCGTGGACGTAGGCCCCGGGGCGGGAAGCCACGGCGGCGAGATCGTTGCCGCGGGCACGGTGGATGAGATCATCGCTTGCCCCCGTTCCATCACCGGCCAGTATTTGTCCGGGGTGAAGAAGATTCCCGTGCCCACCACCCGACGGGCCGGAAACGGCCAGCTCCTGACCGTCCGGGGAGCCTCGGAGAACAACCTGAAGAACGTGGATGTGGAGATCCCCCTGGGTACCTTCACCTGTGTCACCGGCGTGTCCGGCTCCGGCAAGTCCAGTCTGGTCAACGAGGTGCTGAATAAGACCCTGCTTGCCAAGCTGAATCACGCCCGCACCCGCCCCGGCGCCTGCCGGTGTGTGGAAGGCATCGACCAGCTGGACAAGGTCATCGACATCGACCAAAGCCCCATCGGCAGAACTCCCCGTTCCAATCCGGCCACCTATACAGGCCTCTTCAACGATATCCGGGATCTGTTCGCCTCCACCAACGACGCGAAAATCCGGGGCTATGGCCCGGGGCGGTTCAGTTTCAACGTCAAGGGCGGCCGGTGCGAGGCCTGCTCCGGCGACGGCCTGGTGAAAATTGAGATGCACTTCCTGGCGGACGTGTATGTTCCCTGCGAGGTCTGCCACGGCGCCCGTTATAACCGGGAGACCCTGGAAGTCCAGTATAAGGGGAAAAATATCGCCCAAGTGCTGGACATGACCGCTGAGGAAGCGGTGGATTTCTTCGAGAATCTGCCGAAAATCCGCAGAAAGGCACAGACTTTGGTGGAGGTGGGCCTGGGCTATGTGAAGCTGGGGCAGTCCAGCACCACCCTGTCCGGCGGCGAGGCTCAGCGGGTGAAGCTGGCCACGGAGCTGGCTCGGGTGTCCACAGGCCGAACCATCTATATTCTGGACGAGCCTACGACAGGTCTTCACGCGGCGGACGTGCACAAGCTTATCGAGGTTTTGCAGCGGCTTGTGGATGCGGGGAACACGGTGCTGGTCATCGAGCACAATCTGGACGTGATCAAAACCGCCGACCATATCATCGATCTTGGCCCGGAGGGCGGCGACGGCGGCGGATACATTGTGGCCACCGGCACCCCGGAGGAGGTCGCCCAGATTCCCGAAAGCTATACCGGCCAGTATCTGAAAAAGTATCTGTAAAATGTTCGTAGAAACGAAAAAGGCTCCCCTTGCTGATCAAGGGGAGCTGGCAAAAATCTTTGATTTTTGACTGAGGGGATCAGAACTTCCTATAGATGCCCTCATCCGTCTCGCACTTGCGTGGGACGTGCGAGCCACCTCTACATTATGGAGCAATTGCCACCGGCAATTGTTGGATTTGAATTCGCTGCGCGGAGCACCACCCCAAGGGAAGGCACTAGATTTCCTTTTTATAAAGCGAAACCGGCAGGCAGTCAGAAAGCTCCGTCAGAGCGTGATCCCGCTCTCCGGCGTAGTCGATGCGCATGGTGGGAGACCGGAGAACCCCGGCGGTTTCCCGGCGCAGGGCAATGGTCAGGGTGACCCGAGTGCCCCATCCCTCCGGCTGGTCGATGAGCACCGCACCCCCGTGAGCGGCTGCCGCCGAGCGCACCAGCACCATGCCCAGACCCAGCCCGAACCGACTGTCCTCAATGCCCGGCTGGCGCAGATACCGGCTGAAGAGATTCCCTTGAATCTCCTGGGCAATGCCGGGGCCGCTGTCCCATACACTCAGCCGCAGAGACGTTCCTCCTGTGAAGAGCGTGACTCGGACGGTGCCGCCTTTGGGAGTGAACTTGAAAGCGTTGGACAGCAGATTCAGCACTGCCCGCTCCAGCAAATCCCGGTCGGCAAGGCACAGAAGGGGCTTGGGCAGCCCCTGATACTCCAGGCGGATTCCGGCGGCCTGGGCAAAAACAGCGGTTTTCTCGAACAATTCATCAAAAAACGCAGTTAAATCCGCCGTCTCCATCCGGGCATTTCCCGGCCAGCGTCCCGCGTCGGACATATTTCCCACCAGACGAAGTAGCTGGTACAGCCCTCGGTTCAGGGCAGCTGCCTGGGGATTGTTTTCCTCGCGCATTGCCTGAACCCCGTGCATGACCGCTGACAGGGGGGAGCGAAGCTCCCGGGCGGCCAGGGACAGTGCCTGTAAGGCGGTGTCTCCGTTGTCCGACTCCAGAATAAACACATCCGCTGAGCCGTCCTTGGTCACGCAGCCCTGGAAGGTGGTGTCGGATAGATTCAGCTGCACATACAGACATCCGGTTTGAAAGTTCTGGTAGCTTTCCAGCCCGGAGGTGATGAGCGGCGCAATGTCCATGCCCGGCTCCAGCAGCAAACCCTGGGCAGCGGCGTTGACCTGGGTAATCCGACTCTCTTCCACATAGAAGCCCGGGCGGATCAGCAGATTCAGCCAATCCCGCAGTTCTTTGTTCTTCTCCATAATGCCCTCCCAATACTTCCAGTTTGCGCAGTATTTCCGAAAACTTACCCGGCGCAATTCGACAGTATCCTTATCATAGCGGGAAATGACCAAAATAGCAAGGGGGATTTTTTATGGCAAATCCGTCAACCCATAAGGGACACCGGGAACGACTGAAAAATCGGTTTCTCGGTACAGGCCTGGACAGCTTTACGGACGTGCAGGCCTTGGAGCTGCTGCTGTTCTACGCCATCCCCATGAAGGACACCAATCCCATTGCCCATGCCCTTCTGAACCGATTTGGCAGCCTTTCTCAGGTGTTGGACGCCCCGGTGGAGGAGCTGAAGAAGGTGCCGGGAATCAGCGACCACGCGGCAGTGCTGCTGCATTTGACCACGGAGCTGGCCAGGTTCTATCAGGTGGACAGCGCCCAGCGGGTGGAGGTGCTCACTTCATTAGATGCCTGCGGAGCCTATTTGGTGCCCCGATTCTTCGGCCGGAAGGTGGAGACGGTGTTTCTCCTTTGCCTGGACGCCAAGTGCAAGGTACTTTGCTGCCGCCAGATTGGGGAGGGGAGCGTGAACGCCGCCAGTATTTCCGTGCGCAAGGTGGTGGAAACGGCCCTGAATGCCAACGCCACCTCGGTGGTGCTGGCCCACAATCACCCCAGCGGCGTGGCTCTGCCCTCGGCGGACGATGTCCAGACCACCCAGCGGATTGCCCAGGCGCTCCACGCGGTGGACATTGTGCTGATCGACCACATTGTGGTTGCCGAGGGAGACTACATTTCCATGGTGCAGTCCGGCTATTCCTTTGAGCCGGGTCTGCTGCCCTGAGGAGGTACAATATGGATCATTTCAAACTGGTATCCGAATACAAGCCCTCCGGCGACCAGCCGGAGGCCATTGAAAAGCTGGTGAACGGCGTCAACTGGGGACTGCATGAGCAGACTTTGCTGGGCGTTACCGGCTCCGGTAAGACCTTCACCATGGCCTCCGTCATTGAGAAGGTGAACCGTCCCACTCTTGTGCTGGCTCACAACAAGACTCTGGCTGCCCAGCTTTGCAGCGAGTTCCGGGAGTTTTTCCCGGAAAACGCAGTGGAATATTTCATTTCCTATTACGATTACTATCAGCCTGAGGCCTATATTGCCCATACGGACACCTACATCGAGAAGGATTCTTCGGTGAACGAGGAGATCGATCGGCTGCGCCACAGCGCTACTTCCGCCCTCTTTGAGCGGCGGGACGTGATCGTGGTCAGCTCCGTCAGCTGCCTGTACGGTCTGGGTGATCCCATCGACTATAAAAGCATGGTAATTTCTCTCCGGGTAGGCCAGGAGTATCCCCTGGACGAGGTGCTCAAGAAGTTGACGGAAATCCGCTACGAGCGAAACGACCTGGATTTCTCCCGGAACAAGTTCCGTCTCCGGGGGGACACGCTGGAGATTTATCCGGCCTATTGGTCGGGACGTGCCATCCGGGTGGAGTTCTTTGGGGACGAAATCGACCGGATCAGCGAAATCAATGCGGTTTCCGGCATTGCCGAGCGGTTCGTGGAGCATGTGGCCATCTATCCTGCCAGTCACTATGTGGCCTCCAAGGAAAAGCTTCACCGAGCGATGCTGGAAATTCAGCGGGAGTGCGATGACCAGGTGGCCTTCTTCCGAGCCCACGATAAGCTCATTGAGGCCCAGCGGATTGCTCAGCGTACTGCCTACGATCTGGAAATGCTGACGGAAATCGGCTTTTGCAGCGGCATTGAGAACTATTCCCGGGTGATTCAGGGTCGGGCACCGGGCACGCCGCCTACCACGCTTTTGGATTATTTCCCCAAGGATTTCCTCATGTTCATCGATGAAAGCCATGTGACCCTGCCCCAGTGCCGGGCCATGTACGCCGGTGACCGGAGCCGGAAGGATGCCTTGGTGAATTACGGCTTCCGGCTGCCCTCGGCCTACGATAACCGACCTCTGAACTTCCCGGAGTTTGAGCAGAAGATCAACCAGGTGATTTATGTATCCGCGACTCCTGCCGACTATGAGCGCACCCGCTCCGGTCAGATCGTGGAGCAGGTGATTCGGCCTACCGGACTTCTGGATCCACAGGTGGAGGTTCGTCCCATCGAGGGGCAGATTGACGACTTAATCGGAGAAATCAACGCCCGCTCTGCCCGGAACGAACGGGTGCTGGTGACCACCCTGACCAAGAAAATGGCGGAGGATTTGACGGTTTACCTGCAAAAGGCGGGCATCAAGGTGCGCTACATGCACTCGGACATCGGGGCAATGGAGCGCATGGAGATCATCCGGGATCTGCGGATGGCGAAATTCGATGTTCTCGTGGGCATTAACCTCCTGCGTGAGGGTCTGGACTTGCCGGAGGTGAGCCTGGTTGCCATTCTGGACGCGGATAAGGAGGGCTTCCTGCGCAGTGAGACCAGCCTGATTCAGACCATCGGCCGGGCGGCTCGGAATGCCGAGGGCAAGGTCATTCTCTATGCCGACACGGTGACCCCCTCCATGCGGGTTGCCATGGACGAAACCGCCCGCCGCCGGGAGATTCAGGACGCCTACAACAAGGCTCACGGCATCGTGCCCAAGACCGTCATCAAGTCCGTCCGGGATCTGATCGAGATTTCCTCTCCCACCGCCGAGCGCAAGGGCAGAACCGGCGTGAAGATGACGAAGGTGGAGAAGGAAAAGGAAATCGCCCGCCTGGAGAAGCAGATGAAGGAAGCGGCCAAGATGATGGAATACGAGTACGCCGCCGTCTTACGGGATCAGATCATCGAACTCCGGGGAAACGGTGTGTAATCCGCAATACGCCCTTCGGAAGAGCAAAAGCCCTCGCCGCGTTTTGCGGCGAGGGCTTTTGCTCATTTTCCGATATACTGAAATCTTGGCCCATGGTAGCCGTCCCGGTCAACGGTTTCCGTCCACATGGCAGCCGGGCGCACCCACAATCCGTACTCCCCGTACAAGGCACGGTAGACCACCATTTCCTCCTGGGTCTCCGAATGCCGGGCCACCCCGATGACTTCATAGAGATTTCCCTTGAAATGCCGGTATTTTCCTGGTTTGATTTCCATAATTCCTCCTGAAAGAAAGCTCCGGAGAAAATTCTCCGGAGCTTTTGCTATGTTTTAGATCAGCCGGTAGGCACGCTGCCCCGAGTGGAAAGCTCCAGAACGGCATTGGTATCGAACAGACCGGAGAACTGACTGGACTTGTGCTGCATGTTCTCGCCGGTGACCATCAGCCGGTTCTGACGGACATAGGTGTCGTTGATCTCCGTCAAAGGAGACTGGTCGTTGGAGATGAAGTACCGGAAGCCGCTGGTGTACATGGCTCGGAAGGCGGCATTGCCGTCACCGTAATCCGTCAGACGGCTCTGCTTGGCGAAGACGAAGGTGTCCACCTGACCGATGACGTTTACCACCTGAGAGGCCCAGCTTTGCAGATCCGCCTGAATCTGGGCGGCACTGAGCTTGCCGTAGGCATCGTTCTTGTAGGTATAGCAGGCAATGGTGTAGCCCTTATCCCGCAGAGCGTTGGTGATGGTCTTGGCACCGGCAACCTGCTCATCGTAGTACTGCTGGCTGACGGAGCTGATGTAGGCGGTGTTGCAGCGGTAGCCGAACACGCCCTCGTGACCTGTGACCGCCAGGATGGCCCGGGCACCCTGATAGCAGAAGTCCGGATGCTGGCTGATAAAGTCCTCCAGAATGGGAACGAAGTCGTAGTTGCCGGTAAGGGTCTGGCCTGCGGCGTCGATGTACTCGGCCTTGATGTCGCCGTTGGCATCCACCACCAGCTTGTTGGCAAAGCCGTCGCCCTTGGCGTCCGCCTTGCCGTCGCCGTCGCCGTCCACCATGTAGGCGAAGTAGTTGACCATGGTCTCCGTCAGCATGACGGGCTTTTTGCCCTCAGGCAGCATAATGGACTTGACCATGAACTTTTCGTTGCCCTCCAGATCGGTCTGGGCGGAGACGAAGCTGTTGAAATCCACCAGAACATAGCCGTTGTTGTACAGCTGGTTCAGAATCTTGGAGAATTCTCCGGTGGTGACGAAATTCTTGTTGTAGCTGCCGCCGAACTCGGTATCTGCCTTGGCCCGGGTCATGTCCTCAATGAGCACATGGAAGCTCAGGTTGGGAATCAGAGTAGGATCCTTGTATTCCACCAAGGCGCTCTTGGCGGTTTCGTATTCCGCACGCTTGCTGGCAATGTCCGGATGCTGGGTCAGGTCGCCTACGGATTCCAGTTTTTCAATGGCCTTGTCGTAGTCATAGCCCGCGGCCAGACGCTCGGCCTCGGCCACGATTTCCTGGCTTTGCGCTTCCAGCTGCTCCGCCTGGGACAGGGAAGCGTCCAGCTGGCTCTGCTGATTCTGCTTTTCAATCCGCCGACGGTCGATCACATTGGACAGCGACCCGATGACAAAGGTCAGAACCAGAATGAGGGACACGCAGACCAGAATGGGAGGCAGATAAACCTCCTTGAAAATCTGACCCTTGGTCTTTCTCCTGCGGCGGCGGGGATTGTCCGGATCCATCGGTTCTTCCACCAGTTCTTTGTGAAGCACCGGCGCGAAGTACAGGTCATAGAATTTCCCGAAGAAATTGGGCATCTTCAGCTTGGGAAGCTTCAGCTGCTTTTTGGGCTTCTTGGGGGCATCCTCTTCCTCGCCGTCCTCCGGGTACTCGCCCTGATCTTCCTCATCGTAAACCGTATCCTCGGCTACACCCTCGTCATATTCGCCGGGGTCGCCGTAATCCACTTCCTCAGTCTGATCGTAGCTCCCGTCCTGTGCAGGCGTCTCGCTGAAATCTCCGTCCTGCGCCCACTCGTCTTCCTCCGGCTCGACAGGAGCCTGGGGCTCCTGAGAGACCTGAGGGGCGGAGCCCATATTCAGAAAGTCATCCAGATCTCCGTCCGCGTCAAAGCTGCCGCCGGAACTGCGGCGGGAGAGAATTTCCGGATTGGTGTTATCGTCATAGGCGTCCTGCTTGCCGTCGGAGTCGTCGTCAAAGCCGTAAGCCTCGTCAAAGTCAAAATCAATATCGAAATCCTTATTGGACATTGGTCATCCCTACCTTCGTGGTATAGTCAACGATATTGTACCATTGTCTATTGAAAAATGCAAGAACAATTGGCGAGTTTGCAAAAAATTCACGGCACTCCGGTCAGGATCCAACCGGGCGGACTTGCAAAGCCAGGGAGAATATGCTATGATTTCGGGAAAGAAACGGCTTTGCCGGAAATGAGAGGAAATGCAAGTGGAAAAAATCGCGAGCTTTACCGTTGACCACATAAAGCTTCTGCCGGGACTGTATGTTTCCCGGAAGGACAAGGTCGGTGCCGAGACCGTTACCACCTTCGACCTGCGGCTGACCAAGCCCAACGAGGAGCCGGTGCTGAACACCGCCGAGGTGCACACCATCGAGCATCTGGGAGCAACCTATTTGAGAAACGAGCCGACATGGAAGGATAAAGTCCTCTACTTTGGCCCCATGGGCTGCCGGACGGGCTTTTATCTGCTGCTGGCCGGGGACTACAGCTCCCGGGATGTGCTGCCTCTGGTGACGGAGTGCTTCCGGTTCATCCGGGACTACCGGGACGCGGTGCCCGGTGCCAGCCCTAAGGACTGCGGCAATTACCTGGACATGAATCTGCCCATGGCCAACTACTGGGGCGCAAAGTATGTCGGTGTTCTGGAAAACGCCGACGAAACCCGGCTGAATTATCCGGAATAAGGAGAATTTTATGAAAAAACTCGGAATTATTGGTGCCATGCAGGTAGAAGTGGAAATATTGCTCGGCGAAATGGAGAACCGGCAGGAGCGCATCATCGGGAGCAGCACCTTCCATGCGGGCAAGCTGGAAGGGCTGGACGTGGTGGTGGTTCAGTGCGGCGTGGGCAAGGTCAACGCGGCTCTGTGCGCCCAGATTCTGTGCGACTGCTTTGGCGTCACCCACCTGGTGAACACGGGAATTGCCGGTTCCCTGAACGCGGAGCTGGATATCGGCGATCTGGTGGTGAGCACCGATGCCATGTACCATGACTTTGACTGCACCCACTTTGGCTATCCCTACGGCCGGGTGCCCGGCATGGATGTGACTGCCTTCCCGGCGGACAAGCTTCTTTCGGACTTGGCCTTCGCCGCGGCGGAGCAGGGGAACCCGGGCCATACCCGCCGGGGCAGAATTGCCAGCGGTGATAAGTTTGTAGCGGAAAAAAGCGTCAAAGAGGGGATTATCGCCGCCACCGGCGGCCTGTGCACGGAGATGGAGGGAGCGGCCATTGCCCAGACCGCCTATCGGAACGGAGTTCCCTTCGTAATCCTCCGGGCCATTTCCGACAAGGCCGATGACAGCGCCCAGATGGACTATCCCACCTTTGAGCGGCTGGCCGCCCACCGATGCGCCGAGGTCACCCGCAGATTGGCGGAAAAGCTGAAAGAGTAAAAGGCACGCCGGACTCGTTTTTTTCAAGCCTTCCCTTGGGGGTGGTGCTCCGCGCAGCGGGCGGATGAGGGAAACTTGCCTCTCCCTATGGGAGAGGTGCCGGAGGCGGAGAGGGCGATTTGTACCCTCTCAGTCACTTCGTGACAGCTCCCCCAGAGTGGGAGCCAAGGGGGACGGATTGTGACCGGAGGGAATCCCCGGAGGGGGCCACACCAGCGTTGCGACGCTGGTTCGCAATGACATGCTTTTCTTCCGGCTTTTTCGATAATATTGTGCCCCCGGTTCGCAGAACCGGGGGCACATTGCGTCTATTGCGTTTTTCAGGAATCAATGGCTTCGCCGTTCAGGGTCAGGGTGTTCGCCGCACCCAGGGTGAGGACATAGACATCCTCCGGCTGACCCTTGGCGATCAGCTCGGCCAGCACCAGCTCGGCGCTGTGGGTGCCGTCGGTGAAGGCGATTTTCTCAATGCCCTGGTTTTGCAGATAGCCCAGCGCCCGGAGAGTGCCGGTGAGAACGGCACCGTCGGCCTTGGCCGTCAGAGCCAGAACCCCGTCCGCCTTCTGCGCCTGGTGCTTCAGGCTGCTGCCATCCAGGTTGAGCACCCGATAGAGCGGCTCCCGCTTGTCGGGTTCTTCCTCGGCGGAAGCGGACTTTTCCGGCTCAACAGGCGGCTCTACCGTGCCGGTGATGGTTTTCAGGACGGTTCCGTCGCCGCGTTTGCGCTCTACCTTGCCGGTGGGGGATAGCCCGGAGGTGTCCGGTTCTACCTCGCTGCCGTCAACCCGCTCAGTAGCCCTGTCGTTGCTATATCCACCGTTGCCGATGGCTGCGCCGCAGCCGTCATATGGGTCTTCGGCTCCGCCTGTGGCTTTCACCTGGGAATCTCCGGAGATGGTGATATCGCTTCCACTGGCGCGTAATCCGCCGCCGATGCCAGCACCGTTTGTTCCGCCGTTGGCGGTGACTTCTCCGCCGGAAATGGTGATATCACTGCCGTTGCCGCCCCATCCGCCGCCGATGCCGGCACCGGCCTCCCCGCCATTGGCGGTCACTTTTCCGCTGGAAATGATGATCTCACTGCCGTTGCTGTACACTCCGCCGCCGATGCCGGCACTGCCCTCCCCGCCATTGGCGGTGACTTCTCCGCCGGAAATGGTGATATCACTGCCGCTGCCGCTCAATCCGCCGCCGATGCCGGCACCGGACACCCCGCCATTGGCGGTTACTTCTCCGCCGGTGATGGTGATATTGCTGACATTGCATTCAGAGCCGCCGCCGATGCCAGCACCGTCGTGGCCGCCATTGGCGGTCAGCTTTCCTTCTCCGCTCTCGGAGCCGATGGTCAGGTTGCCGTCGTTATGTTTTTCCACACCGGCATGTCCGACGCCGCTTGCAACAGTGTTGGTGCCTTCCACGTTCAGATTGACGTTGCCCTCGCCTCCGGTTTTGATTGCGGCGCTGCCGGTGCTGATATTGGTGTCCTTGACGGTCACGTTAGCGGTGGTACCGGCATCCGCCTTGATGGTGATGGTGTTCTTGGTCTCATTCCCATTGCTGGTGATGGTGGGGTTGCTGTCTGGCTTGGTCGTGTCCTTGTGTGTGACTTTCTGCTGGGTGCTGCCGTCTGCGCCCTTGGTTGTGGAGACGGTGACGCTGCCCTGGGTCAGGTCATACTCGTCTGCCAGCACGCTCAGGGGCAAAAAGGCCGCAATCAGCAGCGCAGACAACGCGCGGATCATCCATTTTTTCATTGGAATTCCACCTTTCCTTTTCTGTGAATACATGAGGCTTATGTGCCAACCCGTTCGAATACTATACTACAATATTTTCCGCGGGATTACAAGAGAGATGGAATCAATTTGTAGGGATTCACAGAAACTGGCTTGCGCACCTGTGCAATTCGCTGAATCAAAGAAGCATGGGCTGGATTTGCTGTCCTGCTAACGCCCCTTCCATTGCCTGGGGAATCTGGGCGAAATCCGCTATCAGGGATGTAGGCTTTTTCAGAGGGTCATCCTGACCGAAGGGCACGAAATAGTAGTGCTTCCGCGCCAGCAGCCGCCCGATGTTCTCCCCGGCACCGGCCAGTCCGTCATTGGTGGAAACGGCCACCAGCACCGGCCGCCCGTTGCGCAGGTGGCTTTTCGCCGCCATGGTCACCGGCCCGTCGGCAATGGAATGAGCGAGCTTTGCCAGGGTGTTGCCGGTGCAGGGGGCGATGACCAGAATGTCCAGCAGCCCCTTGGGGCCGATGGGCTCCACCTGGGAAATCAGGTGCAGGGGAGGGCAGCCGCAGATTTCTTCCAGCTTTCGCTTCCAGTGCTCGGCAGTGCCGAACCGGCTGTCGGTTGCGTAAGCGGCCTCGGAGAGAATGGGGATGACGTTGTTTTCTTTGCTCAGAGCCTCAATGACGGGAAACACCCGGTCATAGGTGCAATAGGAGCCGCACAGGGCAAAACCGATGGTCATACAGCCGCCTCCTTCATCGTTTTCAGAATGGTTTCGGCAATCAGACGGCCGGAGGACACCGGGACATACCGCCCGGGCAGTCCCCGGGCGTAGATGATGCCGGTTCCCTGAAGTCCGGGGCTGGATGCCAGATCCAGCTTCACGCATTTGGGGTATCTGTCCAGAATGGTTCCGCCCAGAACCGGCTGGGGCACGGTGTTGATCAGCAGGCGAATGCCGGGGAGAATTCCGTGAATTTCCGAGAAATCCACAGCTGCCAGTCCCAGCGCTTCCAGCATGGCCCGATCCCTGGGATTTCTGGCAGCGACGGTGGGGGGACAGCCCAGGCTCTTCAGCTGTTCTGCCAGGCATTTTCCGATTCGCCCCCAGCCGAGAATCAGGGCGGGCGTATCCCGGAAGGTGGTCTCCAAAGCGGAGGCGGCAATTGTCAGGGCGCAGTGGGCGGTGATGGCGGCATTTCGCGCCAGGTATTTCTCATCGGCCAGAAGGTCAATGACCGGGTGTCCCTGTAAGTCCGGATGGCTCAGCTTCCCGCCGATCACCGTGACCCTGGGGGGCAGCCGCTCCAGAACCTCCCGGATTGTCCCGCCGCCCCGAAGAGCGCCCTCGGAGGCGAAGCTGGGCACATCCAGCAGCAGATGGGTCACCTCCGGGGTGGGATGATCCACCAGTTTCAGCCCGGCATCGGAAAGAACCGCTGCCGCCTGGGCGCAGGCGGCGGTGGTGCCTTTGTGATAGATGAGAACGGGATTCACAGGCATTCCTCCTTTCCTAATAGAATATGAAGCGGTCTTTTCGGTTGTGCTTGATTTTTTGACAACAGTCTGTATAATGAAAGACAAGAGGTGATCAGAATGCAGAGACTTGGCTTTATTCACGATATGATGGACGTAAAGGTGCTGATCCTGTTCGTTATGTCCCGGGTGGGCTATCCGGTGAACATGCAGCAGATTTATGAGCTGTGCTTTCAGGACGACTGCCTGAGCTATTTCGATGTGTGTACCGCCATTCCGGAGATGGTTGCCTCCAACCATTTGCGGCAGACGGAGCAGGAGTGCTACGAAATTACGGACAAGGGCAGGGAAACCGCCGAACTGGTGGAGGACTCCATCGCCTTTACCGTCCGCCAGCGGGCGGAGAATGCCGTTGACCGGTTCAATCGTCAGGTGCGCCGGAGCAGCTTCGTGAAGACCAAGATCACCCAGCGGGCCGACGGAGAATTCTCCGTGGTCATGACGCTGGACGACGAGACCGGGAACCTGATGACCCTGGAGCTGGCCGCGCCCAATCAGCGGCAGGCCGTCCGGCTCAGCCGTCTTATGGAAAAGAAGGCGGAAATGGTCTATAATCTGACTATGACCGAGCTTCTGGACGATGAGGAGGAAGCGGACGAATAGAATTTTATACCGACAGACCTTGTCGATTCCGGGAAGCGGTGGTATAGTGAAAGTACACCGAAGAACCGGTGAAACGAAAGGAGCTGCCGCATATGAAATTCCAGTATCGAGAAAAGAAAGTCAAACTTCCGGGCAATGTCCATGCCTATGCCGAGAAGAAGGTTATGAAGCTGGAGCGCTTCTTTGACGAGGATGCGGAGGCACTGATCGTCTTTTCTGTAGAAAAGAACCGGAACAATGTGGAGCTGACCGTCCATGGGGCGGGCACCTGGTTCCGGGCAAGCGAGAGCACTTCGGATATGTTCGCCTCCATTGACGCGGCCGTTGCCACCATTGAAGGCCAGATTCGCAAGAATAAGACCCGGCTGGCCCGTCGGCTGAAGCAGGATGCCTTTGTCCGCAGCGTCCAGGAGGAGGAAACCTCCTTTGCTCCGGAGCCTGTGGAGGATGACCTGAGCATTACCCGGCATAAGGCCTTCTATTTCAAGCCCATGACCCGGGAGGAAGCGGTCATGCAGATGAATCTGCTGGAGCACAGCTTTTTCGCCTTCCGGGATGAGGACAACGGCGGATCCTTCGCGGTTGTCTATAAGCGCAATGACGGCGGCTACGGCCTGCTGGATGATACCCAGTGAATTGCACCCCCTGAGGAGCCTCGCAAGAGGCTCCTTTTCTTTTTGAAAATTTTGCCGAAAAAATGGAAAAAAGTGCTTGACAAAAGGGAAGGGGCGTGCTAATATATGCAGGCTGTCCGCGAGAGCGGGTCGCAGAAGCTCAGAAAATGAAGAATGTGTAAAGAATTTGAAAAAAGTTCTTGACAAACGGAATCTTCTGTGCTAAGATAACCGAGTTGCTCACGAGAGCAGCATGGCAAAAATCACTTCAAAAAGGTTCGAAAAAACTTGAAAAAAGTTCTTGACAAACCGAAAATGATGTGATAAAATGCAAAAGCTTCCATCAAACGGAGGCGCGTCTGTACCTTGTAAATTGAAT
>OHJR01000068.1_pt1 | contig 35186 bp, 30 predicted proteins | sample 1568641 | NCBI WGS metagenome assembly OHJR01 (sample SAMEA3879607, study PRJEB24766) | human gut metagenome | biome: human-associated habitat; feature: feces | place: USA | collected 1985/1987 | reverse complement strand
ACAAGTCTCATATGAACTCCATGCCCTTCAGGCAATTAAAATCTTTTTTAAAGATATTAATTGGAGTTCAGTATTACAGGTCTACGCCGATGTTCTTCTGCTCTTCCAGACCGTGCTTCTCGCAGTAGCCGGTGAGGATCAGAGTCAGAGCGCCGTCGCCGGTGACGTTGCAGGCAGTGCCGAAGGAGTCCTGAATGGCGAAGATGGCCAGAAGCAGGGCGGTGCCTTCGGGGCCGAAGCCCAGAACGCTGGTGACGATACCCAGAGAGGCCATGACCGTGCCGCCGGGGACGCCGGGGGCGCCGATGGCGAAGATGCCCAGAAGCACGCAGAACAGAATCATGGTGCCCACGGTGGGCAGCTGACCGTAGAGAATCAGAGAGACGATCATGACGAAGAAGGTCTCGGTGAGGACGGAGCCGCACAGGTGCACGTTGGCAAACAGGGGAATGCCGAAGTCCACCATATCCCGGCGGAGAACCTTGGACTTCCGGGCGCACTGCAGAGCCACGGACAGAGTAGCGGCGGAGGACATGGTGCCCACGGCGGTCAGGTAAGCCGGGCCGTAGTGCTTGAAGACCTCAATGGGGCTGCGCTTGGAGTAGGCACCGGCGACGCTGTACAGCACCGCCATCCAGATGAAGTGACCCACCAGCACGATGACGACTGCCTTCAGGAAGATGGGCAGCTGCCGGGTGATGGTGCCCTCGTAGGCCAGGCACGCGAAGGTGCAGGCGATGAAGAAGGGCAGGATGGGAATGACGATTTTGGAAACCAGATCCAGCACGATCTTCTGGAACTCGTCCAGAATCTTGGTGGTGGTTTCGGCCTTCGTCCATACGGCGGCAAGACCCATGAGCACTGCGAAGACCAGAGCGGACATGACGGGCATGATCTGAGGAATCTGGAGGCCGAACACGTCCTCGGGCAGGGCACGCAGGTCAGCGGCGGCGTTGGCATTGTGCATGATGGGAATGAGCACATAGCCCGCCACCGTGGACATCAGGGCTGCCAGCACGGAAGAAACGTAGGCAATGAGCAGTGCTACACCCAGAAGCCGGGAGGCGTTGCTGCCCAGCTTGGTGATGGACGGAGCGATAAAGCCGATGACGATCAGAGGAACGATGAAGTTGATAAGCTGACCCATGATGTTCTTGACGGGCACCAGCACCGTCATCACGGATTCGGGAACGATCAGGCCGACGATGATACCGACAATGATACCAAGCAGCAGCTTTGCGGGGAGACTGGAAAACAGCTTTTTCATAGGGGTTTTCTCCTCTCTGCCGGGTTACCCGGCAATACCTTACTTTTGTTTAGACGCAGGGCAGCTTAATTGCCAACCATGATTTTGATGATCTCTTCGTTGGTGCTCTTCATGCCTTCCTTGCCCAGACGACCGATGTTGGAGATGGTGTCCTCGGGGGTGTCGCCCACCAGACCATCGTCAGGCTGGAAGTCCTGATCCTGGATGTGCATGTTGTAGCCCAGGATACCCGCCTCCACTGCCGTGGCGATTTTGGAGGCGCAGGAGGCCTTGGCTCCGTCGCAGACAATGCCGCCGGTGGTGGCGATGGCGTTGGCAACGGTGTGAGAAATACCGTCCAGGTCAGAGCCCAGCAGGTAGGCAATGCCCGCGCCTGCGCCGGCACCGGCACTGACCGCGCCGCAGAAGGCGGAGAGCCGTCCGATGCTGGTTTTCTGGTGGATGGTAGTCAGGTTGGACAGGCACAGAGCCCGGTAGAGCTTTTCGTCACTGACATTCAGCTCCTTGGCGTACTCGATGACGGGCAGGGAAGTGGTCATGCCCTGGTTGCCGCTGCCGGAGTTGATGACCACGGGCATTTCACAGCCGTTCATCCGGGCGTCGGAACCGGCCGCTGCCATGGCCTTGGCTCTAACCATGACGCTGCCCTCACCGTAGGTTTGCAGCAGGACGCTTCCGATATTGGAGCCGTAGTTCCCCCGAAGACCTTCCTTGGCGATGGCGCTGTTGTACTCGATCTGCCGATCCAGAACGTCCTTCACGTCGGCGATGTCCACGGTTTCCGCAAAGTCCAGGATGTCCCGCAGATTCAGGCAGGAGCGGTCGGTAAGACCGGCCTCGCTCTCGCCCTCCACAGGCGTATCCAGAAGCACCTGGCCGTTGCGCTCGATATGGACGATGTTCGTGTGATAGTTGACAATCCGGACGCTGGCACTGTCCTGGCCATGGAAAACAGTGACCACGATCTCAAAGGTCAGACCGTTGTCGATGTGCTCCACGGTAATGGGGGTGCTCTCCAGATAGGTGCGCATTTGGGCGATTTTCTCCGGGGATACGTCCGCGATGACCTCCAGCTCCCGGGATGCGTCGCCGCCCACGATTCCGGCTACCGCCGCCGCGGGAATCCCCTTCATGTGATTGGTATTGGGAACAATGACGCTTTTCACGTTCTTGATGATGCTGCCGCTGGCACCAATGGCCACCCGATCGGGCATCTCGCCCAGAACCTCCCGGGCCTTCGCCGCGCAGTAGGCCAGGGCGATGGGCTCGGTGCAGCCCATGGCAGGCACCAGCTCCTCCTCCAGGATGCGGATATACGCGCGGTAATTGGGATTTTCTTTGTTCATGTTTGTGTTTCCTCCTTTCTTCCGATAATCACAGCTGAAATGTCTTTCCTATGTGGACAGCTGTGCGTTGTGGAAATTATACAAAAGTATAATCCCTGAAACACCACTAGTTTATAGGAAATAACGAAACCTGTCAAGAGACAAATGACGTAATTCTGTCATTTTTGACGGAAACGCTGAATTCTTGTCAGAATGCCTAAAAACGGCACGGAAAAACCGTCATTATCCCCGATTGTCAGAAAAGACGAATTGTGATATTATTTCAGTATCCCGGTGAAGTGCGTCTACTCCACTATTCTAGGCGTATTTCGCTAAATTTAAGGAGGATAAATCCGTCTGACTTACGGTGCGGCAGTGTGGAGACCTGTCGTAGTGCTTCCGGAATTTTGCTTTCCGGCAGCGAGGACGCGCGCGAAAATGGTAGGCGCGTCTAGAGTCAAGAAAGTATGGCAAGCTTAACCCTGAAGAACATCAAAAAGGTCTATCCCTTCAACGGCGAGGATGCCAAGAAGAAAAAGAAGAAGGGCGAGCCCGAAAAGAAGGTCAATCTGCAGATCACCGATGAGGGTGTTGTGGCGGTTCAGGAGTTCAACCTGGACATCGCCGACAAGGAATTCATCGTTCTGGTTGGCCCCTCCGGCTGCGGTAAGTCCACCACTCTGCGGATGATTGCCGGCCTGGAAGAGATTTCCGGCGGCGAGCTGTACATCGGCGACAAGCTGGTCAACGATGTGGCCCCCAAGGATCGGGACATCGCCATGGTCTTCCAGAACTACGCCCTGTACCCCCACATGACCGTTTATGATAACATCGCCTTCGCCCTGAAGCTGCGCAAGATGCCCAAGGACGAAATTGACAGAAAGGTAAAGGAAGCCGCTGAGATCCTGGACATCACCCAGTACCTGGGCCGTAAGCCCAAGGCGCTGTCCGGCGGTCAGCGTCAGCGTGTGGCCATCGGCCGTGCCATCGTCCGGGAGCCTAAGGTTCTGCTGATGGACGAGCCTCTGTCCAACCTGGATGCCAAGCTCCGTAACCAGATGCGTGCCGAGCTCATCAAGCTGCGTCAGCGGATCAACACCACCTTCATTTACGTTACCCACGACCAGACCGAGGCTATGACCCTGGGCGACCGGATCGTCATCATGAAGGATGGCTTCATCCAGCAGATCGGCACTCCCCAGGAGGTCTTCAACCATCCCTATAACCTGTTCGTCGCTACCTTCATCGGCACTCCCCAGATGAACCTGTTCGAGAACGCCAAGCTGGTCAAGGAGAACGGCAAGTATGTCGTGAAGCTGGATAACCAGTCCATCGTTCTGTCCGACGACAAGCAGGCAAAGCTGGCCGCCAACAACGTGGCCGAGCAGGATGTGGTTCTGGGCGTTCGTCCCGAGCACATCTCCCTGGAGCCCGCCGGTATCGAGGGCAAGGTTGACGTGTCCGAGCTTATGGGCTCCTCCGTCCACCTGCATGTGACCTCCATGGGTCGTGACGTGGTCATGGTTGTTTCCACCATGAACATGACCGGTGCCGAGGTTGCCGCTCTGTCCAACGGCAGCACCGTTCACTACAGCTTCCCCGGCCATGTATGCCACCTGTTCTCCAAGGACACCGGCATCAACCTGGAAGCCTGAGTTCTTACATTCCCAGCTGCCCGGCTTAGGCCGGGCAGCTTTTTTGCGTTCCGACGGTATCTTACATAAAATTCACAATCGCATAATTGCATAATCTCCGGGAATATGCTATACTGTATTCAACTATACACCCGGAGGCGTTTATGACGGAATTGACAGATTTTCAGGAAAAAATCGCTGCTTTACTCCCGGATGTGGAGCTAAAGTTCGACGAACCTTTGGCAAAGCACACCTCTTTGCGCATTGGCGGCGGGGCGGAGGTCATGGCCTTTCCCAAAAATGCCGAGGAACTGGCGGAAATTTTGAAAGTGTCCGTTTTATTGGACGGAAGCTTTGCTATTCTGGGCGCAGGAACCAACGTGCTGGCTCCGGACGAAGGGGTTCGGGGGCTGGTGGCCTGCCTGAAGGATTGCCTGGAGGGAATCGAGCCCCTATCCGGAAACCGGCTTCGGGTAATGGCCGGGGTGACCATGAGCCGAGCGGCGGTGGCTGCGGCAAACCTGGGCCTTTCCGGCCTGGAATTCGCCCATGGCATTCCCGGCACCGTTGGCGGCGGGGTCTATATGAACGCCGGAGCCTACGGCGGGGAAATCCGCCAGGTCTGCAAACAGGTGGAGGTCATGAACCGACAGGGGCAGCGGCGGGTTCTCACCGCTGAGGAAATGGGCTTTTCCTACCGGCACAGCGTCCTGGAGGAAACCGGCGACATTGTGCTCAGCGCGGAATTTGCCCTGACCCCGGCAGAGCCGGAGATTATCCGGGGCAAAATGAAGGAGCTCATCGGCAAGCGTACCGCTTCTCAGCCTCTTGACCTGCCCTCGGCGGGCTCTGCCTTCAAGCGCCCCGCGGGCGGTTATGCCGCCGCGCTGATTGAACAGGCGGGGCTGAAGGGTTTCCGGCTGGGAAACGCCGGCATTTCCGAAAAGCACGCGGGCTTTGCCGTAAATCTGGGCGGAGCCACCGCGGGGGAAATGAGGCAATTGCTGCAAACCGTGTCCGACCGGGTCTATGAAACTTCCGGCATTCGCCTGGAACCGGAGATTCGGATCTGGAACCCATAAAGATACAGGGGAACCCAATATGAATTTGTCTTTTTCCTCCGCCGCCCGGGCGGAAATCTGCCGGGTGCTGCCCACAAAGCCCTGCTGCGCACTGGCTCAGTGCTTCGGAATCCTGCTCTACTGCAACAGCTTCCAGGACGACGGCATTAAAATCGTCACCGAAAGTCGGGAATTTGCCCATGTGCTGCCCAAGCTGTTCAAGAAGGCCTTTAATCTGGACTTTGACAGTTATCCCAGTCTGGCGGCTCCGGGGAAACTGGTGTTTCAGATTCGGGAGGAGGGGAAGCTCTCGACCGTCATGGAGGCCTTCGGCTTTTCCAAGGGGGATACCCTGGCGCTGCATGTGAATTACCCGATTGTGGAGGAGGAGTGCTGCAAGGTGTCCTTCCTCCGGGGGGCCTTCCTGGCAGGGGGCAGCGTTACCGACCCGGGGAAGGGCTACCATATGGAGCTTGCCACCACCCATCAGGCAGTGGCCCGGGAGACGGAGCTGCTGATTCGGGAGGTCATGGACTTTTCCCCCAAGACTGCCCGCCGGGGCGGGGCTCAGGTGCTCTATCTGAAGCAAAGTGAGCAGATTTCCGATTTTCTCACCTGTCTGGGGGCACCGGTGGCGGCCATGGGCATTATGGAGGCTCGCCTGGAAAAGGAGCTGAACAACAAAGTCAACCGCCGGTGCAACTGCGACGATGCCAACACCTCCAAGGTGGTGGAAGCCGCCCAGGAGCAGCTGGGGGTGATCCGGCAGCTGAGGGAGCGGGGTCTCTTGGACAGTCTGCCGGAGAAGCTCCGCCAGGCGGCTGTTGCCCGGGAGGAAAACCCTTCCGCGTCCCTTTCGGAGCTGGCGGCCATGATGGAGCCGCCCATTACCAAGCCCGCCATGAACAACCGGATGAAAAAGCTGACGCTTCTTGCGAAGGAGGCCAACCCATGAGTTTTGTCCACCTGCATCTGCATACGGAGTACAGCCTGCTGGACGGTGCCTGCCGGATCGACGGCCTGATGGGTCGGGTGAAGGAGGTCGGGCAGACCGCCGTGGCCATCACCGACCACGGGGTCATGTACGGTTGCATCGATTTTTACAAGGCCGCCAAGGCCGCGGGCATCAAGCCCATCATCGGCTGCGAGGTCTACGTTGCCCGCCGGGGCATGACCGACCGGGTTCACGGCCAGGATAACGACCCCTATCATCTGGTGCTGCTGTGCGAGAACCGGAAGGGCTATGAAAACCTGTGCTATCTGGTTTCCGAGGCCTTTATCCATGGCTTTTACGGCAAGCCCAGAGTAGACCTGGCCCTGCTGAAGCAGTACCACGAGGGGCTGATTGCCCTGTCCGCCTGCCTTGCCGGTGCCATTCCCCAACACCTGATGGGGGAGGACTACGAGGGGGCCAAGGCGTATGCCCTTGAGCTGTCCCGGATTTTCGGCGAGGGAAACTTCTTTCTGGAGCTTCAGGATCACGGCATTGACGAGCAGCGTCCCGTGAACCAGGGCATTCAGCGGCTGTCCCGGGAGACGGGGCTTCCCATGGTCGTCACCAACGATGCCCACTATCTGCGCAAAGAGGACGCCAAAATGCAGGATGTGCTTCTTTGCATCCAGACGGGCAAAACCGTGGACGACCAGAACCGGATGAAATTCCAGACCCAGGAATTCTACGTCAAAAGCGAGGAAGAGCTTCGCACCCTGTTTCCGGGGCTTGACGAGGCCTTTGAAAATACGGTAAAAATCGCCGATCGATGCAACCTGGAATTTACCTTCCACGAGTACCACCTGCCGGCCTTCCCGGTGCCTGAGGGCTACACCAACGAGGGCTATTTCCGGGAGCTTTGCTATAAGGGTTTTCAGGAGCGGTATCCCCAGGAGCCCAAGGAATATAAAGACCGTTTGGAGTATGAGATCAGCGTCATCAGCTCCATGGGTTATGTCAACTACTACCTGATTGTCTGGGACTTTATCCGCTACGCCAAGGAGCAGGGAATCCCGGTCGGCCCAGGCCGTGGCTCCGGTGCCGGCTCCATTGCTGCCTACTGTATGCACATCACGGAAGTGGATCCCATGAAGTACGCCCTGATTTTCGAGCGGTTCCTGAACCCGGAACGGGTGAGTATGCCGGATTTCGATACGGATTTCTGTCAGGAGCGGCGGCCGGAGGTCATTGAGTATGTCATGCGCAAGTATGGCACCGATCATGTGGCTCAGATCGCCACCTTCGGCACCATGGCCGCCCGGGGCGCCATCCGGGACGTGGGCCGGGCATTGAATTTTACCTATGCCGAGACCGACGTGGTTGCCAAGCTGGTTCCCTCTACCCCTCATATCACTTTGCAGGAGGCTTTGGATACCAGCCCAAAGCTGAAAGAAATGTACGAGGGCGACCCCAGAGTGAAAACCCTCATCGACACCGCCCGGTCTCTGGAGGGGATGCCCCGAAATTCCTCCACCCACGCCGCCGGCGTGGTGATTACCGCCGACCCGGTGTATACCTATGTGCCCCTTTCCTGCAACGATGAGACCGTGGTCACCCAGTACACCATGACCACCATCGAGGAGCTGGGTCTGCTGAAAATGGACTTTCTGGGTCTGCGGAACCTGACGGTCATCGACGACGCGGAAAAGCAGATTCGCAGAATCAGCCCGGATTTTGCCATGCGCAATATTCCGGATGACGATGCCGAGACCTTTGCCATGCTGGCCGAGGGCAAGACCCAGGGCGTGTTTCAGCTGGAGTCGGCGGGCATGACCGGTGTGTGTGTCAACATGAAGCCCAGCTCCATTGAAGATATCACCGCTATCGTAGCCCTGTACCGGCCGGGCCCTATGGATTCCATTCCCCGGTTCATCGCCAACAAGCTGGACTCCCGGAAGGTCACCTATAAGACCCCCATGCTGGAGCCGATTCTGAAGGTCACCTACGGCTGCATCGTCTACCAGGAGCAGGTCATTGAGATTTTCCGAAGCCTGGGCGGCTATACCATGGGGCAGGCGGATAACATCCGCCGGGCCATTTCCAAGAAGAAAATGAAGGTCATCGAGGCCGAGCGGAAGGTTTTCGTCTACGGCGACCCGGAGCAGAATATTCCCGGCTGCATCGGCCACGGAATTGCCGAAGCGGTGGCGCAGTCCATTTACGACGAAATTGTGGATTTTGCCAACTATGCCTTCAACAAGGCTCATGCGGTGTGCTACGCCGTCGTGTCCTATCAGACGGCCTACCTGAAGTGCCACTATCCCCGGCAGTATATGGCGGCGCTGATGACCTCGGTGCTGGATTCCGCCGGGAAGATCGCGGGCTACATTGCCGAGTGCAAGGAGCTGGGCATTGCCGTGCTGCCCCCGGATCTGAACCATTCCGAGGATCACTTCACCGTGGAAGGCGATGCCATCCGCTTTGGTCTGGGCGCGGTGAAAAACGTAGGCCGGGGTCTGATCCGAACCATGGTGAAAAAGCGGGAGGAAGGCGGCCCCTTCCAATCCCTGGAGGACTTCATCCAGCGGATGGGGGAAGGGGAGCTGAACAAGCGGGCGGTGGAGAATTTCATCAAGTGCGGCGCGGCGGACTGCTTCGGCAACCACCGCAGCGAGCTGCTGGCAGTTTACGACAGCATGATGGATTCCATTGCCGATTCCCGGAAAAAGAATCTGGAGGGACAGATGGGGCTCTTCGGAATGCTGGAGGAAAACGATGCTGCCGCCCGAATTCCCATCCCCAAGCTGAACGAAATGCGAAAGCCCGAGCTGCTGGCTCTGGAAAAGGAGACCATGGGCATTTACATTTCCGGTCATCCTATGGACGACTACCGGGAGTCCCTGAAAAATACCCATGTCATGCGCATCGGAAGCCTGCTGGACGAGGATGCCCATTTTGAGGACGATCAGATTGTCAGCGTGGCGGGCATCGTCCAGAGCCTGAAAATGAAGACCACCCGGAACAATTCCGTCATGGCCTACCTGACCGTGGAGGACGACACCGGAGCCATGGAAATGCTGGCTTTCTCCAACGTTCTCAGCCAGTATGGCGGCTACCTGAAGGAGGGGGCTGCCGTGGTCATCACCGGTCGGCTTTCTTTGCGGGATGACAAGGAACCTCAGATCGTGGTGAACCGGGCCCGTCCCATTTCCGATTATGCGGAAAATCCCGACCGGGAGCCTGCCCCCAAAGCGCCCCCCAGAAAAGGCACCCTTTATCTCCGGCTTCCCGGGGAGGAAGGGCGGCTGTACCCCAAGATTCGCGCCATTGTCAATATGTTCCCGGGAGAAAACGGGGTCGTGCTGTATTTTGCCGACACCGGCGCCCGCCGGGGTGCCCGGGCGGCGCTTGCCGAGCCCATGCTTCAGGAGCTGAAAAAGCAGCTGGGCGACGGAAATGTTGTGGTGAAATAGCTTCCTTTTTTGATGAATTTGTGATATAGTGTAAATTTGAAAGGAGTGGATGCCGTGAAAAAGCGGTTTGTGTTCCTTGCCGCGGCTCTGGCGGCAATGCTCCTGACCGGCTGCGCCCTGCGAACCGTGGAGGAAATGTACGCCCTGCCCAAGCGTTCCGAGGAATTCCGGGAGCTTCAGGCAGCCATTGATACGGCCATGTACGGCATGACCTATTCCTCTCCCCAGTCCGGCGAGAATCAGCAGACGGTGCAGACGGCGGATCTGAACGGCGACGGCCTGGACGAATACCTGGTTTTTGCCAAGGGTGCCACGGAAAAGCCCTTGCAGGTGCTGATTTTCCAGCAGGATGAGACGGGAAAGTGCCGGGTGCTGGATACCATCGGCTTCAACGGCCAGGCCTTCGACCAGGTGGAATATATGGCCTTTGACGACCAGCCCGGATTGGAGCTGGTGGTGGGCATCCAGGTCAGCGAGCGGGTGCTGCGCAATGTGGCGGTGTACAGCTTCCACGGCGGCAGCGCGGAGCTGCTGCTTCTGAACAGCTACAGCAAAATGCTTCCCTGCCAGCTCAGCGGCGACAAGAGCGAACTGATGGTTCTGCGCCCCGGGGAGGAGGAGACCCAGCGGGGCATGGCCGTGCTCTACGGCTATGATAAGGGGCAGATTGTCCGCTCTGTGGAGACGGAACTATCCGAGCATACCTCCCGGATCCGCCGGATTACCACCGGCAGACTTCAGGACGGAAACAATGCGGTATTTGTCACCAGCTCCTCTGAGGACAACACCATTGTGACGGATATTTTTGCCATGCGTCAGGGGGTATTTACCAATATTTCCTATTCCGCCGAGTCCGATACCAGCGTGGGAACGCTCCTGAATTACTACGTCTACGCCGAGGACATCGACTCCGACGGAGTGCTGGAGCTGCCCAGTCTTATTTCCATGAAGGCGGCGACCAACTGGCGGGACGGCGATCAGAAATTCCTGCTTCGCTGGTACTCCATGGACTCCGACGGCTGGGAGATCGATAAGCTCTATACCTTCCACAATTACCCCGGCGGCTGGTATCTGCCGCTGAGCAGCGTCTGGGCCAGCCGGGTGACGGTGGAGCAGAGCCAGGGCCAGTACCGGTTCCTTCTCTGGGACGAATCCTACAAGAAGACCCAGCCCCTCTTTACGGTCTATGTCTTTACCGGCACGGACCGGGACGCTCTGGCGGCGGCTCAAGGCCGGTTCGTGTTGAGCCGGGCGGAGGGCGTTGCCTATGCGGCCCAGCTGGAGGAGGCCGCGCCGGAGTACGGCATTACGGAAAACAGCCTGATTGAGGGCTTCCGTCTGATCCGCCAGGACTGGCAGACAGACGAAACTTGAAAAGAGGTAGCATATGAAAAAAGTTCTGATTATGGAAGACGAGCTGAATATCCGCAGCTTTGTGGTCATCAATCTGAAGCGGGCCGGCTATGACGTGATCGAGGCCGGAGACGGCCAGCAGGCCCTGGATGCCATTGCCGCCAACCCGGATGTGGGGGTGGCCATTCTGGATATTATGGTTCCCGGGGACATGGACGGCTTCGAGGTCTGCCGTCGGATTCGGGCCACCAACAAGCAGATGGGCGTAGTGATGCTCACCGCCCGTACCCAGGAGATGGACAAGGTAACCGGGCTCATGACCGGTGCCGACGACTATGTGACCAAGCCATTCTCTCCGGCGGAGCTGACCGCCCGGATTGACGCGCTTTACCGCCGGATCGGCGGAGATACCAACGCCAGCTCGGAACTGCTGACCCAGGGCCCCTTTGTGATGAACACCCGGAACCACACTCTGGAGAAAAACGGCAACCGGATCCGGCTGACTCAGGTGGAGTATGCCATTTTGAAGCTGTTTATGCAGAACCCCGGCAGAGCCCTGTCCCGGGAGGACATCATGTCCGCAGTCTGGGGACGGGACTATGAGGGCGAGCTGAAGATTGTGGACGTGAATATTCGCCGTCTGCGCATCAAGATCGAGGACGATACCGCCAACCCCACCTACATTACCACCGTATGGGGTCTGGGCTATAAGTGGGGCGCATAAAGGGTGATAGACTTCAAATCGATGGGCAACATCGGCGGCCTGCGCAGGCGATGGCTTCGGAATACCGCCAGTGTGGTCGTGGCTCTGGGACTGGTGTGCGTCATGGCAATCACCGCCGCCTTCGCCGCCTATTACTATTCCAATATGGAATCGGATCTGAAGCACCGTGCCAAATCCACCACGGATTTTTTTGCCGCCTATATTGACCAGACCTACAACGAATACTACCAGTCCTGTATTACCTACACCCAGACCTTTGACGACAAGGATACCATCGAGCTGCAATTTATCAGCCGGGAGGGCGATCTCATCGCCTCATCCTATGGTCAGTGGGCAGGAAAAAGTCCGGCTACCTCGGAAATTGCCAAGGCAGTGGAAAGCCGTTCCGCCGAACCCTTTCTGGGCAAGGACGAGAACACCGGCGAGCGGGTCATGGCGGTATCCAGTCCCGTAATCTACAGTAACGGTCAGGTCATCGGCGTTCTGCGCTATGTCACCTCCACCCGGAAGGTGGATGCCCAGATTTTGCAGGTGGCTCTGGTCAGCGCTACGGTGCTGACCATCGTCATGGCGGTGGTGCTGGTGAGCAGCAACATCTATCTGCGTTCCGTCATGAATCCCGTGGCGGAGATTACGGAGAAGGCGCAAAGAATCGCCGCGGGCAGCTACGGCGTTCAGATCAAAACCCCCTATCGGGACGAAATCGGAACGTTGGCGGACACCATCAACGAAATGTCCAGCAAAATCGCCCAAAACGAGAAAATGCAGGCGGAATTTATTTCCCAGCTTTCCCATGAGCTGCGCACGCCCCTGACCGTCATCAACGGCTGGAGCGAGACCCTCCTTGCCGATGAAAACATGGACGCGGACACCCGGCAGGGTCTGAAAATCATTTCCAGCGAGGCCAAGCGGCTGACGGAAATGGTCATGGATCTTCTGGACTTTACCCGGATGCAGGACGGCCGGATGACCCTGGCCGTGGAAATGACCGATTTGCGCTCGGAATATGAGGACACGGTGTTCATGTACGGCAGCCGGCTGGCTCAGGACGGCATTGAGCTGGTTTACCAGGAAAGCGACGAGGACATTCCGGAAATTCCCTGCGATCCCCAGCGGATGCGTCAGGTATTCCTGAATATCCTGGACAATGCGGCCAAGCACGGAGGCTCCGGCAAGCGGATTGAAACCTCCATGCACTATGAGGACGACCAGGTGGTCGTCCGGATCCGGGACTATGGCCCGGGTATCCCGGAGGACGAGCTTCCTCTGGTGAAGAAGAAATTTTACAAGGGCAGTTCCAGCGTCCGGGGTACCGGCATCGGCCTTGCGGTCTGCGACGAGATCGTGGAGATGCACGGCGGCACTTTGACCCTGGAAAACGCGGAGGGCGGCGGCACGCTGGTGACGGTTCGCCTGCCCGGCGCCCACTAAGGAGAAACCATGTCACAGGAAAAATTCAAAACCACCATCGGCGGTCAGGCTCTCATCGAGGGCATTATGATGCGGGGTCCGGACAAGGATGCCATCGTTGTGCGCACCAAGGAGGGCCTTCACATCGAGACCATGCCCAGAAAGAAAAATCCTCCGAAATCCTGGAAAAATCTTCCTTTTATCCGGGGTATTTTCAACTTTTTCGACGCCCAGGTGGTGGGCATCAAGGCGCTGCTTCGCTCGGCGGACTTGGCTCCGGAGGAAATGCAGGAGGAGCCCTCCAAGTTTGACCGGTGGCTGGAAAAGAAGCTGGGCAATGAAACCTTCCAGAAGGCCATTGTGGGCATTGCCATGTGTATGGGTCTGGGACTGTCCGTTGTGCTCTTTTTCCTGCTTCCCATGATCATCGGCGGCCTGTTTGACCGGTGGATTACCAGCAATCTGGGGGTGAATCTCATTGAGGGTCTTATCCGGATGGTGATTTTCCTGGGCTATATGCTGCTGATTTCCCGGATGGAGGAAATGCGCCGGGTGTTTTCCTACCACGGCGCGGAGCACAAGACCATCCGCTGCTACGAGGCGGGGCTGCCCCTGACGGTGGAAAACGTCCGGGTTCAGACCCGGCTTCATCCCCGGTGCGGCACCAGCTTTCTGCTGGTGGTCATGGTGATTTCCATTCTGGTATTCTCCGTGGCTTCCTCCGCACTTCTGGCTGCGGTGCCCGCATTGGAGACCATCCGGGGAAGTTTCGGCTACCGGCTGCTGATGATCGTTTTCAAGCTGCTGCTTCTGCCGCTGGTGGTGGGCATTACCTATGAGATCAACCGCTGGGCAGGGCGGAACGACAACGGCTTTACAAGAATCCTTACCGCCCCCGGTATGTGGCTTCAGAATTTCACCACCAACGAGCCGGACGACTCTATGATCGAGGTGGGCATTGCCGCGGTGGAGGCGGTGCTGCCGGAGCAGGAGGGCGCGGATCGATGGTAAAAACCTACGGCGATCTGTATCAGGACACCCGTCGGGCGCTGGCGCATCAGGCTCCGCCCCAGGATCCCGGCGTGCTGGCACGGCTTTTGGTGTGTCAGGCCTCCGGCAAGACCCAGGCGCAGTTCCTGGCGGATCGGGACTTATATGCCGGGGAAAAGATCGTGGCGGAGGTGGAAGAAAATCTTCGGCGTCTTCTGGCGGATGAGCCCATTGCCTATGTGCTGGGGCAGTGGGAATTCTACGGCCTTCCCATGCTGGTGTCTCCCAAGGTGCTGATTCCCAGAGACGATACCTGCGCCTTGACAGAGCTTGCCATCCGGCAGGGCTTGTTCCTTGACCAGGATCCCCGGATTCTGGATTTGTGCTGCGGCAGCGGCTGCATCGGCCTGGCCATTGCCAGCCGGGTGAAGGACGCCAGAGTGACCCTGGCGGACGTAAGCCTGGACGCTCTGTCCGTAGCCAAGGAAAATACGGCCCTCAATAAGTTTACCGGTCGGGTGCGCTGTGTCCAGGTAGATGCCAGAAAGCCGGTCAGCGCATTTCTGGGAAAATTCGATCTGATCGTCTCCAATCCCCCCTATATCAGCGCCCGGGATATGGAAGAGCTTCCCCCCAGCGTCCGGGACTATGAGCCTCACCTGGCTCTTTACGGCGGGGAGGACGGCCTGGACTTCTACCGGGACATTGCCGCCAATTTCCGCACGGCTTTGAAGCCCGGAGGCTTTTTGTGCTTCGAGTTCGGCGACGGACAGGCAGACGACGTGTGTGGAATTCTGGAAGAAAACGGATATACCATCCTGGAACGAACCAGGGATTATAACGATAGAGAACGCTCCGTGCTTGCGCGGTACGGCAGGAAGGAAGATTGATTATGGCAACAAAAAAGACAGTCTACGAAGCCCCCACTCCCGCTTCCGATAAGAAGAAGGCTCTGCAAACGGCTCTGGCGCAGATCGACAAGAGCTTCGGCAAGGGCACGGTTATGCGCCTGGGCGACCGGCCGGAGATGAACGTGGAGGCCATTCCGACAGGCTCTCTGGCGCTGGATGCGGCCCTCGGCATCGGCGGCGTACCCAAGGGCAGAATCATCGAGATTTACGGCCCCGAGTCCTCTGGTAAGACCACCCTGGCACTGCACATTCTGGCGGAAGCCCAGAAGCGGGGCGGCGAAGTGGCTTTCGTGGACGCGGAGCACGCCCTGGATCCGGTTTACGCCGCGGCGCTGGGTGTGGATACGGACAATTTGCTGGTTTCCCAGCCGGACACTGGCGAGCAGGCGCTGGAAATCACCGACGCCCTGGTGCGCTCCGGTGCGATTGACGCGGTGGTGGTGGACTCCGTGGCGGCTCTGGTTCCCAAGCAGGAAATCGAGGGCGAAATGGGCGATACCTTTGTGGGTCTTCAGGCCCGGCTTATGTCCCAGGCTCTGCGGAAGCTGGCAGGTACCATCGCCAAGACCAACTGCGTGGTCATTTTCATCAACCAGCTGCGTATGAAGATCGGCGTCATGTACGGCAATCCCGAAACCACCACCGGCGGCAACGCCCTGAAGTTCTATTCCTCCGTCCGGCTGGATGTGCGCCGGATCGAGGCCATCAAGGAGGGCGGCAACGTCATCGGCAACAAGACCCGGGTGAAGGTGGTCAAGAACAAGGTGGCTCCTCCCTTCCGGGAAGCGGTCTTTGAAATCCTGTACGGCCAGGGCATCTCCAAGTGGGGAGAGCTGGTAGACCTGGCAGTGCAGATGGATATCATCCAGAAAAGCGGCAGCTGGTTCTCCATGGGCGATGAGCGCATCGGTCAGGGCGCCAATTCCGTGAAGGACTACCTGATGAACAATCCGGACATTGCCGAGCAGGTGGAGGCACAGGTTCGGGAGAACCTGTGGAAGCTGAACGCCGGCGCCCCTAAGGCTCCGGCTAAGCCCGCCGACAAGGCGGTAGCCGTCACCGCAGACGATTTCAACGATGAGGATTGAGCAGCTGCGCAACGCCCCTGATCGGGCGGGGCGCTACTGGGTCACCTTTTCCGACGGAATCCGGCTGGGGCTCTACCGGCAGACGGTGGAGGACTTTGGCCTCTATCCCGGCAAGGAGCTGGAGGAGGCGGAGTTAAGCCGCCTTCAGGAGGCCGCCGGGCAGATGTCCGCCAAAATGCGGGCGGTGCGAATCGTATCCGCCTCCAGCGTGTCCCGGAAGGATTTGGAGCAGCGTCTGGTGCGCAAGGGCGAGGATCCGGAGCAGGCTAAGGCCGCGGTTGCCTGGATGGAGGATTTGCATCTGGTGGATGACCGGGCTGCTGCCGAACAGGTGGTGCATTCCTGCATTGCCAAGGGCTACGGTTTGGCCAGAGCCAAGCAGGCGCTCTACGAAAAGCGGATTCCCAAGGCCTATTGGGAGGAAGCCCTGGCGGATTACCCCGACCAGGAGGCAAAAATTGAGCAGTTTCTTCGTGCCCGACTGGATGAAGATTCCGACGAAAAGCAAATCAAACGGGCTATCGATGCCCTCCTTCGCCGGGGTCACAGCTATGGCACGGTGAAGCGCGTATTAAACACCCTGTCCTTCGACTGTGAGGACGTATTTGAGGATTGAGAGATATGGCAAAAATTGGATTCATTTCCCTTGGCTGTGCCAAGAATCAGGTGGACTGCGAGCGGATGATGTACCGGGTTCAGGAAGCCGGACACACCGTCAAGGAGAACATCGTGGGAAGCGACGTGGTGGTCATCAACACCTGCGGCTTTATCGATTCGGCCAAAACCGAGGCCATCGACTATATCCTGCGAACCGCCGCCCTGAAAGAGCAGGGCCTGGTGGGCAAAATCCTGGTCACCGGCTGCCTGTCCCAGCGGTATCAGGGAGACATTCAGAAGGAGCTGCCCGAGGTGGACGGGGTTCTGGGCACCGGCAGCTACACGGAGATCGTCCCCGCCATTGAGGCGCTGCTGGACGAGAAGGAAGTGGCGGACTACGGTTCCATCGATGCCCCGGAGCAGGAAACCGGCCGGATTGTCACCACCCCGGAGCACTACGCTTTTATCAAAATCGCCGAAGGCTGCAACAACCGCTGCGCCTTCTGCATCATTCCGTACCTGCGGGGTCGGTATCGCAGCCGTCAGCTGGACGACGTGCTCTACGAAGCCCGGATGCTGGCGGACAGCGGTGTAAAGGAGCTCATCGTGGTGGCTCAGGACACCAGCCGTTACGGCACGGATTTCCCGGAGCACAAGCGGCTGCTGGCTACACTTTTGCGCCGACTTTGCGAAATTGAAGGGCTCCACTGGATTCGGGTGCATTATGTCTATCCGGACGAAATTGACGACGAGCTCATCGATGTGATTGCCTCGGAGCCGAAGATCGTCAAGTACCTGGACATTCCCCTTCAGCACTGCAACAGCGAAATTCTCAAACGCATGAACCGCCGGGGGGATGGCCCCTTCATCAAGGCCTTGCTTGCCAAGCTCAGAGACCGGATTCCGGGCCTTGTCATCCGCACCAGCCTGATTACCGGTCTGCCCGGAGAAGGGGAGGCGGAGTTCCAGGAGCTGTGCGACTTCCTCCGGGAAACCAAGATGGAGCGGGTAGGCGCCTTTGCTTTCTCTCCGGAGGAGGGAACCCCTGCCGCCAAGATGGAATTCGTGGACACGGAAATCGCCCAGCAGCGGGCGGAGACCATCGAGATGATCCAGTCCGAAATCATGGACGAATGGAATGCCTCCATGGTTGGCAAGACCCTGGAAGTCCTGGTGGACGGCTACGATGAGGAAAATGAGCAGTTCTACGGCCGCAGCTACGCCGATTCTCCCGACATTGACGGCCGGGTCTGGATTGCCTCCGATGAGCCGGTCACCATCGGCGACTTTGTATGGGTGAAAATTGACGGCTGCCTGGACGGCGATCTGTCCGGCTATGTGGTGGAGGAAGCGGAGCAATGACGACTGCAAGTAAGATTACCCTGTCCCGGGTGCTGATGATCCCGGTCTATCTTGTGACCATGTACTTATCCGGCGGGGAAAGCAACGTGTGGATGTATGTCTCTCTGGCGATTTTCATCGTCGCCAGCCTGACGGATTTTGTGGACGGCTATATCGCCCGGCATTATAACCAGGTGACGGATTTCGGCAAATTTCTCGACCCTCTGGCCGATAAGCTTCTGACCATCGCCGCCATGTGCATGTTCTGCCAGTGGGGCGTGTTCCCGGCCTGGGCGCTGATGATTGTCCTGACCCGGGAGTTCGGCGTTACCGGCCTGCGGCTCATTGCCGTTCAGAAGGGCACGGTCATTGCCGCCGGATGGAGCGGCAAGGTGAAAACCGCCAGCACCATGATCGGCCTGTGCCTGATGATGGCTCTGCCCGGCATCCCGGTGCTGAATCTGGCGGTCATCGGGGTTATCGTCATCACCACTGTCTATTCCGGCGGGGAGTACTTCATCCAGAACTGGAAGTGCCTTTGGGACTGAAGTGAAACCCCGGCATAAGCCGGGGTCAGCGTGTCAAAAAAGCCCCCAATATACGTTGTCATTCCGAACCAGTCCGCTTAAGTGGTGTGGGAATCCCCCGGATAGAAGTAAAAGCCACTGGTTTAGGATCTAAAATGTTTGAAAATTAGGGGGATTGCCACGGCAGTGTGCGCACTGCCTCGCAATGACATGGTTTTTCGACAGTCTGACCCCGGCATAAGCCGGGGTGATGCGTTCCCCGATTTTCCCCAAGACTGCTGTATCAACGAATCTACCCTGTAGGGGCGGCTGCCGCCTCTACGGGGTTTTTGCGCATTTTCCCTTTCCCCCGAAACATTTTCCCTTTTCCCCGAAACATTTTCCCCCTGCCGGTCGTATCTAAGGTGAGAGGAGGTGGTGACCATGGCTTCTTTGTTGCGCGCGGACAGAGAAATCACGGAAATCTACGAAAGAAATATCGACACCATTTTCCGGGTTTGTTATTCCTTCATGAAGAACAAACCCGAGGCGGAGGATATGACCCAGGAAACCTTTCTGCGGCTGATCGCCTCCGGGAAAACCTTTGAAAATCAGCGGCACGAAAAGGCCTGGCTGATCGTGGCGGCTTCCAACCTGTGCAAGGATCAGTTGAAGCGATCCTATCGCCGGGAGGAGGAGTTGGAGGCTCACTGGGATCTGGCGGGGGAGGAATCCGGCTTCGAAAATCCGGTTTTGGAGGCCATCCTGGCTCTGCCGGTGAATTACAAAACACCGGTATATCTCTACTATTACGAAGGATATTCCACCGGGGAGATCGCCGAGGCGCTCCATTGTCCCCAGGCTACGATTCGCACCAGACTTGCCCGTGCCAGAAATTTACTCAAATCCATGTTAGGCGGTGATTCAATATGAAACGGAAGCAAATTCGGGATGCCTACGCTTTGGTCATGTTGACAGAAGCGGAAAAGAAGCGGCTGCTGCAAAGCATTCTTTCCGCCAAGGATCAGAGCCTGACAGAAAGGAAAGGAACTATGAAGCGTTGGAGCAAGAAAACGATACTCATTGCGGCGGTGATTACCGCTTTGGTGATTTTTATGGGCTGCGCCGTGGCAGCCCTGAGCACCCGGAAGCTAAAGCTGGACGAATACCGGGAGACAAGCCCTGCCTGGATCGATTCTGAGGGCAAACGCCATGAGGCAGCGGAGGCGACCAAGACGGTGCTGTCCCTCCAGGGAATTGAAAACACCCCGGAGCAGATGGCGGCGAAGGAGTGGTACGACTTTCGCAAAAGCTATGACCCGAACCATGACATCTACATGGCATCCCAGGGGAAATTCCAGGCTCCGGAGGAATACGGTGCCTACTACGTCTACTCCCAGGAGATGGTAGAGAAACTCACGCAGATCGCCCAAAAGTATTCCCTGAAGCTCTCCGGGAGAAAGGCGGTGGCCTACAGCTATGACTGGAGGCTGGGCTGGGATGCCCTCGGATTGCCAGACTCCCTGATCTCCGGGGCGGAGGCGCTCGATGAGCTGTGGGGCTGCAGCTTCTATGATTCCGGCAGCGTTGCCCTCTGGATGGAGTACCAGGTGACGGATCCGGCCTTTACCTGGAAACGCAACATCGATTTGGTGCTGAATTATAAGGTGAAGGGCTATCTGGACACGGATGTGGTAGATCTGGTCAGCGGAGCGAACACGAGGCAGTGGAATTACACCAGAAGCGATGGACAGACGATCCTGGTTGTGGTGGCTCTGGATCCCGACCAGCCTGCCAACGACCGGCTGCTGCTGATCTGCGACAGGGAAGAGGCTTTCCTATACGCAAGGATGTCACCGGCCTATTACCCCGACGGCAGTATCGGCTCCCGGGAGGAAATGTCCGACCAGGACATTAACTGGCTGGCAGAGCATATCGATTTCTCCATCCAGCCCAAGAAGCCGGATATGGACAGAATCCTGCCCCTCCTTCAAAAGGAGGATGAAGCTTACAATGCCCTGTTGGAACAGGACGATCCTTTCCGGCAGGACAGCTACGACCAGCTCCGGAAGGTTCTGGGCGGGGTCACGGAATTTGCCCTTTTGGATCTGGACGGGGACGGCACCGAGGAGTGCTTCTTCTGGGACCGGTATCAGAACCCCCAGCTCTACACGATAAAGGACGGAAAAACCGCTCCGGTGATGACGGATGACGGATTCAGCGTGCAGGGTCAGCTGTCCCTTTGCCAGGATAAGGTGGTCAAGACCTGCGAAGAAGTAGGGGAGGCCTATCGGCTCTATAGCTTCTACAGGGTAGAAAAGGGCAGTCTGGTAGTGCTGGATCGGCTGGTCTACGATATAGCCAACGATGCCTGGGGTCTGAGCCTTAGTGGGATTCACATTGATAAGAAGCTGGCAAAGGAAGAGGCGGAGGCAATTTTGGAGAGCCATACGGAAATCCCCTTGGAGCGCTTGCCCACCGGTGAATTCCCGGAGGACAAGTGACAGAAAGGCCAGCCTCCAACGAAGGAGCTTATGTTTTTCCTTCTGGATTTTTCCAAACACCTGTGCTATAATCTCCATTGATTATTCACAATGGAGGTAACACCGTGATTGATAAGGAAATTGGCGAGATCCGGCGGCACATGCGCCGGGATCGCAGCAATATGACAGCTATTTTTGGCTGCTACGTCAACGACAACAAGGAGATTATCTCCGAGTTCCGCCAGTCCACAGGCATGATGCCGGAGAACGAGTCTGACAAGTATTTTGCCCTTCTCCGGCGGACACTTTCCGGTGCCATCGGCAGAAATCTCATTGACATCACCTTCAAAACCAGCCAGGTGGCGTCTTCCCCGGAGCATAAGCTGCTGATGGGACTGCGGGAAAGCAAGCTGGAGGATGAAGAACTTCGGGGAGAATTTTTCCGGAAAATCATCGATTCTCTGGTAATTGAGGGAAATTACCTGATTCTTGTCGGGTATGATGCCTATGATGTCCCTTTTAAGTCTAAAGACGATGCTTTCCAGAAGGACAACTCCGACGAGACCTATTCCTTCCTGCTGTGTGCCATCTGCCCGGTGAAGCAGACCAAGGCCAATCTGCACTATGTCCCTGAAGAAAAGACATTCCACGACGGAGCCATGAATCAGATGGTGGGTTCTCCGGCGCTCGGCTTCCTGTTCCCGGCCTTCGACAACCGCTCCACCAACATCTATAACGCCCTGTACTACACCCACGACGTGAAAACCAGCCAGGACGCCCTCATTGAGGCGCTGTTCAACACCCCAGCCCCCCAGCCCGCCGAGGAGCAGAAGCACACCTTCGAGGCCCTGCTCACTACTTCCCTGGGAGAGGAATGCAGCCTGGACGTGGTGCAGACCGTCCACGACCAGCTTCGGGAGCGAATCGCTCTGCATAAGGAGGCCAAGGTTCCGGAGCCTCTGATGATCGCCAAGGCGGACGTGAAGGAGGTGCTTGCGGCCTGCGGGGTCAGTCAGGAGCACCTGTCCAAGTTCAGTGTGGACTACGACGAGGCCTTCGGGTTCGAGGCCGACCTGCATCCCAAGAACATCATCGACGACAAGCATTTCGAGGTAAAGACCCCGGATGTGGTCATCAAGGTAGACCCCACCCGCAGTGATCTGGTGGAGACCCGGGTCATCGGCGGGGTGAAGTACATCATGATCTGCGCCGACGAGGCGGTGGAGGTCAATGGGGTAAACATCACCATCCCCGACGAAAAAACGGAATAAAACCCATTCAATACATGCTGCCACTGTGAGCCTTTGCTCCCAGTGGCAGCCTCTTTTTTGCGAAAAAAACACATAACCTTCCGGGTTTTGGAAATACTACCTCCTGAAAAGGCGGTGGTATACGTTGGAAGAATTCTTCTGCAAAACGAAGATTCTCGCGGGAGCCGGCGCGGTTTCGGCCCTTTCCTCTCTGGGGAAAAAGCGGCTGTTTCTGGTGGCGGATCCCTTTTTTGTGAAAAACGGCACAGCAAAACGGATCGTGGAGCTGTCCCGATGCGAAAGCTCGGAGATTTTCGACAAAATCCAGCCGGATCCCACGGTGGAGTTGGCGGCGGAGGGCACGGCTCGGCTCCGGGCCTTTGCCCCTGATCTGCTGGTGGCACTGGGCGGCGGCAGCGCGCTGGACTGCGCCAAGGCCATGGCTTATTTTGCCAAGGGGGATTGCCTGCTGGCGGCCATCCCCACCACCTCCGGCTCCGGCTCGGAGGTGACGGATTTTGCCATTCTGACCCACGACCATGTGAAGCACCCCTTGGTGGACAGCCGGATGCGGCCCGACATTGCGATTCTCGACAGCGATTTGCTCACGGCTCTGCCACCGGGTCTCATCGCCGAAACGGGCTTTGACGTGCTGACCCACGCGGCGGAAAGCTTTGTTGCCAAAAACGCCGGAGCCATTACAGATTTGTATGCCCGGGAGGCCTTTTCCGTGGCCTTTGCCAACCTGCCAGCCTCCTTTGCCGGAAATACGGCGGTGCGTCTGAAGGTGCATCTGGCCTCAACGATGGCGGGCATGGCCTTCACCCAGGCAGGACTTGGTCTGTGTCACGCCATGTCCCACAGTCTGGGCGGCATGTTCCACGTCCCCCACGGGCGGCTGAACGCAGTGCTGCTGCCGGCGGTCATCGGCTGCAACGCCCATGTAGCGGGAAAAAAGTACGCGGAGCTGGCTCGGGCGGCGGGAATCGGGGGCAGTGCAGACACCATCGCCATCCGGAATCTGAAAAACGGCCTGTGCCGCCTGCGTCGGGAGCTGAATCTGCCGGAGACCCTTTTGCAGGCAGGCATTGATCCAAGAAGCGTCTGGCGTCAGGCCGGGGAGCTGGTGGAAGCAACCCTGAAAGACCCCTGCTGCGACACCAACCCCATGCCGGTGGAAGGCTTCCTGGTGCGCCGGATCCTGGAAGAGGTGACGGGTCATGTGTGAAAGCCTTCTGAGCGTGGGCCTGGACGTAGGCACCACCTCTACCCAAATGGTGGTATCCCGGCTGAAGGTGGAAAACCGAGCCTCGATTTTCGCCGTGCCGGAGCTTGCCATCACCCAGCGGGAAATTCTCTACGAAAGCCCGGTGTATTTTACCCCATTATTGGATGAAAGCCATGTAAACGGGGAGAAAATCCGGGAAATCGTAGAGGAAGAGTATCGGAATGCGGGCATTTCCCGGGCACAGGTGGACACCGGAGCCATTATCATCACCGGCGAAACCAGCCGGAAGGAAAACGCCCGGGCGGTGTTGGAGGCTTTGTCAGACCTTGCGGGTGAGTTCGTGGTGGCCACTGCCGGGCCGGACCTGGAAAGCATTCTGGCGGCTAAGGGAGCCGGGGCGGTTGCCTATTCCGAAGAAACTGGCAAAACCGTCCTGCATATGGACATCGGCGGCGGAACCAGCAATCTGGCTCTGATTCAGGACGGAAAAATCCGAAAAACCGGCTGTCTGAACGTAGGCGGACGGCTGGTGAAGCTGTCGGACACCGGGGAAATCACCTATGTGTCCCCGGTTTTGCAGGGACTGTTTTCGGGAAAGCCTGGAAAGAAGATCACGCAGGAGGAAGCTTCCGCCCTGGCAGACACCCTGACCCGTGCCTTGGAAATGGCGGCAGGCCTTCGGGAGCCCACGGCTCTTCTGGATCAACTGCTGACGAAAGAAACCGGGGAAGTCTGGCAGCCGTCTGAGAAGTCAGACGTGCTCTCCTTTTCCGGCGGCGTGGCGGACTGCATCGAAAAGGCGAACCCATGGCTGGAATTCGGGGACATAGGCCCGATTCTGGGGCAAAGTATCCGAAAAAGCCGCCTGTGTCAGGGGCAGTACCGGCTGGGAACGCAGACCATCCGGGCTACCGTCATCGGAGCCGGATGCCACAGCACCCAGCTGTCCGGCAGTACGGTTTTCTGCCAAAATATTCGCTTTCCCCTGAAAAACATCCCGGTAACGGAAGAAAACCGGGGCCAATTTGAAGGCTCCGTGATTCTCTCCGTTCCCGGCGAGACCCCGCCCACCTATGACCGGGTTCAGACTCTTGCCCGAGAACTGACCCGGGGCAGCCCGACGGAGGTGCTGGTCTGCCTGGAGGCGGATATGGCAAAGGCACTGGGTCACGCCCTGTCGGCAAGGCTTCCGGAAAACGCCCGGATTCTGTGCATCGACCGGGTTCGGGCTCTGCCGGATACCTATCTGGACATCGGCGCACCGGTTGGGGGAGCTTTCCCGGTAGTGCTGAAAACTCTGGTGCTGGAAAGGAGCAGAACATGAACAAGCAGGATTTAACGCAGATGATTGCTCAGATTCTGGAGGAAATGGGACAGCCGCCTCAGGTGAAGGCCGGGGAGTATCACCCCAGAGCGCCTCAGCCAGAGGCAAAGCCCACGCCTTATGGTGACGGGGACTTTGTGCCGGACGTGACGGAGCTGGATCTGCGAAAGCTTTACCTGACGGAAAATCCGGAAAACAGGGAAAAATTCCGGAAAATGAAGGCGCGAACTCCCGCCCGACTGGGCAGCGGCAAGGCGGGGCCACGGTACAAAACCCTGACCATGCTGCGCTTCCGAGCCGATCACGCGGCGGCTCAGGATGCGGTGTTTTCACAGGTAAGCGAGGATTTCGCCGCCAAAAACGGCATGGCGGAGGTGCAGACCCGGTGCCACGATAAGGACGAGTATCTGACACGACCGGACTATGGCCGGTGCTTTGACGAGGAAAACCAGCGGAAAATCCGCGCTGCCATTTCCGGTACGCCCCGGGTGCAGATTGTGGTGGGAGACGGCCTGTCTTCTGCCGCCATTGAGGCCAACGCCATGGACTGCCTTCAGGCACTCCGGGAGGGCCTGAAGCTCAAGGGTATCGACCCAGGCACCCCCATTTTTGTCCGGTACTGCCGGGTGGGAGCGGGAGACGCCATCGGGGATGTGACCGGCTGTGAGCTGGTGTGTATGCTGGTGGGCGAGCGTCCGGGTCTGGTGACGGACAAGAGTATGTCCGCTTATATCACCTATCAGCCCAGAACCGGGGTGTCGGAGTCTGCCCGGACGGTGGTTTCCAATATCCATGCCCAGGGCACCCCCGCCGTGGAGGCCGGGGCCCACATTGCCGATTTGATTGACACCATTCTGAAGCGTAAAGTCTCCGGCGTGGGTCTGCACCTGGAGGCGGCCCGATGATCCCGGTGAAGATTCTGGCGGTGCGGTATCTGGCCAATGCCAGCCCGGCTCTGTGCCGGGCACTGGGGGCTCCGGAAGGATATCCGGCGCTGGGTCTGATTACCACCGACTGCGATGACGCCACCTATATCGCCCTGGACGCGGCCACCAAAGCCGCCGAGGTGGAGGTGGCCTACGGCAGAAGCTTCTACGCCGGGGCTTCCAACGCTTCCACCCCCAACGCCGGGGAGGTCATCGGCATTCTGGCAGCGAAAACCCCAGGGGCATTGCGCAGCGGCATGGAGGCGGCGCTGTCCGAGCTGACCAGAGTGGGCTTTGAACTGACGCATAATGTGCCCTATCTTGCGCACACTGTGAGCAGCGCAGGCACATACCTTGCCAAGGAGGCCGGGGTGAAGCCGGGGGAGGCACTGGCTTACCTGATTGCCCCGCCTCTGGAAGGCATGTACGCTATGGACGCGGCGCTGAAGGCGGCGGAGGTTCGGCTTTGTAAGCTCTATGCCCCGCCCAGCGAAACCAATTTCGGCGGCGGTCTGCTGACCGGCACTCAAAGTGCCTGCGACGCCGCCTGTGCGGCCTTTGCCGCCGCAGTGACGGAAGTTGCGGCACAACCGATGGAAAGGATGTAACAAATGGATACGAATTCTTTGGGTATGATTGAAACAAAGGGACTTGTGGGAGCCATTGAGGCGGCGGACGCCATGGTCAAGTCCGCCAACGTCCAGCTGGTGGGCAAGGAGCAGATCGGCGGCGGCCTGGTAACGGTGATGGTTCGGGGCGACGTGGGCGCGGTGAAGGCGGCCACGGATGCCGGTGCCGCCGCGGCGGAGAAGGTGGGAGAGCTGATTTCCGTCCATGTGATCGCCCGGCCTCACATGGAGGTGGACGCCATTTTGCCCAAGGGTCGAGGCGGCCAACAGAGCGCCGCCGGTAAGTAATGCTCTGGGATGAGCAGGCCGTTCGGGCGAACATCCGGAATCGGGATGGAAAACGGGTCTATTATCTGGGCAAGGGCGACCAGCTGACGAGCACCGCCCGGGATTTTCTTCGCCGGGAGCGGATCGAAATCCTTCCCGGTTCCCAGGCAAGACCTGAACGCTACCGGCTGTTATCCGGGGGCTATGCAGAGGAAAAGCCGGAGCACATGACCCACCTGAACGGGGAAGTTCTGGTGCCCAAAACCCATCCGAGAATCCGGTTCCGGGGGAAAATGGACACTTTGGAGGCGGAGTTGATTCTCTGCCAGCTGGTACCGGGAGCACCGGAGGGGGCATTGGGGGAAATCCTGGACTTATCCCGAAAAATCCTCCGCTGTGACGTGCTGGAAGAGCCTTTGCGGCAGGACACCCTCTGCGGTCTGACCCAGGCCGAGCAGCGAGAGCGCAGCCACATGCCCCAGGATTACTACGGCCAGCCCCATTTCATGCCCCAGGCTTCCGACGGCCCGGTGATTGCCGGGCTGAACCGGGCCCGGTGCTTTGCCAGGGAGGCGGAACTGGCGGCGGTGGAGGCCTTTTCCGACCGGGAGGGAAACCTGCTTCGGGAGGACATTCCCAAAGCCCTGAACCGGATGAGCAGTATGCTGTATCTTCTGATGATTCAGGAAAAAGCAAAATTGCGCTAGAGCGGAGGCGGCCGAACCGCCTCCCCTTCAAAAGGATGAGGAATATGAAGCTGAAAACCACATTGCTGGGAAAAACCTATACATTCCGGGACTTAAAGCAGGTTCTGGCCAAGGCGAACGAGGAAAAAACCGGGGATAAGCTGGCGGGGCTGGCGGCAGAGACCGCCCAGGAGCGGGTGGCGGCTAAGGTGGTGCTCTCCGCCGTGACCCTGGGGGAGCTGCGGGAAAATCCCGCCGTGCCCTATGAGGAGGACGAAGTCACCCGGATTATCCAGGACGATGTGAACGAGCAGGTCTACCGGGAAATCCGGGGCTGGACGGTGGCGGAGTTCCGGGAGTGGCTTCTGGACGAATCCACCACCGGCCAGGACATCCGCCGAATCAGCCGAGGGCTGACCTCCGAAATGGTGGCGGCGGTGTGCAAGCTTATGGGCAATCTGGACCTGATTTACGCCGCCAATAAAATCACCGTCACCGCCCACTGCAACACTACCATCGGCCTTCCGGGGACGCTTTCCTGCCGCTTGCAGCCCAACCACACCACCGATGACCCGGAGGGCATTACCGCCTCCACTTTGGAGGGGCTGAGCTTCGGCGCGGGGGATGCGGTCATCGGCCTGAACCCGGTGACGGACAGTCCGGAGCAGGTGGGGCGGGTTCTGCGCCGGTTCCGGGAAATCCGGGAGCACTGGCAGATTCCCACCCAGATCTGCGTACTGGCGCATGTGACGGCTCAGATGAAGGCCGTCCGGGCGGGAGCCCCCTGCGACCTGATTTTCCAATCCATTGCCGGCAGTCAGAAGGGAAATGAGGCTTTCGGCTTCAGCGCCACCACATTGGAGGAAGCTCGGCAGCTGCTTCTGAAGGAGGGCACTGCCGAAGGGCCCAACGTCATGTATTTTGAGACCGGCCAGGGCTCGGAGCTGTCGTCGAATGCCCACCACGACACCGATCAGGTGACCATGGAGGCCCGGTGCTACGGCTTTGCCAAGCGGTTCCAGCCCTTCCTCGTGAACACCGTGGTGGGCTTCATCGGCCCGGAGTATCTGTACGATGCCCGGCAGGTCACCCGGGCGGGGTTGGAGGATCACTTCATGGGCAAGCTCACAGGAATTTCCATGGGCTGCGACTGCTGCTATACCAACCACATGAAGGCCGACCAGAACGACATTGAGAATCTGGCAAGTCTTCTGACCCTGGCCGGCTGCAACTACTTCATGGGCATTCCCCACGGGGACGACATTATGCTCAACTATCAGACCACCGGCTTCCGGGAGACGGCGGCACTGCGGGAAATCACCGGCAAAACCGCCATTCCCGAATTCCAGCAGTGGCTGGAAAAAATGGGCTTTGTGGAAAACGGCAGGCTGACGAAGAAGGCAGGCGACGGCTCCAGCTTGTTGTTTTAGGGGGAAAAGATATGGAATTTCACAAGGATTTGGCCGCCCGGCAGGAGGCAAGGGATTTGACCCGACAGGCGGAAAAGGCTCAGCATCTTCTGGCGGATTTTCCCCAGGAGAAGCTGGATGCCATCGTGGAGGCAATCGCTTCCGCATTCTCCGCTCAGGCGGAGGCTCTGGCAAAGCTTGCCGTGGAAGAAACGGGCTTTGGCAATGTGCCGGATAAGACAACCAAGAACCGCTTTGCCTCGGAAACCGTGGCAAAGGCGGTGCGGGGCATGAAAACCGTAGGCCTTCTGCGAAAACGTGCGGAGGAAGGAATTTGGGAAATCGGCGTGCCGGTGGGGGTCATTGCCGCCATCGTCCCCAGCACCAACCCTACCTCCACCGTGTGCTATAAGGCCATCATCGCCCTGAAGGCGGGAAACCCCATCGTGTTTTCGCCCCATCCCAAGGCGTTGAACTGCACTTTGGCGGCGGTGAAGATTGTAGCCCAGGCGGCAGAGGCCGCCGGTGCTCCGGCGGGAAGCGTTCAGTGCCTGACGATTCCGACGCTTGCCGGTTGTCAGGAGCTGATGGGTGCGGAGCCGGTGCGGCTGATTCTTGCCACCGGCGGCCCCGGTATGGTAAAAGCGGCCTATTCCTCCGGCAAGCCCGCCATCGGCGTGGGAGCCGGGAACGGCCCTGCTTATCTTCACCACAGCGCGGATATTCCTGAGGCACTTGCCAAAATTGCCCGGTCGAAAACCTTTGACAACGGCACGGTCTGCGCCTCTGAGCAGAGCCTTATCATTGAGCGTGCCCAGGAGGAACAGGTTGTGGCGGAGGCCAGGCGGCAGGGCTACTGCTTCCTGTCTGACGAAGACGGAAAAAAGCTGGCTTCCGTTCTGTTCCGACCGGACGGAACGATGAACCCGCAGATAGTGGGAAAAACCGCGCCTTACCTTGCGGAACTTGCCGGAATCACTGTGCCGCCGGACACCAGAATCCTGGTAGCCCGGGAGCGGGGGACTGGCATGGCCTGCCCCTATTCCATGGAAAAGCTCTGTCCGGTGTTGGGCTTTTATGTGATGGACAGCGAGGACGAAGTCCTTGCCAAATGTATGGAAATCCTGGATTTTGAGGGTCGGGGCCACACCTTTTCCATCCACGCGGAAGAGGAAAGGGTTATCCGGAAATTCGCGGAAAAGATTCCAGTCTCCCGCTTTCTCGTGAACACCCCGGCGGCGCTGGGAGGCATCGGTGCGGAGACAGGCCTGTTTCCGGCGCTGACCTTAGGCTGTGGGGCGGCGGGGGGAAGCGTTTCCTCCAATAATATTTCGCCCCTGGATTTAATCAATATCCGCCGGGTGGCCTGGGGCAGGAAAGAATCGAAGCCGGAACCGGTGCACAGCCCGGAGCTGGTGGAGCTGCTGGCCCAGAAAATTCTGGAACGGCTGGAGCACTAGGAGGATGGGTATGGGCGAACCATTGGTGCAGCTTGCCCAGGCGATTGCCGGGCGGCTGTTTGTGGAGCTGGAGGCCTCCGGGCGGCACGTCCACGTCACCGCCGCTCAGGCGCAGACTCTCTTCGGACACAGCCTGACCCCAGAGCGGCCTTTGTCTCAGCCCGGGCAGTATCTGGCAAAGGAGCGGGTGACGGTGACGGGGCCTAAGGGAAGCTTCCGGAACGTGGCCGTTCTGGGCCCGGAGCGGAAAGCGACTCAGGTGGAGATATCTCTCACCGACGGCAGAACTCTGGGTATTTCGCCCCCGGTGCGCCTGTCCGGAGACGTGGCGGGGACTCCCGGTGCAATCCTGGAAGGGGAGCGGGGGCAGGTAGTGCTCTCTCAAGGGGTCATCGCCGCCCAGCGGCATGTGCACCTGACCCCGGAGGATGCCGCCCGGTTCGGCGTGAAAAACGGCCAGAATGTAAAGCTTCAAACCTACACCGCCCGGCCGGTGATCTTTGAAGACTTGGCCGTCCGGGTCAGCCCGGAGTTTGCCAGCTTCGTGCACCTGGACTACGACGAAGCCAACGCCTGCGGCTTTCGAAAGGGAGATTTGGGGAGGCTGCTTCCATGACCCGTGCATTTTTGTTAGGTCGGGAGCCGCCTTTGAACTTTGGCTATGAATATGTAACGGAGCCACCCTTTGAGGCGGTGGTCATCGGCTCCCTGTCCTTATCGGAGCTGCTGCAATTTCGCAGCCAGCCGGTGTTGGAAGCTCTGGCTCAGGGAAAAAGCGTGTACCTTTACACGCCGGGCTTGCCGGAAGCACCGAAAAACCGGGCCCTGTCCGGCAGTCTGACGGCCGCCCAGCGGGAGCTGAAAAACTGGGGCGTGCTCTTTACCGACGGAGGCCGGAAGAAACTCATCACCGCCGAGGAAGCCCGGCTTCTGCGAAGTCAGGGACGGCAGCCGGCTCCGGGGGCGGTGCTGACGCCCCTGGCTCGGGAGATTATGGAGGGAACAAAATGAAGGTTGGAAAAGTGGTAGGCTCCATCTGGGCTACCCGGAAGGCGGCCTGCTTGCAGGGCCAGACCTTTCTGGTGGTGGAGGCAGAGGGAGAGAAAATCGTGGCGGCAGACCAGGTGGGAGCCGGAACCGGCGACCGGGTGCTGCTGGCCACGGGAACCGTGGCCTCCCGGTACTGCATGGATGCCCCGGTGGATGCCGCCGTTGTCGCGATTGTGGACGAGAAGCAGGGATAGCCATGTCATTTCACGAAATACTCATTGCGATTATGGCGGGCTTTGCCGTTTTAGGCGCCATCGACCGGATATTCGGCAACCGCTGGGGTCTGGGCAAGGAATTTGAAGAGGGAATCCTGGCCATGGGCTCTCTGGCCTTGGCCATGGTGGGAATCGTCTGTCTTGCCCCGGTGCTGGCAGCCCTTTTGAAGCCGGTGGTGGTGCCCGTTTACACCTTTCTGGGGGCAGACCCTGCCATGTTTGCCGGGAGTCTGCTGGCCTGCGACATGGGCGGCGGAGCCCTGGCTCGGCAGTTGACCAACGACCCTCAGGCGGCGGCTCTGGGCGGGGTCATCACCGGCTCCATGCTAGGCGCTACCGTGGTGTTCACCATTCCTGTGGCCATGGGCATCCTGCGGGAAGAAGACCGTCCCGTGATGGCCAAGGGCATTCTCTGCGGCATCGTGACCATTCCGTTAGGCGTGCTGGCAGGAGGCCTGACGGCAGGCTTTCCGTTACCCATGGTACTGCGCAATCTCGTGCCCATCGTGCTCATTGCCCTGCTCATCGCCCTTGGCCTTTGGCGGGCGGAAAATGCCATGGTGCGGGGTTTTGAGGTCTTCGGCAAGCTGGTGGTGGCGGTGGCCACCGTGGGTCTGGCGGCAGCCATCGGCGAGGCCTTGACGGGCTACCCCATTATCCGGGGCATGGAGCCCATTTCCGAGGGCTTTGAAACCGTAGGCATCATCGCCATCGTCCTGGCCGGGGCTTTTCCCCTGGTGTTCGTGCTGACGAAGCTGCTGCGAAAGCCTCTGCTTGCCGCCGGAGGGCTTCTTGGCATCAACGATGCCGCGGCGGCGGGACTTCTTGCCAGCTTGGCCAATTCCATTGCCGCCTTCGGCATGGTGAAGGACATGAACGAGCGGGGAAAGGTTGTGAATATCGCCTTCGCCGTTTCCGGAGCCTTTGTCTTCGGCGATCACCTGGGCTTTACCGCCGGGTTTGCCCCGGAAATGATGGGGGCCATGATTGTGGGCAAGCTGGTGGGCGGCCTCACGGCCATTGCCGCCGCCTGGATTCTGACCCGAAAATCGGAAAAGGCTTGACAAATCGCGCAAGTAAGGGCTATAATGACGGGGTTACAGAAAAAGGCGCTGAAAAGAAGAGTATTTCGTCGGAAGCGGTCAGAGAGCCCTCATTTGGTGGGAGAGGGCACGGGGAAGGCGGAAGAACATGGTCTTGGAGCCGGGGTTTCGATAGGTAGGAATCCCCGGGGATGTCCCGTTACAGGCATTTGAGAGGCGCACCTTCCGTGCGCGAATCAAGGTGGTACCGCGTCAATTTTTGTCGCCCTTGGATCAAGGGGGACTCTGATTAAATCGGCAAGAGCTGGTAGCGAGAGATTTTGTTTCCAGACAAGGTTCAGAAAACGGTGGAATACTGTATGCACCCGCAAGGGGTATGCCACATCCGTAAGCCAGCTTCGCTGGCAACGGCTGTGCTATATTTCCCGTTTTCCGAACTGCAGTCTGGGAGCAAAAGATCCGCTATCCAGCCGCAGACGGTTTATTCAGAGTTTCCCTAAATTCAAAGGCGGCTTTTTATGTTCAGGAGGAGATACTTATGTGCGAAAAGTGCAGGGGAAACTACTATATTACCACCCCCATTTACTACCCGTCCGCCAAGCTGCATATCGGCCACGCCTATTGTACCGTGGCAACGGACACCATGGCCCGGTTCAAGCGGCTTCAGGGCTACAACGTGATGTTCCTCACCGGCACCGATGAGCACGGCCAGAAGATCGAGGACAAGGCCAAGGAGGTCGGCGTTACCCCCAAGCAGTTCGTGGACAACATCGTCACCGGGGAGAAGGGCGTGCTGGATCTGTGGAAGCTGATGAATATTTCCTACGACCGGTTCATCCGCACCACCGATGACTACCATGTGGCGGCTATCCAGAAAATTTTCAAGAAGATGCACGACAACGGTGACATCTACAAGGGCACCTACAAGGGTAAATATTGCAAGCCCTGCGAGTCCTTCTGGACGGAGAGCCAGCTGGTGGATGGTAAGTGCCCGGACTGCGGCCGGGAGGTGCAGGACGCGGAGGAGGAAGCCTATTTCTTCCGTCTTTCCAAGTATGCCGACCGGGTGCGGGACCTGCTGGAAAACACGGATTTCCTGGAGCCTCGCAGCCGGGTCAACGAGATGATCAACAACTTCATCAAGCCCGGCCTGGAAGACCTGTGCGTATCCCGCACCAGCTTTACCTGGGGCGTGCCCGTGGACTTTGACCCGGGTCATGTGGTCTATGTGTGGATCGATGCCCTCTTCAACTATATGACCGCCCTGGGCTTTGAAAACGACAAGTACGACGACCTGGACAAGTTCTGGCCTGCGGACGTGCACTTTGTGGGCAAGGAGATTGTCCGGTTCCACTCCATTATCTGGCCTGCCATGCTCATGAGCCTGAATCTGCCCCTTCCCAAAAAGGTCTACGGCCACGGCTGGCTGCTGCTGGACGGCGGCAAAATGTCCAAGTCCAAGGGCAACGTGGTGGATCCCTATATTCTGTCCCAGCGGTTCGGCGTGGATGCCCTCCGGTTCTTCCTGCTGCGAACCTTCCCCTTCGGCTCCGACGGCAATTTCTCCAACGAGTCCCTGATCAACACCATCAACGTAGACCTGGCCAACGACCTGGGCAACCTGGTATCCCGTACCGTTGCCATGGCGCAGAAGTATTTCGGCGAGCATTTGCCCGCTGAGCAGCTGGTCGATGAAGAGAAGGACGCCGAGCTTGTGGGCATGGTGTCCGCTCTGCGGGATCAGTACGAGGCGGAGATGGAGAAGTTCGCCTTCCAGAACGGCCTGGGCGTTGTGTTCAAGGTCATCTCCCGGGCCAACAAGTATATCGACGAGAACGCTCCCTGGGTGCTGGCGAAGAACGAGGCGGACAAGCCCCGTCTGGCTCGGGTGCTGTATAATCTGCTGGAGACCATCCGCGTCTGCGGCGGTCTGCTCAGCCCCTTCATGCCCGGAACCTCCGAGGAGATCGCCAAGCGGCTGGGCAGTCCCCGGATGGACTGGGACAGCCTGAATACCTTCGGCGTGCTGCCTTCTGACGTGGCTACGGTGGCTGGCCCCGCTCTGTTCCCCAGAATCGATATGGACAAGGAACTGGCCGAGCTGGAGGCTCTGAACAAGCCTGCCAAGCCCGCCATCGAGATCGAGCCTCTGACGGAAGAAAAGGTGGATTTTGACACCTTCTGCAAGAGCGACTTCCGGGCGGTAAAGGTCAAGGCCTGCCAGAATGTGAAGAAGAGCGACAAGCTCCTCCAGTTCACGCTGGACGACGGCACCGGCACCGATCGGCAGATTTTGTCCGGCATTGCCAAGTTCTACAAGCCTGAGGAGCTGGTGGGCAAGACCCTGGTGGCCATTGTGAACCTGCCTCCCAGAAAGATGATGGGCAAGGAGAGCTGCGGTATGCTGCTGTCCGCCGTCCACACCGAGCAGGGGCAGGAGAAGCTGCATCTTGTGATGCTGGATGATGCCATCCCCGCCGGCGCCAAGCTCTGCTAACTCAAAAGAAATGTCATTGTGAATCGGTTTGCCGTTTCACAATGGCATTTTTCTTTCATACTGAACTCCAATTAAAATCTTTAAAAAAGATTTTAATTGCCTGAAGGG
>OHJR01000057.1_pt1 | contig 39086 bp, 37 predicted proteins | sample 1568641 | NCBI WGS metagenome assembly OHJR01 (sample SAMEA3879607, study PRJEB24766) | human gut metagenome | biome: human-associated habitat; feature: feces | place: USA | collected 1985/1987 | reverse complement strand
TCACGCCGTCGTTGGTGATGAGGGGCGCGCCGTACTTCTTGCCCAGAACCACGTTCCGACCCTTGGGACCCAGGGTAACCTTCACGGTGTCGGCCAGCTGGTCGATACCGGCCTGCAGCTTTTTGCGGGCTTCCTCGCCGTAAACAATCATCTTAGACATAGTGCATTTCCTCCTTAGTCAGTCACGACAGCCAGGATTTCATCCTGCTTGACGAACTTGTATTCTTCCTTGTCGATGGTCACGTCGCTGCCGACGAACTTGCCAACGACCACCTTCTGACCGACCTCAACGGTCATGGTCACGTCCTTGGTGCCGGGGCCAACGGAAACGACCTCGTAAATCGCGGGCTTTTCCTTATTGGTGGTAGCCAGGATGATACCGGAAGCGGTGGTTTCCGGGGCTTCGTGAGCCTTCAGCAGAACATTGTCAGCCATGGGTCTGAGTTTCATTTGTAATTCCTCCAACCATATAACAGTATTTTAGACTGCGGCTTTTCCGCATACATCTACGATCTTTAGCACTCACTATCTCTGAGTGCTAATACAATATACCCCACTTTGCCAAAAAAAGCAAGAGGGAAATTGGAAGAAACCGTAAATAAATTATTAACGGCCGGGAGCCCCGGCGGGCAATGCGTGCGCCAGCTGGTCAGTAGTCGTCACACCATTGGCTACCGCTCGGTATCGTTCGATTTTTATAGAGTAGAACCGAAAACCATATGTCATTGCGAACCAGCGGTGCTCCGCGCAGCGAAATTGCCGGTGGCAATTGCTCCATAGTGTAAAGGTGGCACGCGCGTCCCCCGCAAGCGCGAGACGGATGAGGGCCACTTGCCTCTCCCTATGGGAGAGGTGCCCCAAAGGGGCGGAGAGGGCGTTTTTTACCCTCTCAGTCACTTCGTGACAGCTCCCCCCAGAGTGGGAGCCAAGGGGGAGCGAGGGGAACGGATTCCCGAACCAGCGACATCTTCTATCAGTGCCCATGCCGATGGAGCACCCTACTCCTGCCCCTCCTTTGCCATGGCAGCTCTCCGAAGCACCGCGAGAAAAATGTCCCCGGTAGACAGACGCTCCACATCCTCCGCTGCCACCAGCGGAATCTGCCGCAGGGTCTGCTCCCCGGACTTGACGGAAAGACTGCCCAAAGTCTGCCCCCGAACCACCGGGGCGGCTACGCTGTCCTCCAGAGAAATCTCCGTGGTGATTCCGCTTCGCTGGCTTTTTTCAATGAGCATTCCGGCGGTTTCCTCCATTTTTACCGGAACCTGGGTCTGCTTTCCCAGCCGGACGGCCACCTGGGGCAGTTCCTCCGGTTCCGGGGCTACCACCGCGAAATTGGCAAAGCCATAGTCCAGCAGCTCTTTGCAGGCGGCGTTCCGGGCCTGACTGGTTTTCGCCCCCATGACCACGGCAATCAGCTCCATGCCCTCCTTCTGGGCGGAGGCGGACAGGCAGTAGCCCGCTCCCGCGGTGTAGCCGGTTTTCAGCCCCGTGGCTCCGGGGTAGAAGCGAATCAGCTTGTTGGTATTGGACAGGCCGAAGGCTCCGTTCCGGACGGTGTCCATCCAGATGGTGGTGTACTTTTTGATATCGGGATGATTTTTCAGCAGCTCCCGGGACATGAGAGCGATGTCGTAGGCACTGGTGCGGTGGAGCTTTGCGCTGTCGTCATCGTCCAGGCCGGTGCAGTTGACAAAATGGGTGTCCTGCATCCCCAGCTCCTTTGCCCGCCGGTTCATGGCCTCCACGAAGGTACTTTCCGAGCCGCAGATGTGCTCGGCCATGGCGCAGGCGCAGTCGTTGGCGGAGGACACGGCGATGGATTTGAGCATATCCGACACGCTCATAGTCTCCCCGGCCTTCAGATAGATCTGGCTGCCGCCCTTGGCCGCCGCGGCCTCGGAGGCGGTGACGGTGTCCGTCAGGGCGATTTTCCCGGAGTCCACCGCTTCCATAATTAAAAGCATGGTCATGACCTTGGTGACGCTGGCGGGAGCCAGTGCCTCGTGGGAATTGCGCTCATAGAGCACCGTGCCGGTGGTCACATCCATGAGCACCGCGCTTTTTCCCGCCTCCGCCAGGGTAGCCGCCCCGGCGCTCAGCGGCAGCAGACTGAGCAGCGCAATGCCGACGGCGGCTGCCAGAATCCTCTTCATGATAACCCCTCCTCGCCTTTGCTTCATTTTACGCCGGAGGTTCGGGAAATATGATTTGCCATAGGAAAAATATATCTGGGAGATAAGGAGAAAAATATTCCAAAACCCTATTGACATTGCACAAAACAGGAAGTAAAATATCGTGAAAAATAACGACAAACCGGGTCTTGCTTTGTGCGGAGCCGGATTTCTTTTGAGGTGATTTTATGGCGAAAAGCAGTACCCGTGATTTAACCGTCGGCTCCCCTATGGGACTGATTCTTTCTTTTATGCTGCCCCTGCTCTTCGGTCTGCTCTTCCAGCAGTTCTACAGCATGGTGGACACCGTTGTGGTGGGCAAATTTCTGGGTGTGGAGGCTCTGGCAGGCGTTGGCTCCACCGGCTCCGTAAACTTTCTGGTGCTGGGTCTGTGCAACGGCGTGTGCGCCGGATTTGCCATCCCCGTGGCTCAGAAGTTCGGACAGAAGGATTTTGACGGCCTGCGCAAATTCGTGGGCAACATGATCTGGCTGTGCTCCATCATCGGCCTGGTTGTGACCCTGACCACCACTGTCCTGTGCCGTCAGATTCTGACCTGGATGGACACCCCGGCGGAGACCTTTGACCACGCCTACAATTATATCTGGGTAATTTTCCTGGGCATTCCGGCTACTATGCTCTACAATCTGCTCTCCGGCATCATCCGCTCCCTGGGCGATTCCCGGACGCCGCTGGTGTTTCTGATTCTGTCGAGCCTGCTGAATGTGGTGCTGGACATCGTGTTCATCGTCACCTTCCGGATGGGCGTGGCGGGCGCCGGTTGGGCCACCCTGCTCAGCCAGCTGATTTCCGGCGTTCTGTGCCTTGGGTATATGGTGAGGCGCTTCCCGGTGCTCCACCTGAGCCGGGAGGATCTGCGGCTGCGGGGCATTTATGCCCGGCACCTTCTCAACATGGGTCTTCCTATGGGCCTGCAATATTCCATCACCGCCATCGGCAGCATTCTGCTTCAGACCGCGGTGAACGGACTGGGCGCCAACGCCATGGCGGCGGTGACGGCGGGCAGCAAGGTGCAGCTGCTCTGCGCCTGTCCCTTTGATGCCATCGGCACCACCGCGGCCACCTTTGCCGGTCAGAATCTGGGCGCGGAGAAGCCTCACCGGATTCACCAGGGGGTTCTGGACTGCACGGTGCTGGGCGTTGTTTACTCGGCGGTCATTTACATCGCCATGTACTTCTGGGGTCGGGATCTGTGCCTGATGTTCCTGGATACCAAGGATCTCCAGGCTGTGGAGACCATCGGCACCATGAGCCGTCAGTTTTTGCTGGTGAATCTGGCCTTCTATGTGCCCCTGCTGTTTGTGAACCTGCTGCGGTTCACCATCCAGGGGTTGGGCTTCTCGGAGTTCGCGGTGCTGGCCGGTGTTTTCGAGATGATCGCCCGGGGCGTCTTCGGCATTTGCCTGGTGCCCCTGCTGGGCTTCACGGCGGTGTGCTACGCCAGCCCCGCCGCCTGGATCATGGCGGATCTGTTCCTGTTCCCGGCCTACGTCAAGTGCATGAAAAAGCGGGGCTTCTCCTTCGGAAAAAAGAGCGCCCAGCCAGAGAAAACCACAGTATAAGAAAAAGGGAATACTTCCCATAATCTTTGCCTTTTTCAGAAAATAGCCAGATTTTCAATCAAAAATTAGACAATTTCTCCAAACTTTGTCCTTTTCAATTTTTTTCTCTGGAAAAAGGGAAATACTTATGGTATACTTCCCTTGTAATAATAAAAATAATATATGGAGGAATACCGTACATGCGAGGAATCCCGTCTCTCATCACTGACATCCGGAAAAATGTCTTTACCGAGGTCGCCCGTATGGCTTACGCCGGCGGTGACTACACCAACGCCGAGGATCTGCCCTACAAAATCGTTCCCGGCGACCAGCCTCTGCACCGGGAATCCATCTTCCTGGAGCGTGCCATCGCCGGTGAGCGGGTGCGCCTGGCTATGGGTCTGGGCATCCGTCCCATTCAGACCCGGAGCCTGATGACCGAGGGTATGGATGCCGCCGCCGTTGCCGAGCAGTACTACGAGCCTCCGCTCATCAATATCATTCCCTATGCCTGTCACGCCTGCCCCACCAACCAGTATAAGGTCACCGTGGGCTGCCAGAACTGCCTGGCCGCCTCCTGCCAGCAGGTGTGCCCCAAGGGCGCCATTTCCTTCGTCAACGGCAGAAGCCACATTGACCCGGACAAGTGCATCCGCTGCGGCAAGTGCGCCAAGGCCTGCCCCTATCACGCCATTATCCACCTGGAGCGGCCCTGCCAGGCCTCCTGCGGCATGGACGCCATCGGCTCCGATGAGCACGGCAAGGCGACCATCAACCAGGACAAGTGCGTGGCCTGCGGACAGTGCCTGGTTTCCTGCCCCTTCGGCGCCATCGTGGACAAGGGGCAGATCTTCCAGGTCATCCAGTCCATTCTCAAGGGAGACAAGGTTATCGCCATTGTAGCCCCCGCCTTCATCGGCCAGTTCAGCGGCATGGTGTCTCCCGGCAAGCTGGTCACCGCCATGAAAATGCTGGGCTTTGACTCCGTGGTGGAGGTGGCCATCGGCGCGGACATGTGCACCATCGAGGAGGCCAAGGACTTCCTGGAGAAGGTGCCGGGGGAACAGGACTATATGGCAACCTCCTGCTGCCCGGCCTGGCACTCCATGATCGGCAAGCTCTTCCCCAGCGAGTCCAAGAAGATTTCCATGACCCTGACCCCTATGGTCTTCACCGCCCGTCTGATGAAGAAGGAGCACCCCGGGTGCAAGGTGGTCTTTGTCGGCCCCTGCGCCGCCAAGAAGCTGGAGGCCATCCGGGCGGATATCCGCTCCGACGTGGACTTCGTGCTGACCTTCGAGGAGCTCATGGGCATGTTCGAGGCCAAGGAAATCGATTTTGCCGCCCTGGAAGAGTCCGAGGGTCTGAACGAGGGCACCGGCGCGGGCCGCGGCTTCGCCGTAGCCGGTGGCGTTGCCCAGGCCGTGACCAATCTGGTCAATGAGACCCACCCCGACCTGGAGGTGAAAACCGCCCGGGCAGAGGGCCTGCGGGATTGCCGGAAGCTGATGATGATGGCCAAGGCCGGTAAGTACAAGGGCTATCTGCTGGAGGGCATGGCCTGTCCCGGGGGCTGCGTGGCCGGTGCGGGCACCATCCTGCCGGTGGATAAGGCCGCCAAATTCGTGGAGAAGTACAGCAAGGAGGCCGCCAACGCCTCTCCCACCCAGTCCGCTTACCGGGATGTCGGCGAGGATCTGGATTGATTCTAAAAAAGCCCAGGGCACGGTGCGCCGCACCGTGCCCTGGGCTTCTTCTGTGCATTATAGAATCCGTAGGGGCGGCCACTGGCCGCCCGTGGCTCCCCTTGCTGATCAAGGGGAGCTGCCCCAGTGCGCACACTGGGGCTGAGGGGATCAGAACTGAATATTTTGACAATCCCTCAGTCATGACCTTGCGTGAGACGGCCATGACAGCTCCCTTTACACAAGGGAGCCGGGGTGCTCCCGCACCAGTGCGACACAACAATTGCCTGCTATGACATGCGCTGTTTGTTGCTGCTCAAAAAACGGAACGATACCGAGCCGGTACCCAAAGGTCTACCGATTTCAGACCAGCCGTGCACGCATTGCCCGCCGGGCTCCCGATCACACATTGTCAGCAATGCCCCACCGCCGATACCGAGCTTGCACCCAATAGTCTATCGAAATCAGACCAGCCAACGCACGCATTGTCAGCGGCGACCCGCCGCCGGCTCAGCGATGAGAGCCCAGGAAGAACAGAGCCAGAGTGCCCGGGCCGGAATGAGAGCCGATCACCGCCCCCACATAGCTGATGACCACGTCCTTCACGCCGCACTTTTCCTTCAGCTGATGGCTCAGATACTCCGCGTCCGACAGACAGTCTCCGTGGGAGATAAACATGGTGGAATTGTCATAACCTGCGCCCAGTTCCTGGGCCTTCTTCACCATGGCGTCGATGGCAGCCTTCCGGCCTCTGGTCTTGGTCATGTTGATCAGATGCCCCTCGTCGTCCACATGGAGCAGCGGCTTGATTTGCAGCATGGTGCCCACCAGGGCGGTAGCCGCGCTGATCCGACCCCCACGCTTCAGGTACATCAGATCGTCCACGGTGAACCAGTGGCACAGATGGAGCCGGTTGTCCAGCACCCATTGGGCAACCTCATCCAGGGACAGACCCTCGTCCCGCTTCTTGCAGGCATACCACACCAGCAGCCCCTGACCCATGGAGGCGCAGAGAGTATCGATGACCTGAATCTTGCGATCCGGGTACGCATCCTTCAATTCTTCGGCGGCGATGACGGCGCTCTGGTAGGTGGTGGAAAGGCCGGAGGAAAAGGCCAGCACCAGAACGTCCTTCCCGGCGGCCAGAGCCTTCTCCATGGCCTGGCTCCAGCGGCTGGGGTTGACGGCAGAGGTTTTTGCCACTTCCCCGGCCCGAAGCCCCTGGTACATATCCTTCAGCGTGTCGTCGTTCTTATCGTCAAAGGTATTGCCCCGGAACTCCACGGTCAGGGGCACAAAGGTAAGTCCCAGCTGGCCGTACATGGGCGTGGGGAAATCACAGCAGGAATCGGTAATAATCTGAAAATCCATTTTTCTTCACTCCGTTACTCTAGACCAACCGTGCCGTCTCGTGCTATCATAAAGAACACACGGTTTTTACTTTGTTATCATACAATATTCCCGGTGGGAAGTCACGCCTTTCTTGGGAGAAAAGCCCCTGACAATCCCCACCGGGGGTAGAATATAGCCCTCTACTGACAGTAGAGAGGTGAATACAGGCCGTTTGGGAGGAAAATATGACGAAATTGCTGCTTCGGCTGTTTGTAAAAGATGGGGAGAATCCGGATGACCCGAAGGTGCGCGCGGCGGTGGGCACCCTGTCCGGCGTGGTGGGGATCGCCTGCAACCTGCTGCTGTTCGGCTTCAAGCTGCTGGTGGGAACCTTGACGGGCTCCGTGTCCATTACCGCCGATGCCATGAATAACCTGTCCGATGCCTCCGGCTCTATCGTGACCTTCATCGGTTTCCGGGTGGCGGATAAGCCCGCGGATGCCGGACACCCCTACGGCCACGCCCGGGCGGAATATCTGAGCGGTCTGGGGGTAGCGGTGCTAATCCTGGTCATCGGCGTGGAGCTGGTCAAGACCTCCGCCGAAAAAATCCTCCATCCCACGCCGGTGGAATTTTCTGCCATCGCGGCGGTGGTGCTGCTGGCATCCATCGGCGTGAAACTGTGGATGAATCTGTTCAATCGGGCCCTGTCGAAAAAAATCGACTCCAAGGCGCTGCTTGCCACCGCCGAGGACAGCCGGAACGACTGCATTACCACCTCTGCGGTGCTCCTGGCCGCCTTGTTTGAAAGACAGTTCCACATCCCCGTGGACGGCTGGGTGGGTCTGGCAGTGGCGGCCTTTATCCTGCACAGCGGCTGGGGTCTGGCCAAGGATACCATTTCGCCGCTGCTGGGGGAGAACGCGGATCCGGAGCTTCGGGAGAAGCTGGTGGATTACATCGTCTCCCAGCCCAAGGTGCTGGGCTATCATGACCTGATGGTTCACGACTACGGCCCGGGCCAGCGGTTTGCCAGCATCCATGTGGAAATGGACTGCCGGGAGGATCCGCTGGAGTGCCATGAGATCATCGACGACATGGAGCGGGAGTGCCTGCGCAGCCACAATGTCCATCTGGTGATCCACTATGACCCGGTAGTGGTGGACGACCCGGAGCTGAATCGGCTTCGCAAGCGGGTGCTCTGCCTGCTCCAGAGCCGGGATCCCCGGCTGACCCTCCACGATTTCCGGATGATCCGGGGCAAACGGCACATCAATCTGGTGTTCGACGTGGTGATTCCCCTTTCCCTGGAGCCGAAGGAAGAGGAAATCTGCCGCTTTCTGGAGGACACCCTGAACGCCGAGGGGGAGGTCACCTATCATGTGGTGGCGACCTTTGACACCGCAGAGTTCAATTGAAGCCGAGACATTTTTGAGAAGGAACGAAAAATGTATGTGATTGCAAGGAGGCCAGCGGCCGACGCGGCCCCCTCCGGGGATTCCCTCCGGTCACAATCCGTTCTCTTCAAAATGTCGGAAATCTTGACTTTTTCAGGGAATGCGGATTGCCACACCATCCTGCGGGATGGTTCGCAATGACTTGCGTTACTTAGGGACGTTCCCTAGAACCTGAGAAATAAAAAACCGGCGTGCCGCTTGCCGCGGTACGCCGGTATGCTTATCTGCGGAGCTTCCGAGCCCAGGCAAAGCCTGCCCCGGCCAGCCCCGTCAGGGATACGAAGAGAATCCCGGCCCACAGGTGGATGGTATCTCCGGTGGCGGGGTTCGTGCCGTCCTTGGCAGCCAGAACCTGGAAGGCCGTCTCTGCCTTGCCGTCCTCAAAATGAACGGTAAGGGTGTGCTTGCCCTGCTTCAGGGTGTTCAGGTAGCTGTTTTTCAGGGTAACGACGGTACTGCCGGACTTGGCGGTGTAGGCGGAATCCGCCAGACGCTTGCCGTCCACGGACACGCCCACGAACTTGCTGAACTCCCCGTTGGCGGTGAAGCTCAGGGTTTTGCCGCTCTTCTGGTACCACTTGCCGTCGGCACCGGCGGTGACGGTATAGGCGGGGGACTTTTCCGCCTCGGTGATGGTGAACTTCACCCGGACGGAGCCGGTGTAGCTGCTTCTGTCAGCGGCAGTGATAATGGCATAGGCGGTGCCCGGCTTGCTGTTATTTTCGTAGGCCAGCTTGTAGTCCGTGCCTGCGGTCAAAACCTTGCCCTCCACGGTGACGGTGACCTTGGGTTCCACGTCCTTACCGGCGTAGACAAACTCGGTTTTTTCCAGCTTCACGCTGTCCTCGGTGATGGCCAGAGGCTTGGGGGGCTCGGAAGGTTCCGAAGGCTGAGAAGGCTCGGAAGGCTGGGAAGGTTCCGAAGGCTCGGAAGGCTGGCTGGGTTCCGTGGCCTTGGGCACGATGGTGAAGGGAATCTCCACCTTGCCGGTGTAGCCGGCGGTTTCAATGCCGGTGACGGTGGCCTTAGCCTGGCCGACCTCGGTATTGTCGGCGAAGCTGAGGGAGTAGTGCTGATCCAGAGTCAGCAGAGTGCCCTCCACCCGGACGGTGACGTTGGGCTCAATGGGATTGCCGGTATATTCATACTCGGTGTGTTCCAGTGTGACGTGCTCCTGGGTGAGGGAAATGGGTTTCTGGGTCTCGTCTTCCTGGGCCTGGACGGCCAGGGGAGCGGCGGACACCAGGCTCAGCGCCAGCAGAGAAGCTGCCGCGCGCCGAATCAGGGATGTGCGCATAGTAAAGGTTCCTCCTTGTGTTTCTGAGACCGGCCCTGTGCCGATCTGCCTGGATGATAGCATAAACACAACTTTTTGTCAACAAAAACGACTGTAACTTACAGAAATTACATATTTTCTAAACTTTTAGACAAATTTCGACAAAGGAGGAAAAAGAAGGAAACGAGGCGAAAAAGGACGGGTCTATTGCGCCCCTTAATACTCTTTCCTGCGATAGATACAGGTGGCCACGGGACAGGAGATCCCAAACGCAGCCAGTGCGCACCCAATCATCATCGCGCCGCCGAAAAGGATCTGCGCCTGGGTCATGGGGGCCGGGAACGGTGCGTTTACCAGAGCCGTAAGCCCCATGACAAGCCCAACCCCGCCAAGAAGGCTGATGACCAAAGACACCTCATTTCGCTCTTCGCCGCCGATGTAAAACAGTGGGAAAAAGATCGCCCCCATAAACAGGCTGATTCCAACGCCTGCCACGAACAGCAGGAAAATGTCAGTTGTTCTGTCAAACGGGAAACCGCGCAGCGCAACAGACAGTGCCGCGCCCATTCCCGCGAAAGCCATTCCCACAGCCAACCACGACAGCAAGCTCAAATAATAGCTGCGCACAATGGCAGACCGGGTTACGGGGGCGGTCAGCTTGTACTTGCTCCATTTCCCAACGCTTTCCTTTCGCACACTCGCAATCGAATTGAAAGAGAATCCGATCATGGAAAGCAGCATATAGCCAATCATCCACGAGGTGTCCCGCTTGCCAAGGACGGCGGCGAAGATCCCCAGGACAAACAGGATCACGGCAAAAACTTTTGCGTTGGAAAGTGCCGCGTAAAAGTTATTTTTCAGAAGCCCTTTCATACCCGCTCCCCTTTCACTAACAGCAGCATGATTTCATCCACGGAAGTCTGGTCAATCACAACGTCCTTATACTTCCTCTGGGCCGCTTTTCCGTCAGAAACCAGCACGTCTATCTGAAAATCCCGTTTCCGATAGGCAAGAATATCTTTCGGGTCTAAGGCGAGAAACTGACGTTCCTTGCAGCGCATGACCGCGTAGTGATACGCCAGATCGTTTTTGGACGCCGTCAGAATGAGCCTGCCATGGTGGATAAAGGTGATATAATCCGCAACCTTTTCTAAGTCGCTGGTAATGTGGGAAGACAACAAGATGGAGTGGGTTTCGTTCTGCACAAATTCCAGAAAAACGTCCAGCATTTCGTCCCGCATGATCGGGTCTAAGCCGCTGGTGGCCTCGTCTAAAATGAGCAGCTCCGGGTGATGGGACAGTGCGGCGGCAATGGTCAGCTGCATGGTCATTCCTTTGGAATAATGCTTGATTTTCTGCTTTGCTGGCAGGTGAAAGTCCGCCAAATACTTCTGAAATAGGGTAGTGTCCCACCGGGTATAAAGCCCCGCCATGACCTTGGACAGCTGTTCCGCCGTCCAGTAAGGGGGAAAATTGTCCCCATCGTAGACAACGCCAATTCTTTCCCGCAGGCTCGTGTCCGTGTCCGACATTTCCCGGCCAAAGAGCTTGATCGTTCCGCTGCCTTTCCGGATGGTATTCAAAATGCAGCCGATGGTGGTGGTTTTTCCCGCTCCGTTTTCTCCCACAAATCCCATAATGGCACCGTAGGGCAGAGAAAAAGTCACATCCTCCAAGGCAAAATTCGACTTGGGAAAGGCTTTGGAAACCTGCCGCAATTCTAAAATATGCTCCATGCTCATTCGTCCTCCTGATAGAATAGGGCCAACAATTCCGTCAATTTTTCCAGCGAAATGTTGCTTGTCCGGCCAATCTCCGCGGCGGCCTGCAAATGTTCCTCCGCGATCCGCTGCTGTTCTTCTTGGTAAAATTCCTTGTTTTGGGCGGAGACAAAGCTCCCTCGGCCCACTGTGGTTTCGATGAACCCGTCCCTTTGCAGATCCTCATAGGCTTTCTGCACCGTAATGACACTGACATGGATGGATTTTGCCAGTGCCCGCATGGAGGGAATGGAGTCGCCCGCCTGCAGCTCGCCGCTCATGATCATCGCTTTCATCTGGGAGGTGATTTGCTCATAGATCGGCTTGCCTGCGTTATTGCTGATGATGATTTCCATAATTCACCGTCTTTTCTAATTGTACTTAATGTATAAGCACATTATAACACTTGCGGGCGCATAGTCAACCCATAAAAACTGTGGAATGCGCAGAAAAACCCGGGCGGCTATCAGCCGCCCGGGTTGGGTGCGAAGAAATTCAATTACTGAAACTGCCGGATCAGCTTCTCAAACACGGGAAGGCTTCTTTGAATCATGTCGTAGCTGACGCAGTAGCAGATCCGGAAGTACCCCGGGCAGCCGAAGCCGTCGCCGGGCACCAGCAGCAGATTCTCCCTTTTTGCCAAATCCGAGAATTTGTTGGCATCTCCCCCGGGAGCCTGGATGAACAGGTAGAAGGCTCCGTCGGGCTTTGCCATTTTGTAGCCCATGGCCGTTAAGCCCTGATAGAGAGCCTGCCGGTTCCGGTCGTAGCTCACCAGGTCCGGCCGCAGGTGAGCGCACCGGGCGATGACCTTCTGCCACAGACTGGGGGCGCAGACATGTCCGCAGGAGCGGGCGGCTCCGGCCACGGCGGCGTAGACCGCCTGACTGTCCGCACAGGAGCCGGGAACCAGAACGTAGCCGATTCGCTCACCGGGCAGAGACAGGGACTTGGAGTAGGAGTAGCAGATGATGGTGTCCGGATAGATGGCGGGAAGATAGGGCACTTCCACCCCGTAAACCAGTTCCCGGTAGGGCTCGTCGGAAATGAGGTAAATGGGATGGCCGAAGGCCGCTGCCTTCTCCCTCAGAATGGCGGCCAGAGCCTCCAGGGTTTGGCGGGTGTACACCACGCCGGAGGGATTGTTGGGGGAATTCAGAAGCACCGCCTGGGTGTTGGGGGTGAGCATGGCGGTCAGAGCCTCCAGATTGATCTGAAAATCCGGCACGTCCGGGGGCACGACCTTGAAAATCAGCCCTGCCTCTTCGGCGAAGGGCTTGTACTCCGGGAAATAGGGAGCCACGGTGAGCAGCTCTCCCCCGGGCACGGCCAGTGCCCGGAATACGCTGACCAGCTCCGGCGCCGCGCCGCAGCCCAGGAAGAATTCCTCCGGCTTCGTGGCCGCACCGTAGCGGGCGTTCAGGTCGTCGGAAATGGCGCGTCTGGCTTCATAATCGCCTACGGCAGAGGTATAGCCGTGCACCAGCAGGGAGTCGGTGTCATCCAGAATCGCCCGGACGGCCTCGTTGACCTCCGGAGGCGCGGGAATGGAGGGGTTGCCCAGGGAATAGTCGTAGACGTTTTCCGGCCCCACAATGGCGGCCTGCCGGCGGCCATACTCGAATAAATCCCGGATGCAGGAGCGATTGGCTCCCAGGGCATAGGCTTTTTGGTTTACCATAATTTTTCCTCCTAGTTCTCATACAGCGGTGCGGCGGGGTCGTAGGGCTGAGCCTTGTAGGTCACGGAGCCAATGGGCTTGCCCTCCACGCCGTACTTGGGATTGTAGCCAAATAGGTTTACATAACGAGCGAGGTCGTCCTTTTCCTTTTCCATTTCCTCCATGACGGCCACGGTAGCCAGCACGTCGTCCACCGCCCGGTGGGAGTTGACTACCTTGCCGGTCAGACCGTAGACCTCGATGGCGTTGCACAGCCGGTGAGGATAGGCGTGGCGATCCTTGTAAACCGTCAGCAGATCCAGCTTGTCCTTGCCTTTTAAGATGGCCGGGTCGCCGTCCCGAAGGAGCATATAGAACAGAAAGCTCAGGTCAAAATGGGCGTTGTAGGCCAGAAGCAAGGTGTTTCCCTGAATCAGCTCGGCGATGTCCCGGCAGACCCGGGTTTTGGACAGCCCCCGCTCCCGGAGATCCTGGGTGGAAATGCCGGTGAGCTGTTCGATTTTCGGGGGCACGAAGCTGCCGGGAGCCAGAGCCACCAGCTCATCGTATTCCTGGGTGACTTTGGGCTGACCGTTTTCCGGCTCCACCACCACCGCGGCGAATTCGATGATCTCGTCCCGGCTGTATTGGAGCCCGGTGGTCTCCGTGTCGAAGAGCACCAGCCGGTCGTATTTCTCAAACAGGGATGTAAACATAGTCTCTTTCTCCGTATGTTAATTTCAGACCAGCGACATGGCCCGGGCCAGCTTGCTTTTGGGCTGAACGGACAGTCCGAACTCCGCCGCCAAGTTTTGGGCGAAGGCCTCCGCAGCCCGGTCACTGCCGGATTTCAGCTCCACCTCCACCTCGGCAAAGGGCAGTTCCTTACCGCCGCCCAGGAGCACGCCTTTGTCCAGAGCCAGCTCCACGGTGCCGTCCTGGGTGGGAAGAAGCTTGGCAAGCCTTACGAACCGGGCGGCGCAGAAGGGAGCCACACCGTCCTGGACTATCTGGGACAGTTCCTCCGGCGCGCCCAGGGCGATGAGCTTCGGAAGCCCCTCAGAAATATCCGGAGCCTCCACTTCCCATTCCCCCCGGCTGCCGTCGGGCAGAGGGGTCTTGACGGTGCACACCGACACCCCGTTTTCCAGCCGCCGCCGGAGCGTCCAGCGGCGCGAGCGCAGGACAAGCAGGGGGGTGTCATAATAGGCGGTCTCCATGGAAATGGACTTAAAATCACCGAATTTTTCTCGGATTTTCTCCAAATCCCCGGCTTTGGCCTGATATTTCAGTTCAAATTCTCTTCCCATGGTGACGCTCCTTTTCAGCCTTTGCCCATCATTATACACCGAACCAATTCCAGATGCAAGAATCATTGTGGAGCTTGCCATTCCGACAGCATAATTTTTCCGCCTGTGCTAGGATGGTGCCATTCTGGAAGAAAGGCGTGGTGTACCAATGATGGTGGAAGCGTATTTGCGGCGGGGACGCCGGCGGATGGAGCAGCTGCTATTGGAGCCGGGAATTCGGGGGCTGCTGCTGGCTCTGTTCTACGGGGGCAGCGGATTTCTCCTGACGGCGGCCAGCCTGGGCAATTCTCCCCAGCCCATCGCCATGGGGATGATCTGCGGCTTCACCGGCTGGCGGGCGGTGCTGATAAGTCTGGGGGCACTGGTGGGCTATCCCACTTTTTGGGGCAGCGGGGGCTTGCAGGGAATTGCCTGGGCGGCCTCGGCGGGGCTGCTGGCGCTGCTCCTGGGACGGCGGGAGGAGAGCCGGAACCAACCGCTGATGATTCCCGCCATCGCCGCCTTCCTTACGGCCATCACGGGGCTGTGCTTTCAGCTGCTTCTCCGGGATCGGACCCCGCCGCTGGTGTATGGCCTGCGCATCGGCCTGACAGGACTGACCGCCATGCTTTTTACCCAGGCCGTCCGGTGCCGGGATCCGGTGACGGACTGGCTCATCGGGGCTCTGGCGACGCTGGCACTGGCGCAGATTCCCCTGGGCATGGTGAACCCCGGGTGTGTGGCCGCCGGGGTGCTTGCGGTGAGCGGCGCTTTTCCCGCGGCGGCTCTGGCGGGGCTGGGACTGGACTTAGCTCAGGTGACGAAGGTGCCCATGACGGCGGCGGTGTGCCTTGGCTGGTTCATACGGCTGATCCCCTTCGACAAACGCTGGCAGCACTACGCCGCCCCAGGCTTCGGAGCACTGGCGGTGATGGCGGCCTGCGGCATCTGGGATTTGTCGGTGCTGCCGGGGCTGGTGCTGGGCGGCGGGGCGGCGGCTCTGCTTCCTGCCCGCACTCAGATTCCTCGCCGCCGGGGGGAGACGGGAGCCGCCCAGGTGCGGCTGGAGGTGGGGGCGGAAATGTTTTTCACCCTGCGGCAGCTGCTTACCGAAACGGAGCCCCCTGCCGTGGATGCCAAGGCTTTGCTGGAGCGGGCACAGGAGCGAGCCTGCGGCACCTGCTCCGCAAGAAACCGATGCACCCAGCGGCTGAGCCTGAGCCTGGAACACCTGGAGCACCCCTTGGAGGCGGACTGCCGGAAGCAGGGGCGGCTCATCCCTCAGCTGCGCCTTGCCCAGGAGCAGCGCCGGGGGCTGGAAGCAAATCAAAAACGCCTGCTGGAATACCGGCAGGCTCTGGCGCAGCAATATACGTTTCTGGGGGAGTATTTGCGAAATCTTGCGGACGGGCTCCCCCGGAAGGCCCGGCATCCCCTGCCGGAATTTCAGGCTCAGGCTGCCGCCCGGAGCCGGGGAAAGGAGCGAGCCAATGGGGATCGGTGCATTGCTTTTCCCGGGGCTGAATGCCGGTACTATGTGCTTCTGTGCGACGGCATGGGCACAGGGCTGGGGGCGGCGCAAGCAGGCTTCACCGCCGCGGGGCTTCTGCGGCAGATGCTGGCGGCGGGATTTCCCGCCGGGGATGCGCTGGAAACGCTCAACAGTCTTCTGACACTTCGGGGCAGTGCCGGGGAGGTGACGGTGGATTTAGCGGAGGTGCAGCTGGACACGGGCATTGCCAGCCTGTTCAAATGGGGGGCGGCGCCCAGCTGGCTGCTCACCCGCCGTGGAACCGAAAAAATAGGGACAGCCACGCCGCCGCCGGGTCTTTCTTTGGAAGAAAACCGGATGACGGTGGAGAAGCTGTCCCTTCGCCGGGGAGAAGTGCTGATTCTCGTCAGCGACGGTGTGGATGGAGAGGGTATCCAGCACCAGTCTGTCCTATCTCCGGATGCGCCGCCTGGGGAGCTGGCGGCGGAAATTCTGGACAGAGGCTGCGTAGGCGCGGAAGACGATGCCACGGTTGCGGTCATCCGTCTGCGCCCTGTCAGCCTGCCTACAGGGTAGCATAAAAGGGGTGCAAATGCTGTCGAAATACCGTTCCTCCGGAAAAATTTTCGGAGGATTTTCGGAGAAAAGGAAGTGGTTGCGCTTTTGCCCCTCCTGTGTTATGATGCAGGAAAACACAGGAGGGACGGTCAATGGACAAGCAAATCATAGAGAAAATTCTGGAGGGTGCCGAAGTGGCTCCGGGGATGGACATTCTGGACATTTCCGCCGGGGTGCTCACCGCCGGGTGCCGGGAAAGAAGCCCGAAAAGCCTTGCGGAAGGGGCGCTTTCCCAGGTGGAATCCCTCCGGGGAGAATACGATCGGATTTTGCTTTGCGGCCCTTTGCCGGAGGGCGTGAATGTGAAGCGGCTGCTGCGCCGATTGGCGGGACTTCTGAAGGAAGACGGACGGCTGAGCATCGCCTGCGATCCGGCTCAGGCTCAGGACATGCCCCCGGCGGAGGAACTGGTGAAGCTCTTTGAGCCCCATTTTCATGTGGAAATTATGGTCGCCAACCGGCTGCTGTACCAGGTCAGCGGGGTCAAGCGGGATCCGCTGGCTCAGGTGCACTGCGGGGTGACCCATACCCATGGCGGCCTGACCCACACCCATACCCACGGAGACGTTGCCCACGAGCACACTCCGGAGCCGGGAGCCACGCCCATCCGGGAGCTGCTGGTGCTCATGCGGTATCTGGTCAGCCACAACGATGCCCACGCCCAGGAGGTGGCGGAGCTGGCTTCCCAGCTTCAGGCGGCGGGAAAGGACGTAGCCTATGATGAAATCATGGACGCAGTGTCGGATTTCGATATGGTCAACGCCAAACTGGATGCCATTTTGGCTCAGCTGACGGTGGAGGAGTTCTAAGCGGAACGGCGTAGCCGTGACAGATGAGGGCAAAGGCTCCCCTTGCTGACCAAGGGGAGCTGTCTCGTGCGTCCCCCGCAAGCACGAGACTGAGGGGATCAGAACTCCCATCTTTTTGTGTGCTTTCATTGACGCAGTTTTACAATCCCTCAGTCAAAAATCAAAGATTTTTGCCAGCTCCCTTTGCACAAGGGAGCCAGGGTGCTCCCGCACCAGTGCGTTTATCGATGGTTCTCGGAAAAACCGGAAAATTGTACCACATTCTTCCGCTTTTTCGCAATGGCATGTTTTCTTAACGGCCTTTCGAGTCCCGCAGCTGTACCACCGAATGACTTTTCTTCGTTCACACCCCTGACGGGATGCGCCCGAAGAAAAGGGGACTCTCCCCCGAGCTAAAAAAGTGTCCACTGGACACTTTTTTACCCGCCCTTCGGGCGGGCCGCTCTCTTCGAGTCCCGTATCCACCCCATAAAAAGAACACCATCCGGAAGGATGGTGTTCTTTTTATGGGGTGGATAATGGGACTCGAACCCACGATCTTCAGAGCCACAATCTGACGCCTTAGCCAACTAGGCCATATCCACCATATGCAATTTGCTGAAAACGGGGCGGGCAAAGATGGCACGCCAGGAGGGACTCGAACCCCCGACCTACTGCTTAGAAGGCAGTTGCTCTATCCAGCTGAGCTACTGGCGCATTTCTATGGAGCGGGTGACGGGAATCGGACCCGCGTATCCAGCTTGGAAGGCTGGTGTTCTACCATTGAACTACACCCGCAAGTCCCTGCCCTTAGCAGTTTCAGCCAGAGCATTTTACCATAGAGCGCCGGAATTGTCAACCGAAATTTTTCAGAATCCCGGGAATTTTTTCATAAATCACGTCTGCAACGGCCCCGTCGGCGCATTTACACACATTTTCATACCGATCGGCGATTTTTCCGTCGGCAGGGGCATAGGCATAGTCCGCATCCACCATCATAGGCAGGTCATTGTCCGCGTCGCCGACGCACACCAGGATTTTCCGACCCAGGTGGGCTTGCAGCTGCCGGGCGGAGCGGCCCTTGCTGACCCCCTTGGCATGAACGTCGATAATTCGGGTGGCTGCCCGGAACACCACGCAGGCATCCCCGAAGGTCTCGTTCAGAATCCGCTCAGCCTCGTCCATCCGGCGCACCTCCTCCGGAGTGCCGGAGAACATGCTGTCCACGGTGTCGTCTTTGAAGGTGCCGTACAGGGAGAATTTCAGAAAGGTACCCAGGTCGTCTCCGGGCTTTACGAATTGATAGGCGCAGCTATGGCTGGCGCAGAAAACGTCCCAGCCCGGGTGGTCGGGACAGGCATAGTGCGCCTGAAGTCCCTGAACCTCCACGGTCAGGTCTGGAAACAGCCGCCGGGCGGTGTTCACGGTCTCCCAGGCATCCAGGGGAATCGGGTGACAGAACTCGAATTTTCCCGTGGTCAGGTCATAGGCGGCAGAGCCGTTGTAGAGAAGCAGCGGGGCGTTCACGGGTACAATGTCCCGGAAGGCCTGAATCATGGGCACGCTGCGGCCGGTGTTCACGGTGAAAGCGCCGCCGTTGGCCATAAAATATCGGATGGCCTCCAGATTCCGCTCCGGAATGGTGGAGTCCGGGGCAGTCAGCGTCCGGTCGTAGTCAACGGTCAGCAGAACATCCGAAAAATCCATTTATGTCATCCTTTCCAGCTTTTGCAGCACATCTTTGAAATATTGGGGCAGCTCGGCGAACACCATCACCGGATGGCCGTCTCTGGGGTGGGCGAAGCACAGCACCCCGGCATGGAGACACTGGCTGGACTGACCCAGCTCCGGCTTTTTGTGGCCGTAAACCGTATCGCCCAGAATGGGATGACCGATGTAGGCCATGTGCACCCGAATCTGATGGGTGCGGCCGGTTTCCAGCTTGCAGCGGATGTGGGTATAGCCCTTATATCTGCGGATGACCTCCCAGTGGGTCACGGCGGGCTTGGAATTGCGCTGGGTGACGCACATTTTCTTCCGGTCGCTGGGATGCCGTCCGATGGGGGCGTCCACGGTGCCGGAATCCTCCTTCAGCACCCCGCAGACAATGGCCTCGTAGGTTCTTGCCATGGAGTGATCTTTCAGCTGGGAGGCCAGCACCGTGTGAGCCAGGTCGTTTTTTGCCACGGCCAGCAGCCCGGAGGTATCCTTGTCAATCCGGTGGACGATGCCGGGGCGCAGTTCCCCGTTGATGCCGGACAGATCGTCTCCCAGGGCGTAGAGAAGCCCATTGACCAGGGTGTCGTCCTGGTGCCCGGCGGCAGGGTGCACCACCAGCCCCTTGGGCTTGTTAATCACCAGCAAATCCTCGTCCTCGTAGACAATATCGAGAGGTATGTCCTTGGGCTGAATATCCACGGCCTTGGGCTCCGGAATTTCGTAGGATATGGGGTCGCCGGGATTCAGCTTGTCGTTTTTCTTCCCGGGCTTTCCGCAGCGAAGAACCTGCCCTTCCTCAATGAGTCTTTGGGCGGCGCTCCGGCTCAGACCCGGTACGCTCCGGGTCAAAAAGGCGTCCAGACGCTCCCCGGGGGTGTCAGCATACAGAGTCATTTGCTCTCCTTCCAGAAATCCTTGTGCATTAGAAGCAAACTGACCATCAGCACGGCGCAGCCGCAGGTGATGAAGCAGTCGGCCACGTTGAACACGGGAAAGTCCATGAAGGTGGTTTCCAGCATGTCCACCACATACCCCAGCCGCACCCGGTCGATCATGTTGCCCAGGCCGCCGCCGTAGATGGCCGCGATGCAGAACCGCTCCAGCTTGGTAAAGCCCACGGGCTTTTTGAAATACTCCCAGAAAATCAGGCCGGTGAGCACCAGAAAAATCAGGGCAAAGAGCCACTGCTGCCCCTCAAAGGAGGAGAAGGCGGCGCCGGTGTTGCGCACATAGGTGATTTGCAGAATGCCGGGGATGAAGGGCTGAGCGCCCGCGGCGGGAATATAGAGTACGGTAAAATACTTTGCCACCTGGTCGGCGATGACGATCAGGGCGACAAACAGACTGTAATAGAGAAACATAGGCTTCCTCCTCGTTTTTACCGGAATATGATACCATGCCGGCCCGGGAATGTCAAAGGGGCTGGGGGAAAAAGAGAGTCCTTTGAAAAAAATAGAGGCTGTCAAAAACCATGTCATTGCGAACCAGTGTGGTGCTCCGCGCAGCGAATCAAAATTCTAATGACTGCCAGTGGCAGTCATACCTTGATTTATGCAACACTGGTGTGGCAATCCCCCGGTTTTTCTGGGTGCCACATATCACGCATGTCATTGCGAGCCAGTGCTCACACTGGCGTGGCAATCCGTAACTCCTGCCTTCCCTCTGGGGTGGTGCTCCGCGCAGCGAATCAAAATCTAACAATTGCCAGTGGCAATTGCACAATAATGTATAGGTGGCTCGCGCGTCCCCCGCAAGCGCGAGACGGATGAGGGCAAAAACGATGCCTCCATTGTCCCAAAGCGAAGTCCTATGCGTGTATTTCTACTTTCCATAAATATTTCGGTGCTGGTCCCTCCGGGGGCAATGTTCTTGTCCCGGCAAGAACATTGAGAAGTAAGCGGGCTTAAGTAACCGATGATGAAATCGGCAAGAGCTAACGGCGAGAGATTTTGTCACGAATGAAAGTTTGAAAAGCGCCGGAATACTGTATGTATTTCAAGCTTTTCAAACTGCACAGTCGGGGCAAAAGATCCGCTGATAGCCGCAGACGATTTCATCATCGGTTACGAAAGGGCGCTGCCGAAAAGCCGCCCCCTTAAGTATCCCCCGGCCGCATCGCCGGAAGTACCGAGGAATATTTTGAATTGCTTTGGGTGGTTCTAACGGGGACGCTCAGGTGTGGCCGGTGCGCCCCGCTCTCTTTCCAACAAATAAAAAAACCCGCCCCGAGTATTCCCAGGACGGTGCTACTAGAGCCATATTTATTTGACCAGGAACCGATCCACATCCCGGCGAAGAGTTTCCAGCTCTTCCTCGGAGCACTGGGCAACCACCCGCAGAGGCTGATTGAAATCCAGGCAGAACATTTCCATAAAGCTGCCGCCTCGGATTTTATGCTGGTCATCTCGGACGCTGATGGGGAAGGCGCGGGAGGTGGCGATGGAGACGAATTCCTCCACATCCTCCATACTCCCCAGACGAATCCAAAATTCTCGCATATTTCTCGCCCTCCAAACTGTACAAAGTGGCGTTTGTCGTGTATAATGGGGAGCAAAGACCCCGTGAATCGGTTCCAACCCGCCGATCAACGGGACTGCGATTTATTATAATGCTTTTTTACAAAAAAGCAACTGGCGTTTTGGATGATTAACACAAGAAGCCAGGGAAAATATTGGTGGTTTTGACAAATGAAATTTGCGTTTTATACCCTCGGCTGTAAGACAAATCAGTATGAGACCCAAGCCATGGAGCACCTGCTTCTGGAAAAGGGTCACGAAATCGGCAGCTTTGAGGAAGCCTGTGACGGCTACGTTATCAATACCTGCTCCGTCACCGCCGTGGCGGACAAGAAGAATCGGGCGGTGATCCGCCGGTGCCGCCGGGACAATCCCCAGGCGGTGATCGCCGTGTGCGGCTGCTATTCCCAGCACGACCCGGAGGCCGTCCGGGCTCTGGGCATCGATGTCATCGGCGGCAGCGGCCAGCGGCAGGCCTTTGTGGAAATGCTCCTGGATGCCGCCGGAGAAAAGCGTCATGAGGAGCAGCTGGACAACGCACTGGGTCGTCGGGAATTCGAGTGCCTGCCTGCCGGCGGCCTGGAGGAGCGAACCCGTGCCATGCTGAAGGTTCAGGACGGGTGCGTGAATTTCTGCACCTACTGCATCATTCCCTACACCCGTGGCCCCATCCGCTCGGCTCCTCTGGAGGTGGCGGTGGCTCAGGCAAAGGAGCTGGCCGTTCGGGGCTATCGGGAAATCGTGCTCACGGGCATTGAGATTGCGGGCTGGGGACAGGATCAGCCTGGGAAACCGGAGCTGGCGCTGCTGGTTGAAGAAATCTGCAAGGCCGTGCCCGATCTGCGGATTCGCCTGGGTTCTCTGGAACCCCGTGTGGTGACGGAGGACTTCTGCCGGCGGCTCAGCGTATTTCCCAATCTGTGCCCCCAGTTCCATCTTTCCATGCAGTCCGGCAGCGACACGGTGCTCTCCCGGATGAAGCGAAAGTACGATACCGCCCGATACTATCAGAGCGTGGAGCTTCTGCGCAAATTCTTCCCGGAGTGCGCCGTGACAACGGATATGATCGTGGCTTTCCCCGGAGAGACCGAGGAAGAATTTGCCGAAAGTCTGACCTTTATCCGCAAATGCGCCTTTGCGGATATGCACATTTTCCCCTATTCCCGGCGGCCGGGCACTCCGGCGGACAAAATGCCCGGCCAGCACAATAACGCCACCAAGGAGGCCCGGAGCCGGGCAGCCATCGCCCTGGCGGAGGAAATGAGCCGAGCCTACCGGGAGAGCTTTGTTGGACGAACGCTGGAGGTGCTTTTTGAGGAGCGGGAGGGGGACTTCTACACCGGCCACGCCCCCAATTATATCAAGGTCTACGCCAGAGGCGAAAACCTGCACAACGAAATCCGCACCGTCACCGTGCTGGAAATCTACCGGGACGGTGTGCTGGCGGAGCTGAATTGACCAGGCGATTGCCGTATAGCGCGTGTCATTGCGGGAACTGTCGTACAACGCTTGTCATTGCGAACCAGTCCGCAGACTGGTGTGGCAATCCCCCGGTTCTTCCGAGAGCCAATTTGGAACGTGTAGGGGTCGATGCCCTCATCGACCCGTCAAACCGACAATGCGTATTAGCGGGACGATGTGGGCATCGTCCCCTACAAGTCCTAAATCGGTTTTCGTATACTTGGTGCGCAATGACATGTGTTTAATGAGACTGCCCCATAAACAACTATCCCATTTTCCAGTTGTATTTTTTAGAATTCTATGCTACAATAACACGATTTTTGCTGTTTGGAGGCAACTATGAAAACCCTGCTGCACGTCTGCTGCGCGCCCTGCGCCAACCGTCCCATTGATATTCTGCGAACCGACGGCATCGAGGTCACGGGCTTCTGGTACAATCCCAACATCCATCCGGTGACGGAATACCGGGCCCGGCGGAACTGCCTGCAGGCCTACGCCCAGGAAATCGAGCTGCCTCTGATTCTGAAAAACGACTACGGTCTGCGCCCTTTTGTCCGGGCGGTGGCGGAGGATATTCCCGGCCGGTGCGTCAAGTGCTACGAAATGCGCCTGTATGAGACGGCAAGACAGGCCGCCGAGGGGGGCTTCGACAGCTTCACCTCGTCGCTCTTCATCAGTCCCTACCAGAAGCATGAGCTGATGCGGGAGGTTGCCCAGCGGGCAGCGGCGGAGTACGGGGTGCAGTTCCTCTACCGGGATTTCCGACCCTACTTCCGGGAGGGACAGGCCTTCGCCCGGGAGCACGGCTTTTATATGCAGAAGTACTGCGGCTGTGTGTTTTCCGAGGAAGAGCGGTACATGAAACCAAAGAAAATCATTCCTTAAAGGAGAAACTATGACGAATTTTGAATTTTCCGTGCCGACGCTGTTCGGCCTGGAGGGCATTGCCGGCGACGAGCTGCGCAGACTGGATATGGAGAATGTCCGGGTGGAGAACGGCCGGGTGCTGTTTTCCGGAGACGAGCGGGCGTTGGCCAAGGCCAACGTGTGCCTGCGCACCGGCGAGCGGGTGCTGCTGGTGCTGGCGGACTTCAAGGCAACCACCTTTGAAGAGCTGTTTCAGGGGGTTTACCGCGCGGAGCTGGAAAACTACATCCCCAAGGACGGGGCGTTCCCGGTGAAGGGTCACTGCCTGAGCAGTCAGCTCATGAGCGTGCCGGACTGCCAGGCCATTGTGAAAAAGGCCGCCTCCCGGCGGCTGGGCGAAAAGTACGGCGTTTCCTGGCTGCCGGAAACCGGTGCGAAATACCAGCTGCAATTTTCCATCATGAACGACCGGGTGCAGCTGTACCTGGATACCTCCGGCCCGGGGCTTCACAAGCGTGGCTACCGTGCCCAGGGCAACGACGCCCCCTTGCGGGAGACCCTGGCCGCCGCCATGGTGCAGCTGACCCGTTACCGGGGTCGGGATTTTATCTGGGATCCCTTCTGCGGTTCCGGCACCATTCCCATCGAGGCGGCGCTGATTGCCAAAAACCGGGCGCCGGGCATGAACCGCCGGTTTTCCGCCGAGGCCTTCGCCTGGATGGAACCCAGCCTTTGGGGACAGGTGCGCACCGAGGCAAAGGACAAGGAATTCCAGGGGAAGTACCAGATTCTGGGCTCGGACAACGACCCCAAGTGTATTTCCCTGTCCATGTCCAACGCCAGAAAGGCCGGCGTTGCCGACTGTATTTCCTTCCGGGACGGGGACGCTACCAAGATGGACTTGCCCGCCCAGAGCGGCGTTCTCATCTGCAATCCGCCCTACGGCCAGCGGATGCTGGAGCAGCGGACGGCTCAGCGGCTCTATCAGGAGCTGGGGCGGCATCTGCGCTATGCCGACGGCTGGAAAAAGTATATCATCACCTCCGAGCCGGAGTTTGAGCATTACTTTGGCAAGCGGGCGGATAAGAAGCGAAAGCTGTACAACGGCATGATCAAGTGCGACTACTACATGTTCTTGGGCAACCGCCGATGAAATTGTCTGCGGTTATCGAGCGGATCTTTTGCCCCAACTGTGCAGTTTGAAAAACTTGAAATACATGCAGTATTCCTGCGTTTTTCAAACTTTCATTTGTGCCAAAATCTCTCGCTGATAACACTTGCCAATTTCATCGTTGGTTGCCAGGACGGCAGACAAAAGAAATAAAGAATCGGAGGCGCCCTATGAAGCACCTGTTCATCATCAATCCCGCGGCGGGCAGCCACGACCAGACCGACTGGTATCGCGCTCAGATTGAAACCCACTGCGCCGGGCTGGACTACGAAATCCGGGTCTCCCAGGCGCCGGGGCAGTGCCGCCAGATTGCCCGGGCGGCTGCGGAAACCGGGGAAGAAGTGCGCCTTTACGCCTGCGGCGGCGACGGCACCCTGAACGAAGTGGCCTCCGGCGCGGCGGGCTTCCCCAATGCGGCGGTCACCGCCTTTTCCGGAGGAAGCGGCAACGATTTTGTACGGATTTTCTCGGAAAGCACCGCTTTTTCCGACCTTTCCCGGCTGCTGGACGCGGAGGAAACGGCCTTTGACCTGATTCGCTGCAATGACAATCTGGCTCTGAACGTCTGCTCCGTAGGACTGGATGCCCGGATCGGCACGGATGTGGCCCGGTATAAGCGTCTACCCTTTTTGCAGGGCTTCAACGCCTACGCCGCCTCCACGGTCATCAACCTCTTCCGGGGCATTTCCGCCCACTATGTGGTGGAAGTGGGTGGAGAACGAATCGACGGTGAGCAGACCTTCGTGTGCGTGTGCAACGGACAGTATTACGGCGGCGGCTTCCATCCCGTGCCGGAGGCCGACCCCTCGGACGGGCTTCTGGAGGTGCTTCTGGTAAAAAAAGTAAACCTTCTCCAGGTTCCCGGCATCATCGGCAAGTACAAAAACGGCCGCTGGAAGGAGCTTCCCCAGTTTATCCGGCACTTTCAGACCCGGCAGCTGCGCGTAATCTGCGATGAGCCCAGCGCGGTGAATCTGGACGGGGAGCTGCTCACGGCCCAAAGGGTGGACATCTCCCTGGCGGAGGAAAAGCTGCGCTTTTTCTACCCCAGAGGTCTTCGCTGGAAGCCCTGACTGCCGGAAAATCCTCTTACCGCGAGGCGGCGGACGGTTTTCCCTCTGCCGAAGGGCTTCCCGGAAAAGCGGAGGTTTCTCCATACTGTAACAAAATGAAGCGCCTGGCGCACAAAAAACAGCCTGTGCGGAAGCGGGTTTTGTCAAAAAGCACATTCCGCGCCCTGGAATTTATGCAAAAAACCGTCTGAATTCTGGTTTCCAAAAATTGACAAGTATATTTGACCGTGATATAATTACATATCGTGACGGGAAAGGAAAGGGAAACATATGGCAGGAGAACTTCGGATCAAGCCCGGCACCAAGCTCAGGATGGCTCTGGATGTTCCCATTGGCCAGCAGCCCCAGTTCAATCTGGTGTGCACCTTCGTCAAATCTCTGGACGTGGCCTCCTTCCTGATTTCCATTCCCATGCGGGACGGGCGGCCTATGCCCGTGGACGATACCCGGAAACTCTTGATTCGCTACGGCACCGACAAGGACGCCATGATCGTGGCGGGCTACGCCGACGACGAGGTGAAGGAGGGCATCCGCCGCTGCTGGAAAATCCGCCGGGTGGCGGAGCAGCGTCAGTTCTTCCAGCGTGCCGACGAACGTCTGAAAGTCACCGTTCCCATTACCTACAGCCAGCCCACCTGGCAGCCGGACTCCGACGGCGTGATTCGCCGGGAGGATGGTCTGACATTGGATATTTCCGCCGGCGGCCTTGCGTCTTATGTGAACCGCCGCCTGATTGTGGGCGAGGTCTGCGACATCAACCTGCCCGCCATCGGCACCGGCCGGGAAGGTCGGGCCATTACCGCTCTGGCGGCGATCTGCTGGATTCGGGAAGCGCCCAAGGGCAGTCCCTTCCGCTTCGTCTGCGGCTATCAGTTCCGGTTCGCGGACGGCGAGGAGCGGGAGCAGATGCAGCTGTACGTTGCCAATATCAAAAAGCGGTATAAGCTATGACAAATCTGAAAGAAAAGCTTCCTTTTTCCAGGCATAAGCGGAAGAAAAAGGAAGAAATGCTTCGCATTGAGCAGTTGCAGAAGCTGCTGGAGGAAACCGGCGGGGACGTGGACCCGGAAACCGTGGTCTCCCTGTACATGCCCCATCGGCGGCGCAAGCTCTTTGCCGATGCCATTTTGCGGCTGGACAAAATGTCCCTGTGGCTCATTGCCCTGCTGGCGGTCATTGGAATTCTCTTCATCGCCGCCTTTGCCCAGGAGAAAATGGGCAACTTCACCATCAACCTGAACCGTCTGGAGCTGTACCGGAAGGGCATCGCCATTTCCGACGATCCCTATTTCACCCGGCCTACCGCCCGGCTCATTGCCAATACCGTGGCGGATGCCACGAACATCTCCATTGACGACCTGCCCGACGACCTGGACGAGGTCAGCGGCGGCCATAACGGAGACAATTACATGGCCTATACCTACTATGTCCGCAACGCGGGCAAGGAGGATGTGTGGTATAACGCCCGGATTACCTTGGATTCCTGCGCCAAGGGCGCGGAGGAGGCGGTTCGGGTGGCGGTCTGGCACAACGGCACCCGGACGGTGTACGCCATGCCCGCCGCCGACGGCCAGCCAGAGGCGGGCTGCGTCAGCTTTGCCGACGACAAAACCGTCTGCGCCTACCGGGAGGAAAACTTCCTGGTGGGAAACGTGGATAAATACACCATCGTCATCTGGATGGAGGGGGACGACCCGGAGTGCGTGGACAAGATCGTGGGCGGCTCCGTGGAGTTTACCATGCGCATTGACGCGGACAACGATGACGATACCAACCTGCTTACTAAGTTCATCCGGGATATTATGGACACCCTCAAGAGCGACCGGCCCATTTCCGCCGCCGGCAACGATGCCCCGGATTACTATTCCGGTCAGGATGTGACCTGGTTCACCCGCCGCAACGGGGGAAGCCCCGATGCCGCGGCGCCCAACCAGACCACCCCCACCGACCCCACGGAATACACCCGCCCCATCCCCACGGATATCGAGCAGACCCACCCCATCAATTAGCGGTGGGCCGGTTAAAGGGTGTCATTGCGAACCAGTGTCGCAACACTGGTGTGGCAATCCCCCGCAAGTGTCCGAGAACCTCCGAAAGAACGCCGTAGGGGACGATGCCTCCGGCAAAGGCTCCCCTTGCTGACCAAGGGGAGCTGTCATGGCCGTCTCCCGCAAGACCATGACTGAGGGGATCAGAACCCCCGTCTTTTTGTGCGCTCTCATGGATGCGGCTCTACAATCCCTCAGTCAGCTGCGCTGACAGCTCCCTTTACACAAGGGAGCCTTTGGGCACTTCCGCGCCCGCGCTTATCCCGTATTCCTGCCGTGCCGCAACCACGGCTGAAATAACAATATTCGCCCAGTGCCTCCGGCAACGGGCAAGAAGGAGGATTTCTTAATGAATTCTAAAGCAATCAAAAAGCAGCTGCTCGCAGCTGTTGCCATGGTGCTGGTTGCCGCCGTTGCTCTGGGCAGCTCCACCTACGCATGGTTTGTCGCTTCCGGTACTGTGGAAGCTTACGGCATGAAGGTTCAGGCACAGTCCGAAGGCGGTCTTGCCATTAGCTATGGCGGTAAAGCTTGGGGCACTTCCGCTTCCGGCGGTGTTACTGAGGCTATGCGTCTCTATCCCGCTTCTACTAAGAATCTGGCAAACTGGTCTCACGCAACCGCTCAGGCTTCCGACAATCCTGCGGCTGTTCAGGCTTCCAGACAGGATATTACCGACACGGTGGTTAAGGCAAATGCAGTTCCGGACGATAACGGCTATGTTCTTATGAGAGAGTTCCAGATTCGTTCCACCGCTGCAGATGCGCTTTCTAAGGGCCTGTATGTTGAGAAGGTCACAGTTGATGGCGCAAGTAAGACCATGAGCACCGCTCTGCGTGTTGGTGTCCGTTATGTAGATGGCACGAATACTGGCAACAATAAGGCCTATATCTATGGACCCGTTGAACTCAATGGTGGTACGGATGAGGGAAACAAGCCTTCGGACAACTACAAGTGGTACAAGGATGCTACCGATAACGCTGGTTCTACTGTGACCCTGGCACAGGTTGGCAAGACCACTTCTCCGATTCTGGATGAAACCACCACGATTTCTGCGGATACGAATGCGGCTGTTAAGGTTCAGATTTATGTCTGGTTCGAGGGCGAGGATCACAACTTGTTCTCCGATAACTTCAATACTGAGGGCCTGAACGTTACTGTCCAGTTCAGCAGCATGGGCGTTGTTGGCGCTTGACTTGGATCTTTCCCCTATTTTTCCCGCATAGTTGTGGCGCGGGGAACAAGTGAAAAATCGCCCGGCCGGGATTCCACCCCGGCCGGGCTTTCCCCTTTTCTGTGCACCTACGATAGAAGATGTCATTGCGAACCATCCCGCAGGATGGTGTGGCCCTTTCCAAGGATTCCCTCCGGTCACAATCCGTTCTCCCGAAAGAATTTTGTGGCGTGAAGTTTTATGGAGAAGCGGATTGCCACACCAGTGTGCGCACTGGCTCGCAATGACATGTGTTGTCCAACAATCGAAAACACCTCCGCCCTTCGGCAGAGGTGTTGACAAATCGGCGCAAACGTGGTACTTTATAAACACAGGGGTGCTACCAGTAGACGGCTCCCCATGTGTGGTTAAAAAGAGGTAACCGCAGCTGTGGAGAGTTGGCGGTTACTTCTTTTTGTTATTATCATTTTCCTGGCGAACCAGGGAGATAACTGCGATAATGACCATACAGAAAGCAAATAATTGTTCCCATGTAACCATATGCGCACCCCCTCTCTGCAAGGGGGCAAAAGAAGCCTATCACCCCCGAAAAAATCGAGGGGAACCGCCTACCGGGATGCTACTGGCAGCACCACCGACAGCATAACACACCTTGCGCCAGTTTGCAAGAAAATTCGCCCGGCCGGGATTCCTCCCCGGCCGGGCTTTCGTTTATGCACTGGTGCGGGAGCGCCCATGGGATAACGGAATCTGGCTTTCCGCTTACAGGCCAATGGGAAAACTGTAACAAAATACCGCCGGGAAGAGGGAATCTTTCCGGCGGTGTATCATTTTCCCGGAGAAAGCAAGCACTATTTCCAAATTCTGCCGGATTTTTTCGGTAAAAATGTTGCATTTTCGGATTTCAGGTGGTACAATGATGATGGCTCATTGGGGGCAGCTTTGTGTTGCCCTTTTTCAAAAAAGTGAGTGAAATTATGTCAACCGAAAGGAGCGGGGCGTTGAACTCTTCCAAACAGCTGAAACGCAGATTGGCACTGGCCGCCCTGGCGGTAGCCGCCGTCCTGCTCTCCATCACCACGGCTACCTTCGCCTGGTATATTTTCAATACCTCCGCCCGAACTACGGAGGTGAAGATGTCCGCCGGTTCCAGCGTGTCCCTGCAAATCGCCAGCAAAAAAGACTACGATGAGAAGGGCGAGACGGCCTTCGGCTCCGCCACCCAGATGGAGCCTATGGAAAACGGCCTGGTCGGTGTGTCCACGGACAAAATCGCAAACGGCTTCCGGGCAGTCACCGGCTTCCGGGGGGAATGGCAGGGGGATGCTTACCGCTCCATTGCCCGGTACTTCCAGAATGCCGCGGACAGGAAGGAATACTACAAAACCACCCTGCTTCTGCGCACTACCGCCCAGAGCCTGGACGTGTATCTGGCGGACATCGGCTCCACCGACCGGGCCGGGCAATATCTGTCCACGGCCATGCGGCTGGGTCTGGTGGTTCAGGGTCAGGAGTTTATTTTTGAGCTGAACAAGGCCTCCAACCCCGATCGCATCGGCGACAACGGTTCGGAAAAGGCCGAAGGCTACTACGTTCTGGACAGTACCAAAAACGACGGCACGGTGGTGCCCTTCACCCCTCTGGATGATAGTGCCCTGTGCAACTACGACCCGGCTACCGGCGCAGCCTCCCGGAAGGAGAATTCCGTGAAAATCTGCACCCTTACCGGCCCCGGAGGCCAGTACAGCGAGCCGGTGAGCGTGGATGTGTACCTGTGGCTGGAGGGCTGCGACGAGGACTGCACCGTGGATTTGGCAGGGCAGACCATGGAGCTGGTTTCCCTGATCTTCGCGGGGCTGTAATACTATTTCTTAATAAAATGATTTCATCATTTTATTTTGCCGTTTCACGGCAGACCGCCTGGGCGGCGGTAAGAAATGTATTGACTTCGTTTTTTAGCGGCAGTGGCCGCTGGCCGCAATTCTGCGGCCTAATAAAACGCTTTTAAGCGTTTTATTAAAAACTCGTATAAGGAGAAACGGTCATGAAACACAAAGGACTGAAAACCTCCCTGATGCTGTCGATTCTCTGCCTGCTGGTGGCCGTCATCGCCCTGGGGGCGGTGACCTACGCCTGGTTTACCTTCGACCCCTACACCAACGTGACCCCCATGGAGGGCAAAATTTCCGGGGGCGAGGCCAATCTGCTCATCAGCGACAAGCCCACCACCGGCTTCGCCAAATCCTGCGTCCTGGTGCCGGAGCATATGGCCAGTGCCCTGTCCCCCATTTCTACGGAAAATCTCACGGATTTCTTCGTATCCACCTATCAGGAGGATGGCATCAGCAAGCGGTTCTCCCAGGTGAGTAAGGACCCAGGCTGGAAGCCGGAAAAATATCTGATTCACGGAACCGTGTATCTGAAATCCGCCGGCGGCGGGGCAAATGTGTATTTTGACAAGCCGCCTCTGGATGTGGGCTCCGATGCCCAGTGGCTGGCCGCCGGGCGGCTGGGTCTGAAAATCACCGGCGCCGCCGCCGGTTCCGGCACTTATATTTTCCGTCTGGACGACCTGGGCAGTACCTCCGGCGCCGAATCCCGGACGACCATCGCCCCGCCTGCCGGCCAGGCCAACCAGGCATTGGTCATCCGGAGCGTCAACGCCGCAGGAGAGCCTGCCTTTGCCGACGATCCGGCGACAGGCCTGAACGGCTGCATCCATGGCGCTGCCGGAGCCAAGGCGCTGATGACCCTGAAGGCCGAGGAAGTGGCCACGGTGGAGTATTGGCTTTACTTGGAGGGCTGCGACCCCAACTGCTATAACCCGGTGCAGAGCAAGGACATTGCCCTACAGCTGGGCTTCGCCGGGGATCCAACCTGATACCCCCTTGCCTCTCCCTATGGGAGAGGTGCCCCGGATGGGGCGGAGAGGGCACGCACAGACAGCTTCACTGCCAGCTCCCCCAAAGGGGGAGCCAAGGAAGCCCACAAGCAATACGAAAACAAACAGGAGGTGAGGGCGTGAAACATAAAGGAAAAATCCTGAGCCTTTGGGCGCTTGCCGCTTTTCTGGTGCTCATTGCCCTGACCCTCACCACCGCTACCTACGCCTGGTTCACCGCCAATCGGCAGGTGCAGACGGACAGAATCACCGGAAAAACCGGCTCTGCCGACGTGACGCTGGAAATCAGCCGCACCCGGGAGCCTTTCAGTCCCGGCAAGGCCAAGGACGACAGCGGAAACGATGTCAGCCAGGTGGCTCTGAAAACCCCGGACGCGGAGGACAAGCTCATGCCCGTGTCCACCGCCGACTTGAGCCACTTCTGGTCAAGTCCCACCTTTGACGGAGGCGGACAGACCACGGGATTCGTCCTGGACGAAACCGGGGAATGTTATTATCACGACACCGTTTACCTCCGGGCTTCCGGCACCGGCACCGACACGGCTGCCGGACTGGCACTGTACCTGAGCGGCGACGCGCAGAAAAATCCCATCGTCCGCTCGGAGGACGGAAAGCTTCTCACCGCCGCCCGGCTGGGTCTGGCCTTCGAGGGTCAGAGCCCCAGAATCATTCGCCTCAGCGATGTGGATGCCGGTTCCGGCGTGACCTACTTAAACGGCAAGCTCCTGGAACGGGGTCAGGTGCTGGGCTATGCCGCAGGCGAGCCTGTGGCGGCGGCAGACCCCTCGGAATCCCTGGATAGTCTGCGCTTCGACGGAGCCAACCCTGAGAAAACGCCGCTGCTGACCATGGAGCTGAACAAAATCTATCAGCTGGACATTTATTTTTATCTGGAGGGCTGCGACCCGGATTGCCTGAACGAAACCGTGGGCATGACGGATGCCTACCTGAGTCTGGCGTTCTTCGGAATGCTCCGGCAGTAATACGATTTCTTAAGTAAAATGATTTCATCATTTTACTTAAGCCGTTTCACGGCAAACCGCCTGGGCGGCGGTAAGAAATGTATTGACTTCGTTTTTTAGCGGCAGTGGCCGCTGGCCGCAATCCCGCGGCCTAATAAAACGCTTTTAAGCGTTTTATTAAAAACTCGTATAAGGAGGAGGCGGCCATGAAGGAAAAGAACAATACCCGGCGGCTGCTGACCACCTCCGTTCTCCTGGCTCTGCTGGCCTTTGTCAGCGTCACGGCGGCCACCGCCGCCTGGATGACCATCGCCGACCGGACGAGAGTGCGCAGTATGCGCATGGAGATCACCACCGGTGCCAATCTGCGCTTTGACCTGGATGCTCACGACAGCTTCGAGGACTATGTAAAGACCCTGTCCTTTGCGGAAATCGCCGCCCGGATCGCCCAGGATCAGGGCTATGACCCCAAGACCCATCCCCTGACCCCGGTGACCACCCGGAATTTCGAGAACTTCCTGCTGGAAAACGGAACCGCGGCGAAAAAGGAATATTATCTGGAATTTACCCTGCATTTTATGGCCACCGAGGACATGATCGTCCACCTGACCAGTGCCAGCAGCTCCGGCGGCTCCGACGGCACCCGGGTGGAATCTCAGCGGCAGGGTGTCCCCGACGCCATGCGCATCAGCTTCACCGAGGCGGATATCAGCGTCTATGACCCGGGACTGGGAGACACCTCCACCCCAATAGACGGCGGCAAGCAGTTCGGTCTGCCGTCCGGCGGGACTGTGACCTACAACGACGGAAACGCCCTGTTCTCTCTGAAGGCAAACGAAGATAAGCCGGTGGTGGTACGCGTCTGGCTGGAGGGCACGGATCCGGCCTGCAACGATTCCATCCGGAACGCGGATTTCAAGATCTGGCTCCGGTTCATCGGCACCGATGAAAACGGAAACCCTTTAATCGATCAACGCAACGATAAACATAGAACCGGCAACTGAAGCTTGGCGGAAAAGGAAGGTAGTAACTATGAACGCAGTGAAACGAGGAACGGAAATTTTTATCAGCGTGGTGCTGTGGGCGGTGATCCTGCTGGCGGCTCTGTTCGCTTTCACCACCCTGGCAACCCGGGATACCAATCAGGTGGCTTCCCTGGCGGGCTATACCCCCCTGACGGTGGCATCCGACTCCATGTCCCCCACCTTCCGGGCGGGAGATCTGATTATCATCCGCAAGTGCGACCCGCAGACGCTGAAAGAGGGAGATATCGTTACCTTCCACACCATCATCAACAATGAGTTCGCCCTGAATACCCACCGGATTACGGAAATCCAGGATCTGGGCGGCGCCCGGAACTATGTGACCAAGGGCGACAACAACGAGCTTGCCGATATCCACATGATTGCCGACGGGGACATCGTGGGCAAATATGTATGCCATCTAGCGGGCTTCGGCAAGGTGATGAGCTTCCTGTCCAGCAGTCTGGGCTTCCTGCTTGTCATCGTGCTGCCCCTGCTGATTTTCTTCATCTACCAGGTGTATCACCTGATCACCGTGTCCATTGATCTCAAGAAGGCCATCGCCGTGGAGACTGCCCGGGAGCAGGCGCAGGCGGCCCAGGCCGCGGCGCAGTCCGCCCCTAAGCCTGAGGAGAAAACCAACACCGATGCCATTCTGGCGGAGGCTGCCCAGGCAAAGGCCGAGGCGGAGAAGGCCAGAGCGGAGGCGCAGGCTGCACTGGCGGAAGCAAAGCGTTTGAAGGAAGAGGCCGCCAAGGCCGTACAGGCGGCGGGGGAGCGGAATGAGTGATTTTCTGAAATTTGCCTTTGAGGTCATCTCTCAGGTGGTTTACAACATTGCCCAGCTGATCGCGGCGGTTGTGCGGCTGTTCATCACCGGCTGGGGGCAGTACTTTACCATTTTCTTTACCTATTTCGGCACGCTGAGCTTTCCGGCGAAGCTTCTGGCCATTATCCTGATGCTGATTCTCATCGCCGTGCCCATTCTGGCAATTGTGCTGCTGGTGCGGGCGGTGCGCCTGCGCCGGAAGCTGAAGGGCGACAAGGAGGACAACGCCGAGCTTTATCGGGAGATCGGCAAGCTGAACCGGCAGGTGCTGAACCTGATTGACGAGAAGAACAAGATTCTGGCGCTGAAGGTCAGCAGCATCGGCGGCACCGAGCGGGTGCCCTACGCCGGGGCTTCTGCCCTGCTGGACGACGCCATCCCCACGCTGGGCAATGTGACGGGTCATGCCGCCCCGGCGGTGGCCGGTGTCGGCGGCGAGATCGCCAACGCCCAGATTACCATCCAGAACGGCAATCTGCACGGTGAAGCCAAGGAGGGCGAGGTAGTCGCCCCCGAATCCAGCCGGTTCCCCAAGCTGACCCTGGTGGACGAAAAGTATGCCGATTATGTCCGGCCTGTCTTTGACGATCAGATTACCCTGGAGGAGCTGGTGGAGGACTACCGGCTCTTCGCTTGCAGCCAGATGCACCTGTATTACTCCCCGGAGATCATCCGCCGTTTTGTGGCGGGCATGGCTTCCTCCAAGCTGCTGATTCTGGAAGGTATTTCCGGTACCGGTAAAACCAGCCTTCCCCATTCCTTCAGCCGCTTCCTGGAAAATCCTGCCACCATGGTTTCCGTCCAGCCCTCCTACCGGGACCGGACGGAGCTGCTGGGCTACTTCAACGAATTCTCCAAGCGGTTCAACGAGACCGAGTTCCTCCGGGCTCTGTATGAGGCAGGCTACCGGGAAGAGCCCAGCATGGTGATTCTGGACGAAATGAACCTGGCGAGAATCGAATACTATTTTGCTGAAATGCTCTCCGTACTGGAAATGCCCAGCCATGACGAGTGGGTGCTTGACCTGGTGCCCACCGCCTGGGACAAGGATCCCAAGCACCTGTTCGACGGCAAGATTCAGGTGCCGGATTCCATCTGGTTCATCGGCACCGCCAACAACGACGATTCCACCTTTACCATTACCGATAAGGTCTACGACCGTGCCATGCCCATTGAGCTCAACGATCGGGCGGCGGCCTTTACCTGCGATCCCCAGCCGCCCTGCCATATTACGAGCAGCCACCTGATGGCCCTGTTCGCCAAGGCCAAGCAGGAGCATCCCATCAGCGAGGCTTCCATTGCCAAGCTCGATAAGCTGGACGGGTACCTACAGACCCGGTTCAAGCTGGCCTTCGGCAACCGTATCATCAAGCAGATGTACGACTTCGTGCCGGTATATGTGGCCTGCGGCGGCAGCGAGCTGGACGGCATGGATTACATCGTGGCCCGGAAGGTGCTCAAGAAGCTGGAAAGCCTGAACGTTACCTTCGTCCGGGACGAGATCAAGAGCCTGATCGAGTACATTGAGAAGATCTTCGGCAAGTCCAACATGGCCGACAGCAAGGCGTATCTTACCAGAATTCAGAATCTTTACTAATCTTCGCACGTTTTTTTACCAAATCACACAGGGGGTGCGGCTATGGCCGGAACCATCAACGATCTCTACTTAAAATATGTGAATAAGGTTGGAAAAACCCTGGAAAACGACCGGTATTTCCAATACCTTTTCGAAATGGTTCAGGCGGGCAGCACCACTTTGCGGCAGAACCACACCGTCCTGCATAAGCAGGTGGACGAGCGGTGGCTGGGGGTCATCGAGGAAAGCCTGGATGCCCTGAACCGGATCACCGAGCATCCCCGGCGGTTTGTTACCAGCAACGAAGAGGTGGTGCCCGTGGCCCTGGCCCGGAAGATCACCGCCGACAGCGTCCGCCATCTGAGCATGAACACCCAGTTCATTGCCAGCAGCAAGGACGGGGAAATTCAGCCCACCAAAATACTGAACGTAACCGTGGAGGAAACCTACGACCTGTATGAAAACCGGTTCATTTACCACCTGATCCAGCGGCTGGTCACCTTCATCGATAAGCGCACGGACGTGATCTTCTGGTCCACCGGCGACGAGACCTGCAACACCCTGCAAATGCACAGCAAGGTGGACGACGCCTACGAGCAGATCGAGTACAAGCTGGAAATGAAGGTCAAAAATACCCAGAGCTTCGCGGAAAACGACAGCGACAACATGTCCGTCTTTATGCGCATCGACCGGGTGCGGCGAATGGTCATGGCTCTGCGCACCAGCGCCTTCTGCGATCTTATGAAGGGCTGCGCCAGGGTGCGAAGCCCCATCCAGCGAACCAACACCATTATGAAGGATCCGGATTACCGGGTGTGCTATCGGCTCTGGCAGTTTCTGGAGAGCTACGATGAGGTGGGCTACTCCATCGAGGAGCGGGACACCCCCCTGGAATTCGACGAGGAATACCAGATTCAGCTGTTTTCCAACCTGATTACCAACTACACGGTGTTCAAGAGCCTTCTGGAGGCCGACCCCCGGAAACTCAGCGAAATTCCCCCCAAGCGGAAAAAAATCACAAAACCCAAGTTCATCAAGAAAATCCAGGAGGAAATTGTTACCGACTACAATATCCCCGACGTGGAAGTGCGGAAGGTCATCATTGAGGAGGTGACCCAGGCCCAGCTGGACGCGGAGGCCAAGCTGGCCGAGGAAACCGCCCGCCGGGAGGAGCTGGAAGCCCAGCTTGCCGACAGTGAGAAGGCCTTCCAGGAGTACCGCTGGCAGGCGGAATTCCAGCGGGGGGAGGCCGAGCGTCAGGCGGAGGATCGGCTGGAATTTACCAAGCAGAAGGCGGAAAAGGAAAAGCAGGAGCTGCTGAGCACCCTGGAAAAGGAGAAGCGGAACGCCGCCGAAGCTCTGGCCAAGGAGCAGGAAAAGGCTGCCCGGAAGGAAGCCCAGTGGAGCGCCGAGCAGGAAAAAGCTGCCCAGGCCGCTGCCGATGCCCTGAATCAGGAAAAGGCAAAGGCTGCACAGCGGGAGGCCGAGCTGAACGCGGCCATGGAAGCCCAAAGCCAAGCGGCGGCGAAGACCCTGGCGGAAGCCAAGGAAGAAACGACCCGTCAGGCGGATGCCCATCAGGCGGCTATGGAGGCGGAAAAGAAGGCCGCCCAGGATGCCCAGGCCGCGCTGCAAGCCCAGGCTCTCGCTCGGGAGCAGACGCTGAAAGAAGAAGTCAAGGCCGCTCAGGACGATGCCTTCCAGGCTCGGTACAAGCGGCGGGAGATTACCGCCGCTCTGAAGCGGGCGGAGGCGGCGCTCAAGACTGCCCAGGAGCAGTTGGAGGCAACCAAGACCGCCGAGCAGGCGGCGCTGGCGCGGGAGCAGGAAGCCCTCGACCGGGAACAGAAGGCACTGGAACAGGCTCGTCAGGCGGAAGCCGCCCGGGAGGAAGCCCAGGCCAGACTGGAGGAAAATACCCTTGCCCGGCGATTGGTGGATGCCTTCACCAACCGGCGCAATCCCAAGCGGGATGCCCCAGAGGCGGAAAAATCCCGGGAAGAGGAAGAAATCAAGTAATTGACCATGAAAAAAAGCTGGTTTTTGAAAATTTTCAACGGAGCCGCCATTGCGCTGATTCTGGCGTCGGTGTTCGTGCTCCTCAGCGTGGTGCTCACCCCGGCGGGGCAGGTGCCCCAGGTAATGGGCTTCAGCGTGTTCCGGGTGCTCACCGGCAGCATGGAGCCGGAGATTCCGGAGGGCTCCCTGCTTCTGGTGAAAAAAACCGACGCGGATAGGATTCAGATTGGGGACGTGATTTCCTTTTTCTCCCCAGATCCAACCTTGGAGGGGGCGGTGAATACCCACCGGGTGGTGGACATTCAGACGGAAAACGGCGAGAAAATCTTCCGCACCAAGGGCGATGCCAACGTGCTGGAGGATACCTACCCCGTCCGGGCGGACATGGTGGTGGGCAAGGCCATATATGTGTCCACCGGCTGGGGCAAGGCGGTAGCCGTGCTGTCCAACCCCCTGGTGTTTGGCAGTGTGATTCTGCTGCCCCTGCTGGGAATCCTGCTCTGGAACCTGTGGCACGCGGTGAAAATTGCCAGGGACTTGGCTCGGCAGGAGGAAGAGGCCGCCATCCGGCAGGCCTTGGAGGAAATCCAGGCTAAGCAAAGGAAACTCTGAATAAATCGTCTGCGGCTGGATAGCGGATCTTTTGCCCCCAGT